>CEQQ01141352.1_pt1 | contig 48934 bp, 46 predicted proteins | sample 531041 | NCBI WGS metagenome assembly CEQQ01 (sample SAMEA2621222, study PRJEB7988) | marine metagenome | biome: marine biome (ENVO:00000447); feature: deep chlorophyll maximum layer (ENVO:xxxxxxxx); material: "saline water (ENVO:00002010), including plankton (ENVO:xxxxxxxx)" | depth 150 m | reverse complement strand
AAAAATATCAAAATGCTTGGAGAATAACGCTAGAACGCGCAATCCAAATGCTGAAACCATTTTTTTTAAATCGATCAGAGCTTTGCTACTCTGGGTCGTCCCAAGGTATGGTGTCAAGTCGGTTTAGAAATTCCATGCCTTGAGATCCGGCAGAAGATGAGGTCAAATCCTTGCTAGCACACGTAATAACTTACGGCTGTCAGATGAATGAGTACGATACTCATACAATACAGTCTGAATTAGTTGCGGGTGGCCACGATCTCGTTGATGACCCCAAAGACGCTGAGTTAATCATTATGAACACATGTGCCATTCGCGGCAAACCCGTAGAAAAAGTCGTGACTATGCTTGGTGAGCTCCGCAAAGCTAAAAGAACTGGTCGCGAACTGACAGTAGCCCTCATGGGTTGTCTGGCGCAACTCGATGAAGGCCAGGCGCTTGCAGACAAATTCGGAGTGGATATACTACTGGGTCCCGGAGCAATAACTGATATCCTACCGGCGATTGAAGCAATCGAATTCAGCGGGTCCTACCGTAATCTGGAATTTGACAAAGCCCTAGAAACCCACCTAACGCCAGCACCAAACAGCCTTACTGGTTTTCTCACCATAATGCGCGGATGTGACCATCACTGCACTTATTGCATCGTACCAACTACACGAGGACCTGAAATCTCGCGGCCAGTTGAAGTGATCCTAAAAGAAGCTGAAGCAATGCGAGAGGCGGGCGTCCAAGAAATATATCTTCTTGGACAAAACGTAAACAGTTACGGACTCAACGATGGATCTTTACCCTCGTTTGCGGAACTACTTCGGCTAGTAGCTAATACTGGCATTCCCCGAGTGAAATTCACAACCAGCCACCCAATGAACTTCACGGCGGACATAATCCAAACTATTGCAGAAACCGATAACATCTGCAACTACATCCACCTACCTGTTCAGTCAGGAAGCAATAGAGTTCTTCGTAGAATGGCAAGAGAATATAAGCGAGATAGGTACATTGAGCTAATCGGAGAAATTCGCGCCATGATTCCTGATCTGGTTATTTCCACCGACATTATAGTTGGATTCCCTGGTGAAACAGAGGATGATTTTCAAGAAACCTTGTCTCTTTACGACGAAGTTGGTTTTGACCAAGCCTACACGTTCATTTACAGTGCCCGACCCGGCACACCAGCGCACACTCATTTCGAAGACTTGCCCAAAAAAGTTAAGACTAACCGACTACAGGAACTGATCGAACACCAAAAAACCTGGTCGTTACGTAGCAACCGATCATACGTCGGTCAGAGTCTTAGGGTTTTAGTCCGCGATCTAGCCAAGGAGGATGAGTTTGTGGTTGGTCATTCTGATCAAAACCATACAGTTCTACTGCCCAAAAAACAAGTTTCAAGACTTGGTTTGCATGAGGTGCTCATCTCTCAAGCAACACCTCACCTTCTTTACGGAAACTTGCTAGATTCTTCAGAGGCTGCCTTTCCTCTAGCAATGGCATCTTGAGTATCCAATTGCTGACTAGAGATTTCACGGTTGCGGTTTTTGTCGTTTGGCGTGAGTGTATACTCCTCCATAAACACCCGAAGCTGGGCATTTGGCTGCCCCCAGGAGGCCATATCGAATCGAACGAACTACCGGAAGAGGCTGCCATTCGTGAAACCCTTGAAGAATCAGGAGTAACAATTGCTCTCCATGGAACAACAGGTTTAGATGTTAAGCAGCCTAGGCAGCTATTACGCCCTGAGGGTATTCAACTCGAATCGATCTTGCCTGACCATGAACACATCGACCTAATTTACTTTGGACACCCTTTGGAACCGTACGAAGGCAACGTCTCAGTTGATGATGGTTGTATGGGTTGGTACCATCATCGGGATTTTGAAGCACTGCCTTTGTCGCAAGAAGTCCGTTCCTGGTGTAATAAGGCCTTAGTTTCTACAAATCCTAGTTCTTAAGCACCTCATCACAACTTGTCTGTAAGGCACCATTTCTGTATACTTCGGTGGCCTTTGCTGATACCGCGTCGGGGCGTAGCGCAGTCTGGTAGCGCACCTGCTTTGGGAGCAGGGGGTCGTTGGTTCGAATCCAGCCGCCCCGACCAGCCAGAACAGCAATGCGGGAGTAGCTCAGCTGGTAGAGCGACAGCCTTCCAAGCTGTATGTCGCGGGTTCGAATCCCGTCTCCCGCTCCACTTTCACCCTGCGAGAGGCTCCGGGCTCACTCCGGACCCTCTCGCTTCGAGCACCAGTAGCTCAGTTGGATAGAGCAGCCGCCTTCTAAGCGGTAGGTCGAGGGTTCGAATCCTTCCTGGTGCACCATCATATTTGTGATAAAGCTTTTGGTTACCCTCAAAGTTGTGTTTGTTACGTATTTTCTCTGAGAAAAGTTAGCACTATAATTGAGCACTTAAGTCGGAAGGTATTCTAAAAACAGAATTACCTCGAACATTTAAAGATTCAGAACCAAAAAACTCCATTGTTGTTCAGTAAAGGGATGTTGAAGCTTTGCAACTCAGCACTAAGCCCCCAATGCAATCGACTCATTCCCTATCGGGGCTTACACAACCTTGAAAAATGATGGTTGTTTATTCAATTAGCTGACTTCCCTTCACTATCCCTTTCTGCTAAACTCTTATTCGCGAGTCCGGTGGATGTAGCTCAGCTGGTTAGAGCGCCGGATTGTGGTTCCGGAGGCCGTGGGTTCAAATCCCATCATCCACCCCAGCATATGGAGGTTTTAGCGCCAGCTTGAACGAATAACCTCCTCCTAGCGAGGGTGGCGGAATTGGTAGACGCGCCAGATTTAGGATCTGGTGGATTTTATCCTTGCGGGTTCAAGTCCCGCTCCTCGCACCAAAGGGGCGGCAAGGACTGCCTTGCTGCCCTTTTATTTAGGCTAATAAACTCAGTGTCGCCTGGAGAGATAATGGAGACCGAACTTCTAGACAAATCCGACATTAAGGCTAAATTTCGTGTAACCATTCCTGCTGAGATGGTAGATAAGGGATTCCAATCAACTCTTACCACCCTTTCTCGCCAGATACGTGTGCCTGGTTTCAGAGCTGGGAAAGCGCCACAAGGGGTGCTTCTGCGTAGAATTGGTGAAGATACTCTTAAGGACGAGGTACGTGAAGCCTTAATCAATGCTAATTACCCTCTAGCAATCAATGAGCTTGGCCTTACAGCTATCCATGTAAACTTTGAAGCCGAGCAGCCCACTGAAGGGCAGGTCTATTCTTTCGAGGTCAGTGTCGATCTATACCCAGAGTTTACCCTACCTAACCTTACCGAAATAACGTTAGATTCAACTAATCGATCTGTTACAGAAGAGGATACTAAAAACGCAATTGAGCAATTAGCAAACCATAACGCTACGTTGATTCCTGTAGATAGAGCCATAAGTCCGAAAGACTATGTTTTAGTAGAACCGGTATCAAGTGAAGGAGAGAACGCGCCTCTTCCTATAGACCTTGAACACGCAGGAGAAGACCTGGTTAAGCAATTAGTCGGCAACAAGCAAGGTGAGGAGCTTGAAGTAACTTTTGCTAACTCCGATAATGACTCAGAGTCGAATAGTCTTGAGGTGCGAATTGTTGACATTAAAGAAAAAGAGCTTCCTTCTCTAGACGATGATTTCGCTAAGACCCTTGGATTAAACGATTGGAACGAAGTAACCGCCAGAGTACGCGAAAATCTTGAAGCTCAGTTCGAACAAGAAAACTTTGACAACCACCGCCAAGAGTTTGTAGAGAAACTTCTTGAACTAACAACTTTTGAGATTCCTGAGAGCCTCCTGAGTCGAAGAAAGGTGCATCTTCTAGAAGAACTTGCCCAAGACCTTTCGCGTCGTAATTTAACTATTGAGTCTTATCTTTCTTCATTAGAGGAGAATGGTACTCGCTCAGAGTTCGATGATAATCTCAATAAGCGAGTAGAGCTAGAGGTGCGACGAGATTTAGTGTTGGAGAAGGTGCACGATACCTTAGGATCCGACATAAAAGACGAGGATTTTAGTAGTGTGCTTGAAGGGTTAGCAGCTAGAGAGGGAAAAGATGTTACTCACTTCAAACGTGATCGAGGAGAGTCCTGGTTAACTAACTATAGGGTATTAATATCCCGCGACCAAACATTATCAAACCTAGTCCGGGAAAAGGTAAACGCCAAATCGTCTATCATCGTGGAGTGAAAGGACGAGTTAACCGATGCTTGCAACCCAAGTAACATTTTTTAGTAAAGCACAAGGACTGTGCCCTGCGACAAATAGCTATGTTTGGCGACGGAATGAGGGGCTGCCAAAATGACAACGGTCCCTTATGTCATTGAACAGACAGGTCGTTATGAACGGACATACGATGTGTTCAGCAGACTCCTCAAGGAAAGAATCATATTTTTGGGTACACCCATCACCGCAGAAGTGGCAAACGTAGTGGTCGCCCAGCTTTTACTACTTGATTCTCAGTCCAGTGATCAACCCATCAATTTGTTTATTAACTGCCCTGGGGGAGAAATATATTCTGGCCTTGCGATATACGACGTTATGCAATATGTTGCAGCACCAATCCACACGAACTGCGTTGGTATAGCAATGTCAATGGGCGCTGTAATCCTGATGGCGGGTGAAGCTGGCAAGCGAGTGGCCCTACCAAACAGTCGCCTCATGATTCACCAAGGCTCCGCTGGTTTCCGCGGTAATACACCTGATATAGAGGTGCAAGCACGAGAAGTACTAAACCTTCGAGACATCATGGAAGATATTTACCACCAGCACACTAAACATCCCAAGAAACAGCTCCGGCGTGACATGGAAAGAGATAACTTTATGACTCCAGAAGAAGCCGTTGATTACGGACTGATCGATCGAGTAGTAACGCCTAAAGAAATACCTAACTTCTCGCCTAATAAAGACGAGTCAGTTTAAAGCAGCATGGTCAAAGTGCAATGTAGTTTTTGTGGCTTGCCCTATGGGGAAAGAAGCCAACTAGTTTCTTCTGAGACAGGGACATCCCATATATGTGGTGATTGTATTGACAAGATCACAGAAATGCTGGGCACAGCGATAGACAATCACTCCTCATTACCCCAGGTTCCAACACCTCGCGAAATAAAGAAGCAACTTGACCAACACGTTATAGATCAGGAAACAGCTAAAAAAACTTTAGCTGTAGCCGTTTATAACCATTTTCAGAGGCTAAAAAACCCAGAAGCTAACCTCCAAAAATCAAATATTCTTTTAGTGGGATCAAGTGGGACTGGAAAAACGCTATTAGCCCAAACGCTTGCAAAAATTCTTGGTGTTCCTTTTGCGATTGCAGATGCCACAACCCTTACAGAAGCCGGTTATGTTGGTGACGACGTAGAAAACATTGTCCTGAGACTTTTGCAGACCGCTAACTACGATGTTGCAGCCGCAGAACGAGGGATCATATACCTTGACGAGACTGATAAGATTGGCCGGAAATCAGAAGGGGTTTCGATTACACGTGACGTTTCCGGTGAAGGAGTTCAGCAAGCCCTTCTTAAAATGATTGAAGGGACTGTCACTCATGTTCCTCCCCAAGGAGGAAGAAAGCATCCCCACCAAGAATTAATCCCAGTTGACACCTCAAACATATTGTTTATCTGTGGTGGATCATTCGAAGGTTTGCAGGACATTATCCGCGCTCGGATTGACGTAACTCATGTTGGGTTTCAACAAATGGATTTAGGAAATGAAGATCTAATTTCAACGGCCAGCGTTTTACCGGAAGACTTAATGGCTTTTGGGTTAATTCCAGAGTTAATCGGGCGACTACCCATTACCGTTCGCCTAAATGACTTAGACTTAACTTCGCTCATCGACGTACTTACAAAACCGAAGGACGCTTTGGTACATCAGTACCAGGAGCTCTTCGCTCTTGAAGGGGTCTCCCTAGTGTTCACTAAGGAGTGTTTAACTGAAATAGCTCGCCGGGCACAAAGCTTTGGCACGGGCGCTAGAGCTCTTCGTTCAATCATGGAAAACCTTCTTCTTGACCTTATGTTCGAAGTGCCCGGCAATAACATTACTGAACTTATTTTGGAGCCTGATTCTATGGACAAGCCGAAAACTATCCTCGCAGAAGCCAGAAGGAGAAACACAGCTTAACCCTAGCCGCTCTTAGATCTATTTACAGCCGTCACCACCCTCTCCACCGCCCGGTCTACATCAACTTCTGTAATTCCTCGACCGAATGAAAAGCGGACGCTTGACATCGCTTCGTCAGGAGTCATTCCCATATCGGTTAGAACCTGACTAGGCTTAAAACTGCCGGCGGAGCATGCTGAACCAATACTAGCCGATATACCTTCTAAATCTAGATTCATTAGTAGTGATTGTCCATCTACATTGCGAAAGTATAGGTTCGAGTGTTTAGGACTTCTCACTCCACCCCGACCATTAATCACTGGGGAAACGGCTTTTGAAACATTATTCTCGAATCGATCCCGCAATCTGCGAATCTTGTCAGCCTCGGAATGCACATCTTGGGATGCAAATAACGCTGCTGAACCCATCCCTACTACCGCGGGAGTATTTATAGTACCCGGTCTTATCCCTTGTTCCTGTGACCCTCCGAATAGGATAGGGTCTATCTCGACATCCTCACGAAAATACAATACGCCAACACCCTTTGGACCATAAATTTTGTGTCCAGAAAGACTGAGAATATCGACCCCTAGTTCCACTACGTTGAGATCCAGAGAGCCAAATGCTTGGACCGCGTCACAAAAAAGCAAAATTCCCTGCTTGCGCGTTATTTCTGATATCTTAGCGATGTCTGTCACGACACCTGTTTCACTGTTTACATACATCAAGGCAACTAGAGACGTGTCCGGCTTTAATGCTCTCTGGACAGCCTCAGCAGTAATGGTTCCTGTACTGTCCGGTTTTACATAATCTAGCTGAAAGCCCTTATTCTTAAGCTGCCTGGTGGCCTCTAAAACAGATGGGTGCTCCAACTTTGTTGTCAGGACCCTCCCTGGCGGCCCTTGATGCATCACCGATCGAATTGCGAGGTTATTAGCTTCAGTTGCTCCTGATGTGAATACCACTTGACCACCAAGAGCTCCTATCGCCCTTAAGACGTTTTCTCGGGAATCTTCTACTGCCCGTCTGGCTACCTGTCCCAATCTATGAACTGATGAAGGATTAGCAAAACATTCAGTCCAGAAAGGAGACATAACCTTTCCAACGCGACGGTCCAAGGGGGTTGTGGCCGCAAAGTCTAGATAAATATTGTCTGGTGTCAGGTGACTCTAGCAAACTGCTCAGGTAAGGGACCGAGCTGTAAAAGTGAACCATCGTCCAAAAGGTCAGAAATTTTGGTTTCTGAAAGAACAGACCTTACCGCTGCATCAACCTGATGCCAGAGATCCTCTGTCGAACACTGTCCTACCCGGTCACAAGCCTCTTTATCTTCTATGCAAATGACAGGGGCAAGAGTACCCTCAAGTAATTCTACGACTTCAAGAGCCTCCAATTCTAACGGGGATCTCTTCATTCTGTAACCACCACGTGCACCTCGTACAGATTCTACAAAGCCAGCCTTTCGCAAGACGGAGAAAATTTGCTCCAAGTATTGTTGACTCAACCCCTGGCGCACTGAAACCACTTTCAGGCTCGTTGGACGTTCGCCGCCTTTAGCGATTTCGACGAGAGCCCGCATTCCATATTGAGCACGAGTTGAAATCCACATAGAACCCTCCAATCGCCTAAGGGTTAGGAAAACACCGGACAGTATATCGAGAGCGAGCCGGTTGGGTCAAACAACAGGGGAATCATCTTTTTTCCCTTTAGGCCTTGGCTACGTAATTGTGTCAGGTGGAATTTGTCAAAGAATCTCCTGGATTAAGCAGCTCTTTGTTCCCTTATCCACAGAACTCAACACAAGATACAGAGTTTCTTATCCCTGTCCCAAAGTTGAGAGAAATTCGGCATTAGTATCAGTACGCTCAAGTCTTGATAACAGCATTTCCATGGCTTCTGATACCCCCATATCGCTAATCACTTTACGGAGTAACCACATCTTTGCGAGTATATCTTCACTAAGCAAAAGATCCTCTCTTCTAGTCCCAGACTTCAGAATATCAATGGCGGGGAAAATCCTGCGTTCCTCAAGTCGCCTGGAAAGATGCAGTTCCATATTTCCTGTACCCTTAAACTCCTCAAAGATGACATCATCCATGCGCGAACCTGTTTCCACTAACGCTGTGGCAAGGATAGAAAGAGAGCCACCACCACGAATATTTCTTGCAGCCCCAAGAAATCTCTTTGGCCAATGTAGTGCGTTAGAATCTAAACCACCAGAAAGGGTCCTACCTGTCGCTGGAATCACAAGGTTGTTAGCCCTTGCTAGGCGTGTTATTGAATCGAGCAGAACCATAACATGGCCACCCTCTTCTACTATTCTTCTCGATCTTTCGTGCACAAATTCAGCAACCCGGATGTGATTAGAAGGGGGCTCATCAAAGGTGCTAGCTATCACCTCGACACCATCAACAGATTCCCGAAAATCCGTTACTTCCTCCGGACGCTCATCTACGAGCAAAACAATTACCTTAATATCATCTTCATTGGTAACCACCGAATTAGCTATCTGCTTAAGGAGAGTTGTTTTCCCTGCCTTCGGTGGAGCGACTATTAATCCTCGCTGACCTCGCCCGATCGGAGCAAGTAGGTCTATAACGCGGGCAGAAAGTTCCTTCGGTTCTGTTTCGAGAACAACTCTGTGCTCTGGAAAAGTCGGAATCAGATCGTCAAATCGAGGTCTCTTTGAAGCCTTAAAGGGGTCAACCCCGTTAACCGCTTCAACGCGAATAAGCGTTCCGTACCGTTCATTGTCACGTGGTCGCCGCGATTTTCCAAGAATAAAATCGCCAGTTCGCAACTTAAATTGTTTAATTAGTCCTGCTGAAACAATTACTGAGCGAGTATTATTCTGAAGCAAAGATTCTTGAAGAAACCCGTAACCATCAGAAGAAATCTCTAAATACCCCTTCACTAATTTAAGGCCTTCACCCTCTACGCTTAGCTCCAGGATGCTAATCACAAGCTCATCAGTATCCATTTTTCGGTAGTCTTTAAGATCCATTTCCTTAGCTAAAATGTGCAGCTCTGGGAGAATCTTTGATTGCAGGTCCTTAAAATTCAGACTTTGCTTACGGTTACCACGACCCCGTCTATTACGTGACCGCTCAGACGTTTTCTTATCTTGAGCCTCGCCTTCAACAGTACCTTCAGGCGATTCAGCCTTAATACCTACATCTTCCTTTTCTTGTTCCACTGTTTCTGAAAGCACTTTTTTCTTCTCTGTCGCGCCAGTACCCTCAACTTCAACCTTTGTCCGGTTACGGGACCGTCGCTTGGGCTTTTCCTCACCAACCTCATCGTTTATCGTAGCCGAGGGCCCATCAGTCTTACCACGAGGACTCATTGCAACTTCCTTTCTCACTGTTTGCCTGCTTCATTGCAGCTTCAGATGAACCGAAGTTATCGGTTAAACGCCTGGCTTCCCTTCATGGGACTTGAAGCGGAGGCAGCCCCTTTAATCTATTTTTCTCAGCCAAAAACCCAACAAAATACTTTAGGCATGGCAATTAAAACTGTGGGACTGGTATAGTCTGGAAAACAGGGGATAATTAAAACTATCCATAACTGTTATATGTTGATTATACAGGAAGCCAGGTTCCTGTAAAGCCTTCCGGCCAACAAAGTTATAATTCCGCAGATAAAAGACCTTTCACGCCAGCTATAAGGCCGATTTAACTATCAATCAAAATATGTCTTTACGAGAGCCGTTACCCTTCTATCCAATGATTTTCAAAAACCACACTGTTTGAATCAAGTTGGGTGCGGAGGCGCTCAACAGCTTGCGACCTCGACTTATTGTTTCTGATGTTACATATTTGAGCCAATAAATGTTACTCAGTTTCTTATCTCTAAATTTTAACTTTGGCGTTTCAACCAAGCCTGCTACAGGTACATAGGTTTTGTTTTTGAACTCACTCAATTACGTAGTGCCTTACAAACTTAATTTAGTTCCTGCGGTTAATTGCCATTATCAATACTACTGAATAAATCTTTCGCAAAGAATGATAATCCGCTAGCACTTATAACTTCCCAGTATCTAGCACCTTTGACCAGGGGCAGTATAGAATGTCCAAGGCTCGTTAATCATTAACCAACACGAGACTTCCGAAACCCCTTCAGGAGGAATTTATGCGAATCGGAATTAACGGTTTCGGCCGGATAGGGCGCCAGATTTTTCGCCTTGCTCATGGGCGAGGCCTGAATATAACTATGATAAATGACCTAACGGACATTGACACTCTAGCTACCTTACTGAAATACGACTCCAACTATGGTCGCTTTCCCGGCGAAATTACAGTGGAGGATAAGACCTATATTGTCGTGGACGGTAAACGCATTAAGGCAACCGCCTGTCGTAATCCAAGTGATATCCCGTGGCAAGACGTGGAAACTGACGTAGTAGTAGAATCCACTGGGTTTTTCTCAAAGCGAGATCAGGCTGCCATGCACCTTCAAGCAGGAGCTAGAAAGGTTTTGATTAGTGCTCCTTCTGGAGATGCAGATTTCGATATTATGATGGGTGTAAACGAAACCGAATACAACAGCGATTCAGGAGATGTAATTTCAAACGCCTCTTGCACCACTAATTCCCTTGCACCAATCATGGCTATTCTTGACACCGCTTTCGGGATAGAACGAGCGATGATGACAACGATACATAGTTACACCAACGATCAAAATATCCTGGATAGCCCCCACAGTGACCTTAGAAGGGCCCGTAATGCTGCTTCTAACATCATCCCAACCACGACTGGTGCTGCAAAAGCTGTTGGCAAAGTCCTTCCGCAACTGAACGGCGTCTTTGATGGTGTTGCTGTTAGGGTCCCGACATCAACCGGCTCAATATCTGACGTCACCACCCTTCTGCGTCGCGAAGTTACCGCTGACGAACTCAACGCCACCGTTCATCAAGCTTCGCAAGGTGACTACAAAGGAATCATAGAGTACACAGAAGATCCGATAGTTTCATCAGACATAGTACAGAATCCGGCATCCGCGATTTTTGATTCTCAACTCACAAAAACAATGGGGAACATGGCAAAGTTCTTTGTGTGGTACGACAACGAGTGGGGTTATGCCAATCGCATGGTGGATGTCTTAGAGGTTCTCGGAGATAACCTCTAAGACATCCACCAATAAAGTGCATTACACTGGCAATCTCCGCACGCTAGATGATATAGATCCTTCAGGAAAACGGATATTATGTCGGGTTGACTTTAACGTCCCGCTTTCCAATGGATTAGTTTTGGATGAAACCCGTATTCAGGCTGCACTACCGACTATTCGGGAACTACTTTCTCGAGGAGCTACCCTTATCCTACTTAGTCACTTAGGTAGGCCCACTAAAGTAACTGCTGATCTTCGACTGAAACCGATTGCCCTTCTCCTCAGCAAGTTTCTTGGGCAGGAAGTACGTTACGCCCCTACCGATGGACCTGGATCACCTGAACAGCAAACTTTTGTGGCAAACGCGTCCCCAGGTAGCGTGACCCTCCTTGAAAATACTAGGTTTGATAACCGAGAAATACATAATGATCAAGCACTGTCCCGGATCCTAGCTAGTTATGCTTCGTTCTTTGTGAATGATGCATTTGGGACAGCTCATCGGGCACATGCTAGCACTGAAGGCGTTGCCCATCTATTACCCTCGACAGCTGGTCGACTTTTAGAACTAGAACTGACCAATCTAGGGGGCTTACTTGATTCTCCTCAAAGGCCATTCAAAATGATAATGGGCGGAGCGAAAGTATCTGACAAAATTGATGTTATGGCCAATCTACTCTCACACATCGACGAATTATTTATTGGCGGCGCTATGGCCTATACCCTAATCTTGGCCCAGGGGGGACAGATCGGCAAATCATTAGCCGAGAAAGACAAAATAGATATCGCAAACAAACTTTTACTCCAAGCCAAAAGGAAATCCGTAACGATTCACCTCCCTGAAGATTCTGTTTGTGCTCGTCACATTACTCCGGACGTTACGACAGAAACTTACTCTTCTAATGACATTCCAAGCAACATGATGGGCTTAGATGCTGGGCCAAAGGCAGTAGCTTCTTTTAAAAAGAATTTATTTGGGGCAGGGACTGTCCTCTGGAATGGTCCTTTAGGCGCCTTCGAAACCTCCCCATTTGATAATGGTACCCGGGCCGTAGCAAGAACCGTTGCAGAATTAGATGCATTCACTGTCGTTGGCGGTGGCGACAGTATCGCAGCAATTCGTGCTGCTGGCGTATCCCACAAAATTGATCACATCTCAACCGGCGGTGGGGCCTCTCTAGAATTTCTTGAAGGTAAGATCCTACCTGGCATAGCCACTCTCACCATCAGATAAACCAGTAGCTAGTTAGAAGTACTTGTCACAATGAGAGATCAACCTAACATCAAGTGCGAATGATTCTACTGTCTTCTTTTCACTGCTGTCTTATCTTTAAGAATGCTGCGCTTAAAATTTCCCGAAGAGACTTTTCATCCTCTAGGCCCCTAGTTGTTTCAACACGAACTCTAGCTTTGTGAGCAGAAACAACATCGTGGCGACCTGCTAACCATCTACCCAGCTTAAGAGCAGCTTCTTTTAGATCCAGCGTAGGTATCGGATACACCTCACGGACTGGCAAACCTGATACTGAAACGAAAACCAGTCTAGCTTCAATAACCCCACCACGTGCACTAAGTATTACTTGGTCTAGATCGTGATCGGTTACCATCAGTTAGCAAATCCCAGTCACTAATACTTCGATCTAATATTATAAATATCGACACATTTCACGCAGATTCGTCTCCCAATTCGAAAGCATCATGGACCACCCGAAGCGCTTGAACGGCAAAAGCCTCCGGAATCACAACTGAGACGCGGACCTCGCTGGTAGAAATCATCTCGATATTGGCACCAACAGAGGAAACGGCATCGAACATCTTAGCTGGGATACCGGGCGTAGAACCAACCGCTATACCAACTATGGATAACTTGGCAATTCCAAGATCTACTTCTGCTCTACCCCCAAGACGATGAAGCACGGGAGTAATCGCTTCCATAGCTGCATCAACGTTGTCCTCTCTGACCGTAAATGACATCTGCTGTCGGCTACTATCGGCTCCTGGAACACCCTGGATAATCATATCCACCCCGATACTTGCCGCCCCAAGAGCCGAGAATAGTTCCGCAGCAACACCGGGCTGATCTGGAACTTCTACTACATTTATCCTGGCGTGCTTCTGATCTAATGCAACCCCAGTAACAGACTTATCGGTTTTCACGTTTCCCTCCGCATCGTTACCTAGAACAAGAGTTCCTGGGTTATAACTGAATGATGACCTGACATGTACGGTAACGCCGTATCTTCTGGCATACCACACGCTAACTGGATGGAGCACATCAGCTCCCAAAGCAGCCATCTCTAGCATTTCCTGATAATCAATTCGGTCTAGCTTCTTGGCGCCCGGGACAATATGAGGATCAGTAGTGTAAACCCCTTCAGTATCTGTATAGATTTCACAAACTCTTGCCCCTAAAGCTGCCGCCAGCGCCACAGCTGTCGTATCAGAACCTCCCCGTCCAAACGTAGTTATGTCGCCTTTCTCAGTCACACCCTGAAACCCAGCTACTACAACCGCATCGTATTTCTTGAGGGCTTCTCTCACATACTTAGGGCTAACCTCAATTATCTGAGCTCTACCATGGTTGCTATTAGTCAAAAACCCAGCTTGACCCCCTGTAAACGATCTAGCCGAAATGCCAAGTTCAGATAACGCCAAGACCAAAAGAGCCATGGATTGTTGCTCACCAGAAGCCAGAAGAACATCCAGCTCTCTCAACGTTGGCCGTAACGAAATCTCGAGGGCCATGCCCATTAGCTGGTCAGTGCTATGTCCCATCGCTGAGACTGTCACTACTACCTTCTGGCCTTTTTCAACCTCATGAGCAATGCGGCCTGCCACCTTTGTGATACGTTCTATATCACCAACGCTAGTGCCGCCGTATTTTTGCACAACTAACGGAGGAGTAGCGTTTGGTAACTCTTCGGCACGTTCCATAGAGAATGAGGATACCCTCACTCAGTCCTGCCGTAAAGGTGTCCCCATGGAAGGAACAAGATGGTAGCGAGACGAACTTCATCATTACGAGTCGCCGTTATAGGGGCCGGACCCTCGGGGTTTTATGCTACCGAATCACTCCTAAGGCACCATGAGTCGGTAGAAATTGACTTAATCGAACGACTGCCAACCCCGTATGGCCTAGTCCGCTACGGTGTAGCACCAGACCATCAAAAGATAAAATCGGTTACTAAGCTGTATGATCGAACCGCTAACAACCCAAGGGTCCGTTTTCTCGGAAACGTCGAATATGGGAAAGACTTGGATCATATCGACCTAGAACGCTACTACCACGCTACCGTTTTCGCAGTAGGATCCCCGGCTGATCGAAGATTGGGCATCGACGGAGAAGATCTTCAAGGGAGTCTTTCAGCTACCGAATTTGTAGCCTGGTACAATGGTCATCCAGACTATATTAATTTACAACCAAACATGCATGCTTCTTCCGTAGCAATAATAGGCATGGGCAATGTGGCGGTCGACGTAGCTAGAATACTTGCAAAATCGGTAGACGAGCTCAGGGAAACCGACATGGCAAACCACGCCCTCGAAGCTTTAGCTGAAAGCAAAATAAAGCGCATTTACATGATTGGACGTAGAGGTCCAGTTCAAGGGAAATTCACTTCGCAAGAGTTACGGGAACTGGGTAATCTCAAAAACGCAAACCTAATTCTTGATCCAAAACAACTCGAACTTGACCTCGCTAGTACCCAAACAGTCGAAACAAGTCCCTTGGCAAAACGTAACCTCGCTATCTTAAATGAATTGAGTACTTCCTCACAAGAAACAAAATCTCGGGAGCTACACCTAACTTTTCTTGCTTCGCCACAAAAGATTGTAGGTACCAATAACGTCGAAGCTATCAATTTAGAAATCAACCGCCTCGAAACTGGTTCCGAAGGGTATATCCGTGCCATCGGAACAGGGAAAACCTTTCAATTGCAAGCACAGATGATACTTAAGTCCGTCGGATATAAGGGTACGCCGCTTAAGGGCTTGCCATTCGACTTTGAACGCAACATAATCCCAAATGCAAAAGGAAGGATTATTGATAGTGCTGGCGGTAAACCTTTAAGAGGAAAGTATGTTACTGGCTGGATAAAGCGTGGTCCCACAGGTGTAATCGGCACGAATAAAGCTGATGCCCTAGAAACCGTAAAAGGACTTCTAGACGATGAACTACCTTCACCAAACAATATCAACACAAAGCCACAGGCTATCACCGACCTCCTAAAAGCCAGGGGGGTGCTATACGTAGAATTTAGCGACTGGCAAAAACTCGATACGTTTGAAACTGAATTGGGCTCAGCAGAAAATAGACCGCGAGTGAAAGTGACCAATTCTGCCCAGATGTTAAGGATTAGCGGTGTTAAATAAGACATTATTAGAATATTAGGCCTTGCTGAAATCCCTCACTTTCCATTTTGTATGGATGTCTCACCAAAATGTCGTTGACATTGCGTACCCAACCACGTAACAATGTCGTTCATCGGTTTCGCTAGGGAGGTCACAATGGCAACATCAGCAACAGAAATCCGCAACACGCTCAATTCCGAAAACGTACAGTTCTTACGGCTTCAGTTTACGGATATCCTGGGACACAATAAAAACGTCGAAGTTCCCGCATCACAATTCGAGAAGGCGCTAGATGGTGAGATCATGTTCGATGGCTCATCGGTGGAAGGATTCACTCGAATAGAAGAGTCCGATATGTTGTTAAAACCTGATTACCGGACTTTCCTAATTTTCCCTGAAAACATAGAGGACCCTACCTACGGCAAAGTAGCGCGACTAATTTGCGATGTGGCGTATCCGGACGATTCACCTTTTCCTGGTGACCCCCGGGGTGTACTAAAACGGCAAGTAGACCGTCTTGAAAAGCTTGGTTACGATGGTATGTCCGCGGGCCCAGAACCTGAATTTTTCCTCTTCCAGCGTAATGAAGAAGGCGCGCCGACCACGATAACTCATGATGCTGCGGGATACTTCGATCTAGCCCCGGTGGATAAGGGGGAGGAGGCTCGTAGGGACATGGTTAACGCGCTCGTCGAAATGGGATTTGAAATTGAAGCAGCCCATCATGAAGTAGCGCCAGGCCAACACGAGATAGATTTCAAATATGAGGATGCATTAACTACAGCTGATAACATTGCGACCTTCCGATTAGTGGTCAAGAAAATAGCCTTAAATCATGGACTCCACGCCACATTCATGCCTAAGCCGGTTCATGGAATGAACGGTTCAGGCATGCACACTCACCTTTCCCTCTTTAAAAATGGTCAAAATGCATTTTACGATCCTAACGCCGAGCATGAACTTTCCAATATAGCCTTACAATGGATCGCTGGCCTCCTTAAACACGCTGCAGGGATGGTGGCTATTACAAACCCTCTAGTAAACAGCTACAAAAGATTAACGCCTGGGTTTGAAGCTCCTACCAACATAGCTTGGTCAGCTGCTAACCGTAGTGCCATGATCCGAATACCAGCGCGGCGTGGTGTCGGGACAAGGTCGGAGCTCAGGATGCCGGACCCCGCTTGCAATCCTTACCTCGCTCTCGGCTCAATGTTAGCCGCGGGGCTAGATGGTATTGATAAGAATCTCGAACCCGCACCGCCAATACAGCGAAACATATATGACATGAGCGTTCGGGATAGACGTCGACACAAGATCAAAGAACTTCCTGGAACCCTTAGTGAAGCCCTGGAAGCCCTCAAGAAAGACCAGTACATCCAAGACGCTCTCGGTGCTCACATAGCTGAACACTTTCTAGAAGCCAAAACAGTAGAATTTGACGATTACCGAGTAACGGTACACGAATGGGAGCTTGATACCTACCTTTCCGAATACTAAGTTTTGGAGCAGTTAAGCTAAAATTAGATGGCTATGGCCCGGACACCCCGCATTGTTGTCGGATTAGACCCGGGCCTCGCCAATGTTGGTTTAGGGGCAGTATCGCAATCTGGGAAACAGCCTTCCCTAGTCGATTCAACACTAATTCGTACCACGTCCAAAACACCAATTGGAAAGCGCTTAGAAACTATTTACCGCGGCACCTACGCCTTCCTTGCAGACTCAAAACCCGAAGCCCTCGCTCTAGAAAGCCAATTTTTCCACCAACAACGTCAAGTTTCACTAAAAGTCGGCCAAGCCATAGGAGTCTGCCTCCTAGCGGCTGAACAACTAAACATCGAAGTCTTTGAATATGGCCCAATGCAAGTGAAACAAACTCTTGTAGGAACGGGTCGTGCTGACAAGTCCCAAGTAATATTTATGGTACGAGCTCTACTGGGATTAACTACTAACCCTCAAAGTAATCATGTTGCAGACGCTCTCGGGTTAGCTCTCACTCACCTCAGTACCCTTCAATTAGACAAAATTCGAACTTAGAGGCCTAGAAGACTTAAGGGAGACCAATAATTTCGAGTTTAGTTCCACAACTATCCCCGAAGTTGCACCATAAAGTTAAACCAAGGGACTTCCAGAAATGCGAAGTGCGCCCAGTACTAATCTCTGTACCTAGCTTAGTACTAATAAAAGGCTTTTCTGCAGTACACTAGAATAGGATTATATGAACTTACCGTCGATATCTTTTTGCAAGAGCCTATGCCTACCCATAGGTTGATTTCTTCTATTAGTTTAGGATATTGCACGTGGTGAGCACTGTATCCAAAGTAGCTAGAGTGAGTTCCAAAAGAAGGCTGCAGATTTTCCCGGCTTTGGGTTTGTTGTTTTTGGTATTAGGGTCTTGCAGCAGCGATTTAGAAGAATTTGGCTACAACCTAAGAATCTATAGCTCGGCTCTGCCGACAGCCTTTCAAAAAGAGTTTTATCGGACCCAGATCCAAACAACCGGCGGTTTACGACCGTTCAATTTTGAACTTGCAAAAGGGAGTCTTCCTGAAGGCATTAGCCTGAAATCAGGTTGGCTAATTGGGGCCCCAACAATGTTGGGAACTTATTCGTTCACCGTGGTCGTTTCCGACGGTAAGCTCTCTAGGACCTTCCAGGATTTTGAACTTACCGTTGCTAAACCACCACCACCCGAAATTACTCTTAATGTACCTTTAACAGACATCCATCAGGACGTAATAATTCGGGCCCAAGTCAGGAAAGCCCGACTTCTCCAATCTTCAAGGACTTGGGTTAGATGGGATCCCACATTATTTGACCTGGTTGAAGATTCTCCGAGTCCGCATAGTTCAACATATGCATTGCTGTTTGAAACACAACCAGGCATCCTAAAGATCGACTTAGCAGTATTAGGTACCAGTATTTCTGGTGACCATCGCCTGTTCAACTTCGTTCTCCGACCTCGAGGAGCAGGGCCTCTCCAGCTTAGCCATGCAACAGAATACTTTTCTGGACTTGAGAACCATTCCTTCTCCCTTAAAAGCGAAGGCCAAATTATCAACGGAATACAACTTGAGTTCCCGACAGACTTTCTTTTTCCTGCCTCAGTTCCCGGTGGAACAGAGAATTAACGAAATGATTGCCAAAGTACAAACAATGAAAACAGCGCTGCCTCCTCTTATGAGATTCTTCTCTGCGATTGCATTAACTATTGCCTGTTCTTGGGCAGCTGCAACCACGTTTATTGATCTCACTTTAGATCAAATGATTGCGAAAACTGACTTCAGCTTCTTTGGAACCGTGTCTAAGATCCACATTGAAGATCGTGGCGAACCATGGACTGTCGTTACGTTCACCATAAAGGTTCCTTTACTTAACGTAGATGGACCAACAGTAGAGCTTTCTTTTCTCGGAGGAACTTTGGCAACTGGCGAGTCCTTGACAGTAAATCTAATGCCCAAATTTACTGAAGGAGAAGAGATACTGGTATTGGCATATGATGACTCCTATGCCTCACCTATCATTGGTTTTCGACAAGGGCTTTGGCGCCTTAGTCCATTGGGATTTAGAAATGAAGAAGGACTCCTTCTCTCACTCACAACTCCTGGTAGTTTGACCTTAGACGGGGTAGGAGGACAGACAGAAGCCCTCCTAAACAAACTTCAAGATCTTATGTCTAAAGACCCATGAAAATAGCAATCTTCATTGCTACTCTTTGGGGTGTTGTTGCTGCCTCGGAATACTTCGTGGAAGCAGAAGGCGGGCCATCTACTCTTCCCAATGAAGTGGAAATCGCCTTTGAGGCCTGGGCAACAGCTCTAAACAATCCTCTCAAACACATCCTCGAAGATAACCACTACTCAATATTTCGTTTTGCCAAATCTAATTTTTTCGGGCCAGATACGGCCTCGATAACTCTACAAGGAGGGGGAAGTTCTCAAAATCTAGAAATTCGTTTACATCCTCAACTCTATAGCCTATTTCCTGGCACAATATTACACGAGGTAGGTGCGGCCCTGGGACTCCCAGCCGGATCTGGAGTAATGAGTGGTCTTATCAGCCCTTCTAGTCCTTCAGAAATAACAATAACCGACATAGCAGCTTATTGGGATCTAACGAAATTTGCTATAGAAGATCTCAACAAAGACGGTGTAGTAGACTTCTATGACCTCACAATTCTTGCCTCTAGCTTCAGCTCCGAAGGGATCAATCTAGCTGCGGACCTTAACTCCGACGGGACTGTAGACCGGCTGGACCTTAACCTACTTGCTGAGGTTTATTCCTTTACGCCACCAGTCAGAGACCCATAGCCCTCCCCAACCCCAGGGAGTCACGTGGCCCTCCTAAAGCTCAAGCAATGATGCAGAAGATTACGGATTAAGGAAGTTAACCTTCAGGTAAAATCTTATATTCGGAATTGCTTCCTAGCAAGGATCTAAACTTAGAAGTTTAGAAACAACCACTTCGAAGATGTAAATCCAATTCTAGGCTTACCTCAGTGTTTTGAAAAAATATCTTCAAGGCTTTTAGCGAATTCCACATCCAGTCCGGTAATTCCACCAACATCGTGAGTTGTAAGATTAATCAAAACCCGGTTGTATGCGTTAGACCAATCAGGGTGGTGATTAATGGCCTCTGCTAGGAAAGCCACCCTACCCATGAAGGTGAAGGCATCGACGAAGTTTTTGAACGAGTACTCCTTCTTAAGCTTTCCTTCAGTCTCCACCCATCCTGGCAAGCTTTCCAACTGCCTCTTGATTTCTAAATCTCCTAGACGTTTAGCCATTGTTCCTCCCCTGGAACGAATAAGTTAGGGTCTAAATGTAGTAACGATTATCTTCTATATATTAAGCTTAGATCTTAGGTTACTACTTCTTTCTTCAGCTTTCTCTTTGTAATACCAAAGGGGAATCAACGTTCTGCAATCAAATTACCTCAACCAACCCTAATTAGCGCTTATGCATTCCGGGTAACTGAAACACAAGATCGCCTAATAGTTTGCCAAAAATTAACCGGGATCCCCAACCAGGAGCACATTAATTATTTATAAGAGTTTTATTTTTTTTCAATATTTACAGTGTTAACCCTATTACTGTCAACTTTACCGCTGTTCGCCCATTAACTAATCCCCCTAGGAATGCAGTCTCCCTGCAGAGATAAATCCCCCCTCCCGATAGGTCAACTTTTTTTGGGAAAGGCAGCGTCCTAAAAATCATGTAATTATGATTTCGCTAAGCCCTAAGATCTATTAGAGTTTAGGGCTTTTCTTTTTTGTGCATTTCAGCAAGGTAGCGGAATACATCCTGAAGAACTTCAAGCGAGCGTAAGTAATCGTCAATACTGATGTGCTCATCTGGTCGATGATCCAGTTTGGAATCACCAGGACCATACGCCAGCATCGGAACAGGCCAGAAGGGTGCGACAACATTCATATCTGCAGTACCAGTCTTAACCACCATCCTAGGTCGAGAACCCTGAGATCTAATCGCAACCCTGAAAGCCCTTGCCAGTACAGAATCTCTTTCAGCTCTATAGGCCCTCTCGCCCCCGGAGGCAACAATCGTTACTCCATTAAGGTCTAATTTTCCTAAAGACGCTTCGACTTTCTCGGGCGTCCAATGTATTGGAAGCCGAAAGCGTATCCCACATGTAGCTTGGACAAGTAAACCATCACCCTGTACCGAAATATCTTCTAGATGCGTCTGGATGCGATCAAAAACGCGATCACCAGGAGAGGCAGTCCCATTCGCCCAGTCTCTAATCTGAAGCCAAGCATCTACGAGTCTCTCTCCAACAGAAGGAGTTCCTGCTGAAGTGTGTTCATTCGGGGCCTCCAAAGTTAATCTGGCTCGAAGAGTTCCTTTATAGCTCATCGTAATAGCATCCCAGCCGCTGGGTTCACAGATCACAAGGAGGTCTGGCTGAGGCAAAGACTGGACAGCGTACCGGGCACCTTTACTTGAAGAAACTTCTTCCTCGACTGCTCCGATAAGGGTAACTGTAATCTTATCCAGAATATTTTCTGGAAGGTTAGCCACGGCAGCTGCAGCTGCACAGAATGGACCCTTTGCATCAACAGCCCCTCTGCCTGTTAAAATCCCGCCATTCAGATTCACCGAGATATCTCCGGGGACAGTATCAATGTGCCCAAGGAGGTAGCACCTTAAGGGACCGTATCCAACTTTGGCTATCAAGTTACCCGCATCATCTATATTGCACGAATCATAGGCTGATGAGAGAGCACCTTTGAAGTATTCAGCGACCTCTCTTTCGGCTCCAGAAATACTTGGTATCGAAACAGCTCCGACAAGAAGCTGTACAGGATCGATCATTCCGAAAGAACCGCCGTCACCGCCTCTATAACTTGATCAACTTCTGCCTCAGTAATCGTGAGTGGCGGTACAAATCGGATTACGGTAGATCCGGCATTCATCGCAAAGACACCATGTTCCCGAAGTTTACTAATTACCTCGGCTACCTTGATCTTCAACTGCAGGCCTATCATTAATCCCCTACCCCTGACAGTACGGATTTTGTCTGAGTTTATTGACCTAAGACCCTCGCTTAATTGTTGTCCGACCCTTCTCACGTGATCTAAAAGATCAGATTCAACTATCTCGTTAAGAACAGCCAAAGCCGCTGAACATGCAAGGGGGTTTCCGCCAAAAGTACCACCATGGCCACCAACAGGCATGGTCTTTGCAACCTCGTCTGTCATAAGTACAGCGCCTATGGGGAAACCACCCCCGAGACCCTTGGCTAGGGTAACAATATCTGGTTGGATACCACTCGGTTCGAGGGCTAAAAAAGATCCAGACCTACCAACCCCACATTGGATTTCATCGGCTACCAGAAGAGTCCCGTGTTCTCGGCACAGCCGTTGAGCTTCCTGCAAGTAATCGTTATCTGCAGGATGGATTCCACCTTCCCCTTGGATCGGTTCTAGCACTACAGCTGCTACGTCCTCAGTAATAGCTTCCCCCAACGCCTCAATGTCATTATAGGGAACAAACTCAGCCTCGTACCCTAAGGGACCAAATGGCTCCCGATAAGCCTTCTCCCAAGTAAGTCCCAGAACTCCCAAAGTTCTACCCGAAAACCCCCGCTTCGTAGCCACAAACTTAGACCTGCCCGTGGCAACTCGAGCCCATTTGAGGGCGCCCTCATTTGCCTCAGAACCTGAGTTACAAAGAAAAGCCCTGGAAAGTGATGGTCCCACAATTGCAAAAAGTTTTTCCAGGAAAGCTGCACGAGTATCGTTCCCAAGATTCTGTGTGCAAACCATTAGCCGCTCAGCCTGCTCACTTATTGCCTGCAAAAGCCGCGGATGACCGTACCCCAAACTAGCGACGGCAATACCGGCCATACAGTCAATATAAGACCGACCGTCAGAATCCCAAATTCTACTTCCTTCTCCACGAACTATCGCAATATCTACGTTCCACAGACCAGACCCATGACGACGTTCTATGTCCATGATTTCGTTACTGTTGAGATCTGCCACTTTTACTCCTTAACTCGATCACAGTACCTTCCCCGGCAAGAGCCCGCGACACCGGGTGATCCTTCCGCGCGTCGCCAAGCACAACCCTAGGAACCCCACCCCGGATCGCCTCTGCTACACCGAGTACTTTCTTCTTCATCCTTCCTTTTGCAAACTGCATCGACTCGTCAATATCTTCTACCGCAATCTCTGATATGAGACTATTTTCATCAGGAAACCGAGAGAGAAGCCCTGGTACATTAGAGAGAATGAGTAACACCGATGCCTCAAGTTCAGATGCCACCATAGCAGCCGCCCGATCCCCATCAACATTAATAGCCTCACCATCGTAACTTGCTCCTGGTGGCGTTAAAACTGGAAGGTACCCCGCTTGCAACAAAAGAGTGAGTAAATCTCGATTCACCTTATCAACTGTACCTGTATGGTCACCACGAATAATTTTGACTTTCCCATCTTCAACGCTCCGGACGTGAGCCTTTCGGCGGCCTTCAAAAATTCTTCCATCGATCCCAGAAAGACCCACAGCGGGCACATCAAGTTTCTGTAATTCTTCTACCCAGCCCTTATTAGCGAGTCCAGAGTACACCATCTCAAAAATTTCAAGTGTTCGCCTATCGGTGAACCTACTCGTCATGCCACTGGGACTGGTCACAAATTTTGGTGGGTGACCTAGGGAGTTTGCAATTCGGCTGGTTTCTGCATTCGCGCCATGAACCAGAACTATCCTTTGCTCCTCTTCCCAAATCGAGGTGATATCACGACAGACTTCGCTGCGGTCAATCCCGTCGCTTCCTCCAACCTTAACGACAATCACGTCTCTTTACTCCTCCCAAATCCTGCCCGGAACGCTTGTTTCGTACTGGCACCCATGTCTCCCGGTAGAGTAAGCCTATCAGCCCTAAGATATGAAGCAAACGAGGCGACTGAGTCCTCCAATACCCTTAGGGTATTATCTCTAATATCGTAACCATCCTCCCAATACCAGGCTGATATGTCCCAATGTCCATCTATACAACGTCCGTCCATGCGAGCCACGAAACGGTCACCCCATATGATGGGAAGAACATAGTAGCCCCATCGCCTTTTCTCCTTTGGCTTATAAACCTCCCAGACATAGTCAAATGAGAACAGATGTTTTAGGGAGCGACGATCCCAGACCAAATTGTCGAGCGCCGCGACAAAAAGCATAGCTGGTTTCAATCGGTGTTGATCCAGTATGGAAGACGGTGCAACGTGGCACAAGTACTCAACGCCGTCAACCATTACACAATGCAGATCACCAAGAGACACCATAACTCGAATCTGCTCTAATCGTTCGGTCGTGCTAACTGGAAGCGACCATAGTGCTCTCTCAGCACGCGTACGCATAAGTCCTGCTGACTGGACCCTACGCCGAATAAGAAATCTTAAAGCCTCTATAGATGTTGGTTGATGAGAAGATAGATATTTCGCTGGCACAACTTCCTCTACTAGGTGATAAGCATGCCTGCCAGCCTCTCGATGGTGAGTAGCCACTTGACCCGTCTCCCAAAGAGCTCGCAGGACATTCTTAACTAATTTAGGACCATACCAACTCCCTCGCCACTGAGAAACCGCACTTTGGTCGGCAAAGCCTAGGGTGGTTAAAGGCCCCTTAGCACTTAGTTCTTCAAGAGTTGCCCGAACCACTTTTTCGTATTGGACAAAAATGCGATCTCGCCAACGCTTGAGAAAGTACTCGTGGTAAATACTACGAAACGGCCAATCCGAAACCAGTGCAAGGCAAGCTTGCTTATCCCAACAATCCATTACCAGGCGCTGCTCGTAGGCAACAGGCTCCCAATCTCCTATCCGGTAATCTGGCACTCGACTTTGTAGGACCAGATCGATATTACGGCCGAGAGGTTTTAGTGGATCATACTGAATAGAACCGAATCGCAAGAAAATACTCTGCAAGGAACCTGGCGTAAAGTGATATTGGGTGAGTAATTTCCGAGCATCACTTTTGCTCAACTCCACAATCTCTAGCTTGCCCCCGGTGTCATGGGTGCAGTCCTTGGAATCCCAGACCTAACCTTTCGTCCCAACCACTTGAAATGTTTAACGCTTGAAGAGCATGACCTGCTGTCCCTTTAACTAGATTATCGATCGCACTCATAATTACCACTCTGCCAGTATTAGAATCATATTGAAAACCTACATCACAAAAATTAGTCCCATCAAGAATCTTTGGATCAGGAACTCGATGTATACCCCGCTTAACTCGGACATATCGCACAAATGGCTCATCAGAATAAGTTTTCCGAAACGCTTCATCCAAGTCACTCTCACTCACACCATCCTGCGCAAAAAGGTGAGCAGTGACAAGGATTCCGCGGACCCTCTCAACTGCTGTAGCTGTTAGATGAAACGCCATATTCTCACTAGGAGCAAGCACGTGAGTTATTTCTGCCTCATGCCTATGGCCAGTTGCGGCGTAAGTACGGACGACACCCATTCGTTCTGGATGATGACCAGATATTGTGGCCCGATTCCCAGATGCACTAGAACCGATTTTCGCCTCGATAACAACATCGCTCGACCTCATTAACCCCGATCCCACAAGCGGAAACAGGGCAAGAATGGCAGCCGTAGCAATACAACCGGCGCCGCTAATTCTAGAAGCTCCAGCTAACTCATTACGATACATCTCTGGTATTGCCGACACAAAGGTTGAAAGGAGTTCAGGACGTGGGTGAGTACGCCCGTAATAACTTTCGTAAAGTCCCGCTGGTACTCGAAAGTCAGCTGACAAATCAACTAGGATTCCTGCCTTTTCGGCTAAAGAATCATAGTGATCGCTTAAGGTGCCATGGGGGAGGGCTGCCACTATTACATCGGAGCTCTCTAGCGCTTCCATATTTTGAAACCGAAGTCGCGTAGCACCCCGAAGATTAGGGTGGACGAGAGCTACAGGCACACCAGCATTCCTCTCACTAGTTACTTGGCGCACTTCAAATTTAGGGTGCGAAAGTGCCAAGCGAAGCATTTCACCACCGGCATACCCAGAAGCTCCTACGATCGACATCGGGATGCGGCTCATCTGCCCTCCAAGGTTGATTCCAGGAATGTTACAACAGCCCCCGGAATGTCTACGCCGGTGGTTGATACCGAGTTACGAAACTCCATCGTGTGGTTGATTTCAATCAGAAGAAGCCCTCGATTAGATTCGACTAAATCAACAGCTAAAATGCCTCCACCAACCGCCTTAGCAGCCATTAACGAGAGTTCTGATATCTCGTTGGTGACTGGACAATTAGTAGCCTCTGCACCTCGAGCAGTGTTTGTAATCCAGTGATTTGAAGCCCGATATATTGCACCGACTACCTTATCCCCTACAACAAACACCCGAATATCACGGCCTGGCTTCTCAACAAATTCCTGAAAGTAGTAAACCTTATGCTGTGGGCCCCCTAATACTTCACGATGTTCAACTACAGCTTCGACGGCGTCACGATCAGAAAGTTTAGACACCAACCGCCCCCACGAACCTACAGTTGGTTTCATCACGACTGGATAACCCAAGCTATCACAGCACTCAATCGCAGTCTCAGCACTAAAGGCGACCGCTGTCCGAGGTGTGGGAATATTATGTTCGGCAAAGACAGAATTAGTTGCCATCTTGTCACCACATACCTCTACAACACGCGAGGAATTAACTACATTGACCCCGGCAGATTCAAGGGCTCTTGTAAGACTCAGCCCTCTAACCTGCGATACACAACGTTGCAATACAACACCCGAACCTTCAGCAAGCTGATCTAAAGCATCAAATATAACAGCTTGCTGAGGAGCATAAACCTTAGTAAAAGGAACTCCAAGACGGTTAAAGGCCTCGAAAAGCATCCGTTCTTCCGGCCTCAACCTGTCATAAAAGACAGCTATTTGGGACCGGGTACTCATCGAGCTCAAGTGTTTATTCCCCCCAGTCCTCATCCTCTTTGGGGGCAAGCTCGAAACGTAAAGGCTCGAGATTCACAACTTCAAGCTCCTCACCTTCGTCTGTCACTACGAGCTCCCCAAGTTCTACAGAGGCCAAATCAATCTCAACAGGTCCATAAGGGGTTTCGATTGTTTCCATGAATTTACTCCTGTCTAATGCCTAAAAGCACCTAGAGTCACATTATGCCGTAATGCCTCCATAAATACACAGGAGGAAACATAGGTAACTACCAAAATCACAAAAAAGCCTTCGTTAGTGAAGAGATCCATTTAGAAGCCTTCTCCTCGAAGTCGGCAGAGCCGTATCGTATTCCACAGCTTTTCCCATTGTCAAGTGTCACTAGCAACCTAAAATCGCGTCAGCAAAAGCACTTGTAATACGTTAACCCCTCTACGTTGACGTACGATTCTTATGCCCTTAGTTTGGACATTTCTCAACATGATGCCTGCAGTTTCTGGACAAGCCTTTCCGATAGCGGATCTTGAAAATCTGTACTAATCACATCAGGTTCAAATATCTCCTTGAAGAATAAAGCTTTGCCGAAAGAAAACGATCTAACGGGTCAAAGACTTTACGCCCTCAGATAATGAGCCTATCAAGACCCTATAATACTGATCTAAAGTACTTGCTAAATAATTAACAGAAGGTTCCACCAGATAAATTTTGCCCATTAATCAATAGGTATTACACAAAAGATTTCTCCAGAATGAGCACGGCAGATATTTGATCGTCAAGGCCTCAGGTACAAACTTGAGATTATATTTTCGTTATCAACCTCAAATACCTAATTAGCATTTGAGTGCGCCAACAACTAAACTATGACAGAACCAGCGGTACTCCTCTGGGGACATGCTACCCACATATCGCATCGGCCCATCGATTACACCTCAGGTACCGAGTAAGACGATGCATACGGGTACTTCGTTAACCCCATCAATTTGCAATAGGCTAGAAAGCTCATCATCATAAAAAGCAACTTCGAAGGTAGCAATTAAATCAATTGCACCAGCAGCAAGAGCAGCAGCTTGAGCTGCTGCGCCTGCTTCTTGATATACATAACGGTACGCCCTACTTTTTGCACCTATCTCTAACCTCCCAGGGACTCCGGTAAAGACAACCGCTGCCGGATTTGCCTCAATCTCCCCCTTTGACAACAAAGCCTCTCCTAAAGGCCCACTCGGGTCACACCCTCGTACGTACTCAAGAGTATGCTCCCGTGGGTTGTAGTGATAAATACCCGAAAACATGTCCTCAACATTGTTAGCTACAAGATAGGTTTCTATAGTAGAAACTCTTGTAGCTGATATATGAGTCCTCTGCCGCCCAAACGTAAAACCAGCTGCCGCCCAAAGAATCTGCGAAGCTTGCGGTTGACGGAGGATACCTCCTTCTGATATCTGTTCTCTTGAAGCAGCTAGTGAAGCCCAAAGACCTTTACCACCTACCAGATCAGGTACTGGTAAACTGACAGTCTCAAGGGGGTTTGCGTAAACCTTAAACGCAGCAGTCCCCTGTCCAGAAACACCCTGAACCTGTCCACGCCGGAATTTGGTATGGGCATGGAAGCTAGGCCCAATCTTCTTTTCCTTATTGATACGCACGCTATAACTCCAGACCGCAAGTCTATCACCTCTTGCCATAAATTAAGGACTATATTTAAATTCCCGGCCACTGACACCCTGAATGACTGAAACAATCTTGGTTCCTTAACCATGGCTATCCATTCTCATCTTACTAAGAAGTTAAAGTGTGACAAGGACTTCCGGACATGGCGTGTATCTAAAGCCCGAAAGATCTTTTGTTGCCAATCAACAGTCCCGTAAGTACAAAAAGTTTAGGTTGTATTATCCGGATTGAAGGAGCCTTAGTGAACAAACAAGGCAAGAACAACTGTTCTATAACAATACTGAGGGTTAGGTACAGCGAGACAGATCAAATGCAAATCGCTCACCATTCTTCTTACGTTTCCTGGCTCGAACTAGCGAGAGTTGAATGGCTTAGAGAAAGATCCTTACAATACACTACCCTCGAAGCATCTGGCGTCGCCCTCGGAGTAACCGGACTTAACATTCGGTACCTCAGACCCGCTCATTTCGATGAACTTATCTCTGTTGATAGCTCACTTATAAAAGTGAAAAGCCGTCTCCTAGTATTCGAATATGCCTTGAAAAACGAAAGTGGTTTGCAAATCGCGACAGCAAGTACTAATCACGTACCTATTAACCGGAATGGAAAGATAACAAGCCTTCCAACCACTTGGCAGAATCTACTTGTTGAGTATTTAGAGAATAGATAGGTGGTTTCAATACTGCAGCCCCAATCGGTATACTGCGCCAAGTAAGGTTAAGTTTGTGTCGAATAGGGAGAAGAAATGTCAAAAACGGCCGTCCAAAGAGACGAAAACAATGATAGTGCAAGCGCTAAAATTCGTGGGCCTGCACTCACATTCGATGATGTTTTATTAATTCCCTCACACTCTTCAACCCTACCCAACAAAGTAGACACGAAAACCCGATTCTCCCGATCAATCGAACTGCAAACTCCTCTTGTTTCAGCCGCCATGGACACGGTGACCGAAACTAAAATGGCAATTGCTCTCGCTAGACATGGCGGCATTGGTGTGATCCACAAACGTATGACACCTGACCGACAAGCTGAAATGGTACGTAATGTAAAGCGCTCACAGTCTGGAATGATTGTTGACCCTATCACCCTTCCCAGCGAGGCGACCCTTGCTGAGGCCGAGTCGCTCATGAAAGAACATCGTATTTCGGGTGTACCAGTAGTAGGCGAAGAAGGTCGCCTGGTCGGCATTCTCACCAATCGCGACCTCCGCTTTGAGGAAGACTTATCGTTGCCCATTGCTGACCGAATGACTAAGGACAAACTTATTACTGCTCCTGAAGGTATTACTCTCAATGAAGCTCGAAAAATGCTAAGGCTTCACCGCGTAGAGAAATTATTGATAGTCGATGGTGAATTTCGCTTAAAGGGTCTGATTACTATAAAGGACCTGAAAAAACGTCTTGAGTACCCTCTTGCTTCTAAGGATGCCCTGGGTAGACTCCGAGTAGCTGCAGCTGTAGGCGTATCCGCAGACCTTGAAATTCGATCCTCGGCCTTGGTGGAAGCAGGAGTAGACGCTCTTGTTCTAGATAGCGCACACGGTCACTCGCAGGGGATACTAGACGCTTTAACATACCTAAAGGAATCCTACGAAATTGATATAATTGCGGGTAATATTGCTACTGCAGAAGCAGCGCAAGATCTAATCAACCTTGACGTGGACGCTGTTAAGGTTGGGATCGGCCCAGGTAGCATTTGTACCACTAGGGTGGTCACTGGGGTCGGGGTACCTCAGCTAACAGCGATTTTGGACGTAGGCAGAATTGCTGCTGAGCATGACGTGCCAGTTATAGCTGATGGAGGGATTAAAAACACTGGGGATATACCTAAAGCCATAGCTGCAGGCGCTAATACCGTTATGATCGGATCTCTTTTAGCAGGAACCGAGGCGTCACCTGGCGAAATGATACTTCGTGACGGTAGACGGTTTAAATCATATCGAGGCATGGGGAGTATGGGTGCTATGGGTGGCGGAAATTCGGACCGTTATTTCCAAGAGGACTCGAAGAAGCTGGTTCCTGAAGGCATCGAAGGAATGGTTCCGTACCGGGGTCACGTTTCGGAAGTTATTTTTCAGCTATTAGGGGGCCTTCGTTCAGCAATGGGTTATTGCGGCACACCTACCCTGAGCAATTTACAGCAAGATGGGCGTTTTATCACCGTAACTCAAGCAAGCTTGGTCGAATCTCACCCTCACGATGTAACTATTACTAAGGACGCTCCTAATTACGCTATCTCACGTCGGGGCTAGACGCCGTAACGTCTTGCAAAAACTAAACTAGCTACCAATAGTAATTAGTAGCTAGTTTAGTACTCAAGCCCGGCTTTCCGAACAACATTATGTCGCCATACTCCTGTTCAATTGCTACGTAGCAAATCATGATCTCAAAACTTGACCAACACCTCACCCTTACTGCTAACAGCCTGGAGAGCCTCAATATAGGATTGAACGCCGAATTTAAGCATATAGGAATAACCACTCAGTATTCTCTCCTGTGGCTGACCTGCTGGCCTTAGGTGGAGTCTTAAGCGTTGAAATTGCCTGTTAGTTACCGTGTCGCTCATCAAAGCTGCATGCGCGACCTTCCCGCGCAATCTTGAAACAATCCTGTCGTGGGCCCGGACTGCTCGTGACAAAGGCCTGGACAAGGTAGGTTCTATCGAAGACACTTCGGTAATCAATTCTTCAAAACTCTTCTCTATTTCATCCGACGCCTTCGTAAAAGCAGTTACATGTCCACGTCTTTTGAGAATTATTTCTTCAAATACTGATTCTGACCCCGCTACGATCTCACGGTAGTCTATGTCGTATCGCTTTAGGATACGCTGGACCGGGGGTTCAGCGACTGTAACGGTTGACCGAGGCCATATAAGTGGCATTGAAATTCCGTGACACCGATAGACATCACGAAGTTGGGCCAAGTACCGGAGTTCGCCTGGACCCACCACCGTGGCTATATTTGGAAGGATTGCATCCTGAGTGATAGGACGCAGCCCAGCCGCTGGAGTTATTCGCCCCGGCGATTCTTTAGTGACCAGCTTTAACGCCTCAGTGGAAAATTGCTGTTCGCCAAAACGAAACATCGTCCCGTCAAAACGCAAAAGTGACCTCCGTGGTAGATCACCTAATTCCTCTAAGAACAGGTTAGTTGAATCTACTCCTCTACCGAGCTGTGGCTCAAATCCAGCAAGACGGAGTTCAGACGCCGCAGACATGATTGCTTTTATCGATGCGGCTGGCGACTCTAACTCAGCCTCCAGCACGTCATTAAAGTGAGGAGCTATTCCTATATCGAGAGGATCTAGTAACACTAATCCAGAGTGCCCGAGAAGCCGATACATCTGGCCCACAAACCAGTCAGCATAGGTATTTGATGCCCTGGCCGAAGATTCTAATAATTCCGTAACCTCTGCCAACGCTTTGTCTGGGACCTTAAGTTCCGCTAGGCTGGCCAAGGCCTCTCCGAGAATACGATCTGTCATCGGGATGCGTCCCGAGGGAACATCCTGAGCGAGATCTACGGCAACCCTGTGGAGTTGTTCGTCAAGGTCCAAAAGATACGTATGGTTAATCTCTTCGTGATCATGATCTTGGCTGGCCACCCAGAACACTGGGACAACCGGCTTTTCGGGTTGTGATAACTCCTCCGCCAAGCGAACCGCCGTCAAAGCTTTGGACAACGAAAATGCAGGCCCTAACAACAGTCCAGGTTGCTGTCCCGTGACAACAACACGTGCCTCTGTACCACGTAATATGGCAATATTTTCCATTACTTCTTGTGGCGCTCCGTGCCTCAAAGCAGTCTTTTCCAATGCCTTACAAATACTTGGCGAAACTGCCCGGCTAGGTAGTTTTAGCGCCGATTCTATGTCATTGGGGGGAACTCGAAAAAAAGAATTAAGATCCCCCCTTAGATAACTTTCTAGGAAAAAATCAGACCCTGACTGAGTAGACACCACGCACTAGTTTACAGGGCAGGCGCAAGGCACTGTTGTTTTGTGGTGATCATTGAAAAAATCCCGAAAAGACTAACATGATATAATGAGTTACCGGAGGGGCAATATTAATCTGTCGGATATTGCTCAGTCCTTTAGTATCGGTTCCCGGTAAGAACCTAACCATCTCCCATGCGCATACGCGTTGACCTGCTTCCCTCACCACCCTACGAAGGCACTGTTGTGCTAGTCGATGTCCTTCGTTCATGCACGTTAGCGCCAATACTATTCGACAACGGTCTGAGCCGCTTAACCATAACTTCAAGCGCGAAATTAGCCAGAATGAACCACAGCGAACATCTACTTATCGGTGAACGAGAAGGATTCCCTCTCGAAGGTTTTAATTACGGTTGCTCCCCAAGCGAATTAAGCCAGATTGATTTGAAAGGTCAACGAGCCATCATGGTCTCAGAAAATGCTCCGCGGGCTCTGGAAACAATGGGAAGGCCAAAAAGAGTATTACTGGCCTCCTTGTACAATGTAACTGCTGTAGCTAAAAGGATTCTCGATTTAGCTAGCACCTCGACTACCCTAATTTGCTCTGGTTTCAACGGCGCTGAAGACTTAGACGATGCACTAACAGCAGGTTTCCTAGCAGCACGCTTGAAATCATTGACACCAGAAACCAGCCTCGAAGGCGCTGGGAACTTCTGCGTAAGCCTCCTTAGGGCATTTCCTGACCCACTAGAAGCGCTATGGCAATCAATTGCAGGTCACTCTCTCCGCCGCTTACGTAGGGACGAAGACCTCGCATTCGCTAGTCTAATTGACCAAAGCACAAAGGTGCCCATAATGCAGCACGCTTCGGGAATTAACCGATTATATGAATTCGAAATCTAACACGTTAAGGTGAAAAATGTAATTCCAAAAGTACTCGGTCATCAACTGGACCCCCTATCTCTCGACGAATCAACAGACTGGGTTCTTGAACGGATAAAACAAAACAATAACCCCAATTTAGTTGTTACGATAAACCCTGAAATCATCGTAAGATCTTTGAAAGACAATAACCTTAAGCAAGCGATTAATGACTCCGACCTCACAATTGCTGACGGAGTAGGTATTGTTTGGGCAGCTCGCCTGAGGGGTTATACTCTCCCTGGTAGGGTACAGGGCGTAGACCTAGTCTCAAAAGTACTAAAAATGGGAGGGCCATCTTTACGCGTTTTTTTTCTTGGCGGAAAAAAGGGTGTCGCTGCAGCTGCAGCTGCAGCTGCAGCGCGTCTTTATGGAACCACAATCACTGGTACCCACCACGGGTATTTCGAGAGCCCAAGAATTAAGTCCGACGTCATTGAAGAGATTCGCACTTCCTGTACTCAATTACTGCTTGCCGGCTTAGGGGAATCACAAGAAAAATTCCTAAACGCAAACCGCTCGGCCCTTGGGGTTAACGTAATGATTGGGGTAGGTGGGACTCTTGACATTCTTGCCGGCAAAGTTATACGGGCTCCAATGTGGACACGTCGATTGGGAATTGAGTGGGCTTGGAGAATCGGATTAAACCCACAAAGATGGTATAGAATACCCCGGTTAATTCGTTTCGCCGTGAGGGTAATCCGAGAACCTCGTAAATGACCACTTACCCCTCAAGCTCTGTAAATACCTCAGGGAAAAGGGGCAGTTCGAGTGCCTCTTTTTGGCCAGTCCTACCTGGGTGACCAGCTGGATAAGATCCATCGAAACAGGCCATGCATGTACTAGGCAAACCGATTGAAAGCCCAAGACCCTGCTCTGATAGGTATACTAGAGAATTTGCTCCAATGCGCTCACGGATCTCCTCTACCGAAAGGGTGGCGGCGGCTAATTCCTTGCGGGCAGAGGTGTCTATCCCGTAGTAACAGGGGTGGCGAATGGGTGGACTTGATACCCGGAAATGAACCTCTATGGCTCCAGCCTCTCGCAGGAGGCTAACAATTTGTCCTGATGTTGTTCCACGCACAATAGAGTCGTCTACGAGCACCACCCGCTTTCCGTTCACAACTGAAGTAGGTGCTAGTTTAAGTCGAACTTTTTGCTCCCTCAAACTCTGATTGGGATTTATGAACGTCCTTCCAGCATATGAAGACTTGTAAAACCCCATGTCAAACGGAATCCCAGATTCCCTCGCAAAACCAATAGCTGCAGCCAGCCCTGATTCAGGTACCCCCACTACAACGTCTGCATTAACTGGAGCTTCTTTCGCTAACTGCTCGCCCATCAAAATTCTTGCCTGGTGCACATCGACACCATCAAGCAAACTATCCCCCCTGGCAAAATAAATCCATTCGAATGCACACGGTGTTGGCCGAGCTTCTAGGACCTGAATGGACCTGATGCCGTCGTCGTCAATAACCACTAATTCTCCTGGGGCTACATCCCGCAAGAACGATGCTCCCACAGCATTTAGAGCAGACGGTTCCGATGCCAACACAAAACCTGTTTCTATTTTCCCAATGACCAAGGGGCGGACCCCATTAGCGTCACGTAAACCGATTATCCTGTGATGATCCATCAACACTACAGCAAAACCACCTTCAAATTCCGACATTACACGAGCAGTAGCCTGCTCTAAATCAAGGTGGCTATACCTCGCAATAAGATTAATCATAACTTCACTATCATTAGTTGTTTGAAAAACAGCTCCGGCGTCTAACATTGCACTTCGAATCATACGGGCGTTAGTAATGTTCCCATTATGGGCCAGAGCTATCAAACCTTTATTTGATCGGACAGTTAGTGGTTGAGCGTTAAAGCGAAGCGAAGATCCAGTAGTTGAATAGCGAGTATGACCGATTCCTGTCTGACTTCCCGTCAATCGCAACTGATTTAAACGCTCTTCGGTAAAAACCTCATTGACGAGACCCATGTCCTTTTCGATCTTTATGTCGCTACCATTAGAAATGCATATCCCACAAGACTCTTGACCTCTATGTTGAAGTGCAAACAACCCAAGGTGGCACATCGAGGCCACGTCCATAGGCTGTCTTACATGAATCGCAAAAATACCGCACTCTTCACGCATTTTGTCGAACATTATTCGAGTGCCTCTCTGATTGGACCCTCATATGCTGAAATGAGCCGTTCAACTGAAACGCGTAATCCTCCACCGTTCCATAAGATTTCTAGTCGATCACCACCTACTAGCCCTAGATTCATTGAAGGTACACCAGATTCTGCAATAAGGTTCTGCGCATCCTTGATAAGACTTTGCGAAACTCCTATGACAATTCGCGAAGGATCCTCGCCAAACAGAGTTTCATCAACTGATATCTCATCGGGGAGAAGTACACGAGCGCCGAGTCCACCACCAATACTCATCTCAGCAAGCGTTACAGCCAACCCCCCGTCTGAACAATCATGAGCAGTTTTAACTAAGCCTAACTCAATAAGCTCTAAAGTCAGATTCTCTACGTTACGCTCCAACTCGAAATCTACCATCGGAGGTTTTCCCACTTCCAGTCCAACGATTTCTGAAAGATAAATACTCCCACCCAAAGTAGCGTTAGTCGGGCCAAGGAGAAAAATTTGATCTCCTTCGCTTTTAAAGTTAATTGTCGCTCTATTTTCTACGTTCTTTAGAACCCCAACCATTCCAATGGTCGGGGTGGGATAAATGGCTATTTCTTCATCACCTGCACGAAACTGATTATATAGGCTAACGTTACCACCAGTAACTGGTGTTCCAAGCTCACGACAGGCTTCTGCAAGCCCCAAAACAGACTCGTTCAATTGGTGATAGACTTCCGGCACAGTGGGGTTGCCGAAGTTAAGATTATTAGTCACAGCAAGCGGCCGAGCTCCCACACAAACAAGATTCCTGGCAGCCTCTGCTACCGCAAGTTTGGTGCCTCCCCTCGGATCAAGATAAACAAATCTCGGATTACAATCCAGGGTAGCTGCAAACCCAACGGTAGAATCCTTTATTCGTAAAACAGCTGCATCGCCTTGACCAGGCAAAATTACAGTATTAGTCATCACTTGATGATCGTACTGTTCGTAAACGCTTTTCTTAGATGCAATTGTTGGAAGAGCCAACATAGCTTCTAGAGTTAAGCCTGGATTGACTAAGGCGGGACCTACAGTGGGCTCATTACGTAGCCTTATCACTTCTTGAGATTCGCTAGCGTCAGGGCGATAGGTTGGGGCGTTAGCCAAATCACCCGCTGGCACATCCGCAACTATTCGACCTTCTTTAAGTATACGTACGTTTCCGTGATTCCTTACCTCTCCAATACGAACTGCATCGAGATCCCATTTACTAAGAAGTGACAACAGTTCCTGCTCTACTTCAGGATCAACTGCCAGAATCATTCGCTCTTGCGACTCTGACAACATCACCTCAGTTGGTGACATCCCCTTCTCTCTGCAAGGCACGGCATCAATATTGATGTCCACTCCACAACCAGCTCGGTCAGCCATCTCTGAAATGCTACTGGTCAGACCAGCTGCTCCCATATCCTGGACCCCAATTACAAGGCCTTCTTCCACAGCTTCCAAGCAAGCCTCCAGCAGCAGTTTCTCCATAAACGGGTCGCCAATCTGTACAGCCGGCCTGTCACTGTCACTAGATTCACTCAGGTCACCAGAGGCAAATACTGCTCCACCTAGGCCATCTCTACCCGTTTTAGAACCCACATACAACAAGACGCTACCTTGTGCTCCTGCTGTTCCAGTACGGAGATGTTTATGACGCATCAGCCCTAAAGCCATAACGTTCACTAATGGATTCTCACTATAACTAGGATGGATAACAATCTGCCCTCCAACGGTAGGCACCCCTATAGCATTGCCGTAATGCGATATGCCTTCAACCACTCCTGAGAGAAGATGTTTAGTCCGACTAACCTCTAAAGGTCCGAAATGTAGAGAATTCAAAACCGCGACTGGCCTCGCTCCCATTGCAAAAATATCGCGGAGAATTCCACCCACTCCTGTCGCGGCTCCCTGAAATGGTTCAATCGCACTCGGGTGGTTATGGCTCTCTACCTTAAACGCAAGGGCATACCCCTCACCTAGATCGACAACACCCGCGTTCTCTCCCGGGCCCATCAAAACACAGGAGCCTTCTGTCGGCAGATTCCTTAGGAGGGGTCGCGAATGTTTGTAACCACAATGCTCGCTCCACATCGCACCAAAGAGTGCTGCTTCTATAGAATTAGGGTCGCGTCCTATTCGGCACACAATCTCATCAAACTCAAGATCAGTTAACCCGAAAGCATTAGCCCTTTCACGGACACTATGCACCGGTTCATCCGATTTTTGGCCTGATTTAGACACAAACAGACTCAAAAAGAGATTGAAATAATGGGATCCCATCAACTGAGCCAGTAAGAGCGTCAGTGGCCCGCTCAGGATGAGGCATCATGCCCAAAACATTTCCACTTTCGTTGATGATGCCAGCAATGTTTCGTAAGCTACCGTTTGGATTTCCTTCAGTGGCACTTCCCTCTTTTCCTGTTCCGTAACGAAACACAACGCGACCCTGATTCTCCAGACGATCTAATGTTTCCTCGTCGGCAAAAAAGCGACCCTCATTGTGGGCGATAGGGATCCTCAAATTCTGCCCTCGACTATACCGAGTCGTAAAAGGTGTATTAATATTTTCCACGCTAATTGTTACATCCTTACACACGAACCGGAGAGAGAGGTTACGGGTAAGTTGTCCTGGCAACAAACCAGCCTCAGTTAAAATTTGAAAGCCATTACAAATACCAATTACCGATCCCCCCCGGTTTGCAAAATCAACAATTGATTTCATCACAGGACTTAGCGCAGCCATGGCACCCGACCTTAGATAATCACCATAACTAAACCCACCAGGAAGAATGACGACTTCGACGCTGGGTAGTTCGTGGTCACCATGCCACACCAATACAGGTTTTACTCCTGCCTGGCTAACAGCGTAACAGGCGTCTTGATCACAATTAGACCCTGGAAACCTAATTACCGCAGCCCTCATACCCTAATTACACACATCCCGGCGCGTAGCTTACCACCCTACCGAGCTAAATGTTGACCGGGTTTTCCGCTCACTGCTATTATGCCTTGCCAGCAGGTGCAAAGAGTTTCAGAGTCTTAAGCCCTGAAACAGTCTGCCGGGATGGCGAAATTGGTAGACGCAGTAGATTCAAAATCTACCGGGGCAACCCATGCGGGTTCGAGTCCCGCTCTCGGCACCAAAGTTTTGTATCGCTATAACGCCTTGGAGATTGATCCAACCCAATCTCAGAAAGGACAGGTTTTAAAAATGTTTTGGATTGTACTGATATTATTTGTTATTTCCTCATTAGTCCTTACTGCCATTATCCTCCTCCAAGAAGCAAAACAGGGAGGCCTAGGAGAGGGCTTGGGTAGTGGAGGAGATTTTTCTACCTCTGGAGGTACGGCAGGCGGGTTACACCGTATGACGATTTACCTAGGAGTAATTTGGGGGATTCTTGCTCTGCTGTTACAACTTGTTCCGCGATAAGCCTAACAAGATCACACCTTAGGCTACCTTATGACGACAGTAGATCACGGATTACTAGCGTAGGGTTTAATATTTTTTAGTTACCTGATTACCAATAGTGACAAAAGATTGGCACTCAACAAACAAGATGATCTACTTTCAGTCCTCCCTTGATTATAATTACATTGGTTTCGTTAGAAATCCATTTACAGCACGGACACATCTTGATTACACATTGATAACCTCGAAGCGTTTCTCTATTCCTCGGTCTCGAGGGTTAAAATGTTGTTCTATAGACCTAGATGCTTTTATTTATGCATCAATCACTGTGAGGGCATAGCAATTTTGTTTCGACCTTACGTATTAAATAGTGTTATATTTGTTAAATCCAAAAATTGCTTGAGGAGCGATTCGGATTATGGAAACTACTGACCGATTATTGGAAGTCAATGACCTCAAAACGTATTTTGATACTGATGAGGGCACAGTTCGTGCTGTAGACGGGGTTTCTTTCCACATTGACCGGGGAGAAACACTAGCGGTCGTAGGTGAATCTGGTTCTGGAAAATCAGTCACTAGCCTATCCGCTATGCGCCTTATCCCAACGCCACCAGGAAGGATTGCTGGAGGAGAAATAATTTTTGAAGGCCGGGATCTCGTAAAACTTTCGGAACCTGATATGAGAAAGGTCAGGGGTAATGAGATCTCGATGATCTTCCAGGAGCCCATGACCAGCCTTAATCCTGTGTACACAGTTGGGGATCAGATTGCAGAAGCAATAGTACTACACCAACAGAAAACTGGTCGCCAGGCCCTACGAATGGCAGCTGAAATGCTTGATTTAGTAGGCATTCCCGAACCTGGAAAGCGAATTAAGAATTATCCACACCAAATGTCAGGAGGAATGCGCCAAAGAGTTATGATTGCGATGGCTCTCTCATGTGGTCCCAAGCTCCTAATTGCGGACGAACCTACCACCGCTCTCGATGTTACGATTCAAGCCCAGATTCTTGATCTAATGCGCAACCTCCAACGCGAAATCGGAATGAGTATTTTGTTTATTACACATGATCTCGGTGTTGTAGCTGAAATGGCTGACCGAGTTGTCGTAATGTATGCTGGTAGAGCCGTGGAAGAGGGACAGGTTCAAGATATATACGGTGCCCCAAAAATGCCTTACACTCTCGGACTGCTTAACTCGATACCTAGGGTAGATACAGCAGCTGAACACCAGGCCCGGCTTGAAGCTATCCCCGGAAACGTACCCAACCCGCTGTACCTCCCCAGTGGTTGTGCTTTTCATCCTCGATGTCGATACGTCAACGACAAATGTAAAACTGAAGTACCCCAACTAGACGATACTGGTGCTGGACACATGGTTAGGTGTATCAGGTGGGATCAATTTAATCTCACTGAGGAAGTAGTCTAATGACCGTACCTAATAACACTTCCAATAAAATAACGTCTCAACCTACTAAAGATAATCTACTTGAGATCAGAAACCTACGAAAATATTTCCCTATCCGCGGAGGCATCTTTTCCCGCGTTGTTAGTAACGTTAAGGCTGTTGATGACATTTCTTTCGACATTGGTCGGGGAGAGGTAGTTGGCCTAGTAGGTGAATCTGGATCAGGTAAGACTACTGCTGGGCGTGCAATCCTTAGGCTGATAGAACCTACCAGTGGCGAAGTAAAGTTCGATGGAACAGATGTAACCAAGCTCGGGAAATCACAACTTCGTGAATATCGAAAAGAAATGCAAATTATCTTTCAGGACCCGTTCGCAAGTCTAAACCCACGGATGACAGTTGGCGACATAATTGGAGAGGCTTTACAAATACATAATCTTGCTCGAGGTAAAGCCCGCGAAGAGAGAGTAATAGAACTTCTCGAAAAAACCGGTCTTGCAGCAGCACATATCCGCCGCTATCCGCATGAGTTTTCTGGTGGACAGCGCCAGCGGATCGGCATCGCCAGGGCCCTTGCTGTTAACCCACAATTCATAGTTGCCGACGAACCGGTTTCAGCGTTAGATGTATCCATCCAAGCGCAAGTGGTAAACCTCTTACAAGACCTCAAAGAAGATTTAGGGCTAACGCTCCTTTTCATTGCACACGACTTAGGCGTTGTGGAATACATCAGCGATAAAGTCATAGTTATGTATTTGGGCAAGATTATGGAGATTGCTCCTTCCAAAGAGCTGTATTCAAATCCCGTACATCCGTACACTGAAGCCCTTTTATCGGCCGTGCCAATACCTGACCCGACTCTTCAACGAGACCGTGTTATTCTTCAAGGCGACATTCCAAGTCCAATTAATCCGCCTTCAGGCTGTGTTTTCCGTACTCGGTGCCCTATAGCGGTTGAGGATTGCAAACACATTGACCCGCCACTAGAGGAAATTTCTCCAGGTCATTTCAAAGCATGCATCAAAAGACCTTAAAGTACCCTGAATAATGAGGGTGATGAATACCAACTCAATGAGCCAGAAGCGCGGACAAAAATACCTTATGGCTAATGGGCCTCTTTATCGTTAATTGTGCTCTTATTACTCACCCTTCCCGCAATCACTTTTCCATAAACGTTGCTCACGTTTGGAGGATTGGCGTCCTCATCCGATATGACTAGTGATGCGATCGAAGCAATCCGCTCTACCCTACTTGACTTTCTTCCTGCTCAACACAAAATCAGAGCCTTGCAATCCTTTTATGAGCTCATCAGGAACTATCCGAATCGTCCAGGGAAAGGGCTTCGAGGACTGGCAACCCTAAAGTCGACAGAAGCCCATGGAGTAAGTTGGAAGAAAGGAATTCCGGCCGCTGCTGGAATTGAAGCCTTTCAAAACTGGGTTTTAATTCACGATGATATAGAAGATGACTCCGAATCTAGACGAGGCCTCCCTACCCTACACAAAGAAGTTGGTATCCCTGTAGCGCTCAATGTTGGAGATGCTCTTCACGCATATATGTGGGACCTCTTAATTTCCTTAACCGCCGACCTCTCATTGGGGAGATCGATCCTAGAAGAATTCGTATGGATCATTCATCGGACATCAGAAGGTCAGCATCTAGACTTAACCTGGATTAAAGAAGCTCGTTTTGATATCGCCGAGCAAGACTACCTCCAAATGGTCTATTTAAAAACGGCTTGTTATACGGTTGTTGGGCCCCTCCGCCTCGGATCTCTTTCAGCTGGCATTCAACCTCCAGAAGAATTTCTAGAGGCAGGCAAACTCCTAGGATGTGCCTTTCAGATTAGAGATGACATCCTGAATCTAATGCCTGATCTGACAATTGGAAAAGAGTTTGCCGGTGACCTGTACGAAGCTAAGCGAACCTTGATTCTAGCGCATTTGTTCAGCCATGCCACAGCCGAGGAGCGCCAAGAAATAATAGATCGCCTATCCCGTCCAAGGCAGAAGCGTAACGAAGAGGACATAGCTCGGATTCTTCTCTTAATAACGAACTACGGCTCTCTCGATTATGCTCAGGATTGCGCTAACCACCTGGCTAAAACAGGCCTTTCAACGTTAGACGATGCCTTCCGTAATCCTGCAAATCCCATTGCATTTAACCAGCTTAGATCTCTCTTCAGATCACTTGTCACCCGAGATTCGTAAATTGTATTTCGAAGCTCGAAAGGTCACACGCCACCGCGAAACCGCTGCCATGCGACTTCTCTCTCTTCGCGCTGCTACCCTAAAACATCGATAACGGTCAATAAAACCTATTGAGTTAAATAAAGGATGGTCCAGCTCAGTAGCTTATTAGATCTATTACATAGCCAGAAGAAAACCACATGCCGCACCGATTAATGACCCTACGATCACCTGTGGATAGGTATGCCCCAAAAGCGTCTTTAGTGCTTGAGGACGAAAACCTTCGTCAAACAAATGGGCAAGCTCGTTAACCAACTGATTTATCATCTTGGCATGCAAACCAGCCGCTCTCCTGATGCCGGTTGCGTCGTACATCACAATTGAAGCAAACACAGCAGCTATCGCAAAGTAAGGGCTTTGCCAACCATGAACTAGCCCGAGATTAACAGCAAGAGCAGTGACTGCAGCAGAATGGGAAGAGGGCATGCCTCCAGTATCAAGAAGGCGATCAAAAGCCCAACGCCTTTCAGTCACTAAAACCAGCCCAACCTTAAATACCTGTGCAACTAAGCTCGCAATGAGCGCTCCCCATATTGGGGTATCTTGTAGGAAGCTACCCAACTCCAACACGCCTTAATCTAGCGGCCTCAACCGTGTTGTGAATAACCATTGCCACAGTCATCGGCCCAGTTCCCCCAGGAGTAGGAGTCATTGCCGAAGCTACCTCAGCTACAGTAGGATCGACATCACCGAGGAGGTGTTTTCCCACCATTGATTGGCCAACATCTAGAATAGTTGCGCCCTCATTGACCCACTCTTTAGTAATAATTCCGGCCTTCCCAACTGCAGCGACGAGGATATCAGCCTGCCTTGTTAATCCTGGTAAATTTCTAGACTTGGAATGGGCTACGGTCACGGTTGCATGACGCCCCAAAAAAAGAGCTGCCGCTGGTTTCCCAACCAGATTACTTCGCCCAACTATTACGACATGCCGACTTGCGATCGGAATTTCAAAATGATCTAAAATCCTGATCAATCCCATTGGAGTTGCTGGTACAAGGCCAGCTTCTCCTGACCACAACCTCCCAACATTTTCAGGGTGAAATCCATCGACATCCTTCGAAGGATCGATCGCTTCCAAAACTTCCTCAGCATGCAAATGCCGGTATAACGGAAGCTGCACTAGGATCCCATCTATATCAGGGTCCATATTTAATCTGTATATAGTATCTAAAAGCTCCCGCTGAGTAACATGGGATTCAAGCATCACTGTTTCGGCACGAATACCGGCCTTGACCGCCAATCGCGATTTTGAACGTACGTAAGAAGCGCTGGCAGGGTCGTCACCTGCCCTAACAAATACCAAGCGCGGTACAAAAGGCAAAGAATCTACCTGCTGTGCTAATCCACCTATAGTTACCCTGGAAACCTCTCTTCCGTTAAGGATCCTAGCTGTCACATTACTCTCCATTATCTGATCGCGGGAGTTTGGTCACGGTAAAGCTGAGCTAGAACACCATTAACAAAACGACCGGAATCGGTTCCCCCATATTTTTTAGCGGTTCTTACAGCCATCTCAATTGTGACCTCGGCTGGTGTGTCAAAACCGTGTACCATCTCTGCAACAGCGAGACGAAGAATATTGAGATCTGTTTGGGCCATTTGAGAAAAGCTCCAACCCTCTACCAGCTCCTCAATCCTCTGGTCAATCTTTTCACGATTTACCGAAACACTGTCAAGAAGGCTTCTAGCAAATTTTAGAGAATCCTCAGTAAACGCTTCTTCCAAAGTTTCATTATTCTCAACAGGGAACTCTACTCTTAGCTGTTCCCATACTTCAGTAACCGGAAACCCACCCTGCTCTGATTGAAACAAAGCCCGAAAAGCCAACTCCCTAGCACGTCTCCTAGCCACCGACATCCTCAAAATAATGCTTAGATCTAATTGAGAAGGAAAAATTAGGAAACCATGAGCTATCTCGTCTCATTCCATTCTCCGCTCGATAAAATCAGTATTGATTTCTCCACGCTGAAAATATTCGTTATCAATAACCTTTAGATGGAAAGGAATAGAGGTCTCGACCCCTTCAATAACAGTTTCTTTTAGGGCACGCCGCATCCGGGCGATAGCCTGACCTCGAGTTGGCGCCCAGGCTATGACCTTTGCGATAAGGCTATCATAATTCGGGGGGATAGAATATCCAGCATACGCGTGAGAATCTACCCGGATCCCGGGACCTCCGGGCCAGTGCAGATCGGTGATCTTTCCAGGACAAGGCCGGAATGATTTACTAGGGTCCTCGGCATTAATGCGGACTTCGATAGCGTGACCTACAGGATTAATATTCTTCTGAGAAATACTTAAACCCAAACCAGCTGCAACGCGAAATTGTTCTTGCACCAGGTCAAACCCAGTAATCATCTCTGTAACAGGATGTTCTACTTGGATGCGGGTATTCATCTCGCTAAAATAAAATCTCCCGTTGCCATCAACCAGAAACTCGCAGGTCCCTGCACCTCTATATTTTATATGCTTGGCAAGCCTTACTGCAGCCTGCGCCATCGCTTCCCTCACTTCTAGAGATCCGATGCTTGGTGCCTCTTCAATAATCTTCTGATATCTCCGCTGAATCGAACAATCTCGGTCATAGAAATGTAAAACCTCGCCTTTACCATCACCAAAAATTTGAATTTCTACATGTTTTAAATTTTCAAGGAATCGCTCCATATAAATTTCGGAATTACCGAAAGATATTCGCGCCTCCTCCTGCGCATTCTGAATATTGACTTGCAACTGATCCGGTGTTCGCACGATCCGCATTCCCCTACCACCGCCACCAGCTGAAGCTTTTAGCATGATTGGATACCCAATAGCATTAGCCATATCATGCGCATCCTCGATCCGAGAGAATGGCGATGAACCTGGAGTCACCGGAACACCTGCTTCCACAGCTATAGCCCTGGCGCTAGCCTTATCACCAATCTGACTAATATTCTGCGGTCGCGGTCCGATAAAAATAAGATTGTGCTCCTCACATTTCTGCGCAAATTCGGAATTCTCAGAAAGAAATCCATACCCTGGGTGAACCGCTTCTGTTCCGGTCAGAATTGCGGCAGATAGAAGATTACGAATATTCATGTACGATCCTTTAGCTGGAGCTGGCCCGATACAAATCGATTCATCCGCAAGAAGTGCTGGTAGCGAATTCTCGTCCGCCTGCGAATAAGCAACAACTACTTGCACTCCTAATTCTTTAGCAGCCCTTAGCACCCGGAGTGCTATCTCTCCTCGGTTTGCAATCAGGATCTTCTTAAACATGACAGCCAGGACTTAATTAATGTACGGGATCGATGCGAAAAAGAAGCTGACCATATTCTACGGGCTCTTCATTTTGCACAAAAATCTCGGCAATGATTCCTGCGCTCTCAGCTTCGATCTCATTCATAAGCTTCATAGCCTCGATGATGCAGAGTACGGTTCCCTCCTCCACCTGATCACCAACTTTCACATAGGGTGGTGCCTCTGGGGCAGGAGATAAATAAAAAGTCCCGACAATAGGGGCCGTTACCTCGTTAACTAGGCCTCCCCCGGGAACTCCCACTTCGTCGACGCTAGAAGTAAGCCCATCTTGATCGCGCACGGCTGGGGACTGAGTAATCTCGTGAACCGGCGTAGGTGCAGATAGTATCGCTTGACTCCCATTCTCATAATTTGATTGCCCGGTTTGTCTCTTGATCGCAACCCTAAAGTCTCCTTTCTCATAGCTGAACTCGCTAACATCAGAATTAGAAATTGCGTCAAGAAGCCGTTTTATATCCTTTATTTCCATTAAGCCCTACCTACGTAATCGCCAGATCTAGTGTCCACTCGAATTATCTCTCCATTATCGATAAATAATGGGACATTTACGGTAGCCCCCGTCTCTACCACCGCTGGTTTGGATCCTCCAGACACTGTGTCACCTTTTACGCCTGGGTCCGTCTGTGTTATTTGTAGCTCAACAACTGTTGGCAACGTAACCTTTAACGGGCGCCCTTGAAAATAATCGACAGTGACCTCTAAGTTCTCTTTCAAGTAAATTGCCGATTCGCCAATCTGCTCTCGATTAAGCGTTGGCTGTTCAAACGTTTCTAAATCCATAAACGTGAATACAGAACCATCAGAGTAAAGGAATTGCATAGTGCAGTAGTCTATGAATATATCTTGTAATTTTTCTCCTGAATTAAAGGTCCTCTCGACAATTGCTCCTGATTCAAGATTCTTGAATTTAGCCACTACCTTTGCCCCGCCCCGACCTATCTTTTGGTGTTGATACTCAAGGCACTCCCAAAGACCATTATCTAATTCCACCTTGGTTCCATTACGCAAATCGGTAACGCTGATCATAAATTGGCCTTTCTGTTTGGCATCCCCAAAGTGTAACACTTTCCCCAGCTTCACAAACTTCTGGAAAACCTAACTTCGGTCCATAAAATTCGTAAATCCTATAACCGATTCCTTTCATAGGTTGATACATGTCAGGAATTGCGGTTGCTTTTCGAAAAAAGATAGGGCATCGAGTCTTGATAGGGTAACAAGGAAGTCGTCCGAACCTTTATTAATTTAGGATGAGCCTTTACGAACATGTATTCTCGAGAAATAAACCCACAGAACACAAAATGGAAAAACAGCCTCCCGTATAACCGATTAAGCGTTATAGTGCATTTAAGAATGGTTGAATGCATCAGATTCACACTGCAAACCTAAAGAGCTCATAGTTTCCTGTGAAGAGGTCAGATATTACTTGTATAAACACCAAACAATTTATTATTAATCAACTATGCTCTGAGCTAACTTTCTGCTCGTGACAAAAACCGCAACGTTTTTCCAAAATCGAATCAAGAACGGGGCTATCCTAGCCCCCATGGCAGGATTTACTGACGCTCCTTTCAGGAAAATCTGCCGAGAGTTCGGTAGCTCGTATGCAGTAACGGAAATGGTAAGCGCAAAGATGTTAGTTTCCGGACAACAAAGTGGAATTAAGGTCGGTGCACCTTATCCCGGGGAGCCAGATCTAGTTATACAAATTTTTGCCGCCGACCCACAACTAGCAGCTGAAGCTGCTAGGATTTTATCAAAAAAGTACAATCCGGTTGCTTTCGATTTGAACATGGGCTGCCCAGTGAAAAAAATAGTCAACAAAGGTTGCGGCTCAGCTCTCATGCGTGATCTTGGCCTCGCTAGTTCTATAGTACGAGCCCTGGTAAACTCAGTAGACATCCCAGTCAGCGCCAAAATGCGTTTAGGGTTTGACGCTGTTAATGTTATAGAAGCTGCGAAAGCGGTTGTAGATGCAGGCGTTTCAGCTATTGCCGTACACGGCAGAACGGCCACTCAGAAATACTATGGTGAAGCTAATTGGGACGAAATAGCCAAGGTTGCTGAAGCAGTTAATGTACCAGTCATCGGTTCAGGCGATATAAACTCCCCTGCCAGCTTTAAGGAACAACGAAAGAAGGGACTGGGCGTAATGATTGCCCGGGGAAGTCTTGGGAGGCCCTGGATTTTTGGTGAAGTACAAGGTGACGCGGCTCCAACCTTGGGGGAGGTAGTCCGACTCGCATACCGCCACATTCGATTAAACGCTGATTGGTATGGCGAGCAGCGTGGCGTTAAAATGCTTCGCGGACAACTGGGTCGCTACTTCTCCTCTTTTAGAGAAGGGCCGTCCCTCAAACCTCATCTAGTCCGGGTGTCGTCAATTAATGACTTTGTAAACCTGATGAAAAGTCAATTTTCAACTAACCTACTCAGCGATTAATAAACCGTAAGCCGACCCTAATTTAGCGATCACGCCTAAACAATTACTCCGTAACCGTTGCATGCTATAATCTCTGCCAATATACCTATTCTCGCGACATTGGAGGGGCAGTTGTCGGACGCGACCAACATCAAAACACGGGATGCCTTGGAAGCTCAATTCCGTCACGACCTAGATAATCACGAAGACGTTTTCCGAAAAGCTTTCGACTTCACGCGAGCTGAGGAATTAGAGGCCCTGGGGTTGCACCCTTATTTCAAACCTATCTCCTCGCAAAATGGCGGACTCGTAACCATCGATGGCCATGAGATGGTGATAACCGGATCGAACGACTACTTAGGCCTAACTCAAGACACTCGCCTCAAAGAGGCTGCCCGCGAAGTGCTAAATGCCTTTGGAACTAGTTGTACGGGATCACGATTCCTGACTGGCACATTAAGCCTACACGAAATCCTTGAAGAGAAAC
>CEQQ01053847.1_pt1 | contig 49989 bp, 40 predicted proteins | sample 531041 | NCBI WGS metagenome assembly CEQQ01 (sample SAMEA2621222, study PRJEB7988) | marine metagenome | biome: marine biome (ENVO:00000447); feature: deep chlorophyll maximum layer (ENVO:xxxxxxxx); material: "saline water (ENVO:00002010), including plankton (ENVO:xxxxxxxx)" | depth 150 m | reverse complement strand
GCGGTGTTCTCGCATCCATGGTCCGATGCGAATCTCAGCATTTCCGTAACTAGCTGCCGTATCGATGTGGTTTATGCCGTATTCGAGTATTAGTTCAAGGGTTCTGTCAGCTTCGTCTTGCGTTACGTTCCCTAGGGCTGCTGCACCGAATAATGTGCGAGTACTTTTGTGTGCAGTCTCACCAAAGGGGTATTTTGAGATCATCGTTAGACTCCTTATTCTGAGGAGAAGTGGACTTACAAGGTTATCCTGTTCGAGTCTAGCAGTTAAGGCATAAGTAGAGGTCCATGTATGTCATAGCGGTAGGACAAAAGCTGGATAAGGACTTCGATATTATTGATGTGGTTTCGCCAAACCCTATTTTGCGATTAAAACCGACCACTTTCGACTCTGCTGGTATTTTCGGTGAATCGTCGTTAGGGATTCGATGTATAAGTGCTTACTTTTTTGGTTTCTTAGCGCTAATGAGGGTACGAAATAGTATTGTCTTTCGTAGTGTTATTACCACATACCCTACAAACAGTACCTTGGATAAAAGATGTGCTGGGAAACCCTCTTAGAGCTTTGCCTTTCGCATCTGGTAAAAAATCCATATGGTCCACAACGTTCCAGGCAAAACAATGATTGTGGCGAGACCAGCAATTACGTTGGAGATCGAGAAGGTATCCAACGCTTGGCCTACCAGGAAGGCTCCAATTGAGGCTATCAGCATGAACGTTGCGAATTCGGTAGCGAATACGCGACCGCGCATATGGGAAGGGACCTGTTGAAGGAGCAGCTGGGAGGAAAAGGCCCAGATCATGCCACCACCAAAGCCGCGCAGGGCAATACCCAACAAAGTGAGGCCGAAGTTTGCTAACGGAAAGACGACTATGTAGCCGATCGCTACTGTGGCATAGCCTGCGGCAATTGCCCAACTGAGCCGGTGATTACTATCGCCTGTAAAGATCCGGGCCAAGATCGGACTAATACCAGAACCTAGTCCCGTCATCATGAACATTAGGCCGAGGCCGAGACTGCCGCCCACACCAATAGAAAAGATCTCCTTAGCTATCGCGACTTGGACAATTTCAAAGGTTGAGCCGGCAATTGCAGCTACCATTGCCTTATGCAGTGTGATGAAAAGGATCCCGCGATTACCCCAAAGATAGTTGAGCCCCTTGAGATACTTACTTAAAGCGCTGTTTAACGCACTCTCTCCGCGTTCAACAGCGTCAGGTGATGGCTCAGAACGAATTTGGAGGATAAATAGTGCAGAAACCAAGAATGTAGCACTATCGATAATGAAGGCTGGATAGATTCCCCAAAGGCCAGAAACAAGGCCCCCGAGTGCTGCGCCCACCGACAGCATAACTGACCATGTAGAGGCGCTTATGGCATTAGCAGCGCCAAGCTCACGTTTACTGACTAAATCACCGAGAAAAGCTGTCCGCGTAGGGGTAAAAAAGCCACTGATGCCCATTTGTATAGCTGTTAAGACATATAGCAACCAAATGTCGCCTGGGTCACGAATGAGCAGGAAACAAAGTAGAGTGACTGAACGAACGATGTCAGTAGCAACTAGAATGTTCTTCCTATTGAAACGATCTGCGACCACTCCGGCTATCGGGCTGACCAGGAATGGCGCAAGCATACGCACTATGAAGAGGCCACCCACTGCAAGGCCCGACTCGGTCAGTATGGCAATCAAAGTGGCTGATGCGATCAGGTTGAACCAATCACCGAGTAGGCTTACCAACTGACCCAGCCACAAGAAACGAAAATTGCGGTTGTTTCGGACTAACTCCACATAGCCGACTGTTGACTGTTGATTATTCAAGTCGCTATGTCAATCCGCTGCTCTCTGCGGGTTATCGCTTCGTGGACAAGGACTTGGGCGAGGGCCATTAAAGTCATGCATATTGGGATTACTTCAAAGCCGATGCGGTCACCAAGGACACCGGTCAGGCTTGGGAGAATTGCTACGCCAAGGGCAGCACCTGCTCCTTGGAAGCCGATTACATTCGGGCTGTGCCAAATTCCTACAAGACGTGGCGTCCTGGAAACCGAGGAGGGGAATACAGGGGCTAGGGTCAAACCCATTAGAGCCAAGCCAAGATAACTCACGGTATTTGCGGGGTTCCACCACAATAGCAATGTTCCGACAACCGTTCCCAGAGTGCAGACCCTTAAGACCGGGGCAATGCCAATCCGATCGCTCAAGCCTCCGAACACGACCCGGCCAAGTGTAATAAACCCCCAGAAAAATCCGATCCATAAACCCGATAGACCCGGATCTATCCCTCTTGACTCTACAAACAAATTGTTTGTTAGTTGCCCTGCACTAACCTCGAGACCTGTATGAATTGCAAACAGGCCGATACAGAGCCAGACCATGCCAAGCTTGAGACTCTCCTTAGCCGAGGGGCTCCTCATCTCGCCTACACCCCTCGGTTGACTTCTGTAGTCAAGGTCCCAGTTCTTGCGCGTAACGCCGAAAAGGGCTGTAATAACAAGTTGAAAGGTTGCTAATGCAGCGTAACTGACTTGCCAAGTTAGTGGCAACGTGATCACGAGAAAAATCACCAAAAGGGGACCTAAGAACGAGCCAATACCAAAAGTCGCATGGAGCCAGTTCATGCTAGTGGTGGAGTAGTTCTGTGCTACGAAGGTGTTGACGCCGGTGTCAATAGCTCCTCGGCCTAAACCAACGATTAGAGTTGAAATTACTAAACCCACCCATGTTGGCGTTAGGCTGATTGCGACTAGGCCTATCAGACTAAGAAGAGCACCAATTAAGCAGTACCAACCGACCCCAGTTACGGCAACAATTCGGCCGCTCCAGAAGCTGGCGAAAAAGCCCCCTACAGTTGTTGCTAAGAGCAAGATGCCTAGCGATTCAAGGCTTCGGCCGAAAGTGTCTTGCATTTGTAGCCAAGCCACGCCCAAAGCCCCACCTTGCATGCCAATAGCAATGAAGCTGAGGCAACCAATAGCAAGAAGAGACATCCGCAATCGCGGTCTTATAGGAGGCTGCATTCGCAATAGCTTACCTGCTTATTCAAGGGACAACATTTCGATCTGAGAACAAGGTGCTAGGTGACTTACTCTGGAGGCTTAAAGGGTGAATGAAAAGGTTACGTTTTTAATCAATCTCTTTCCGATTGATTGTGGGTTATAATTAAGGGCTTTAGGAGGGTGATTTACGGGGTTCAGTTTTAGCCGGCGAGTTTCGTCCCAGCGAGATTCCAGGCCACCTTCGGTGCCCGGACATCTGATATGAGTAAAGTAGTAGATTTCTTGCAGGGGAAGACCTTGCTGATTACTGGTTCCACCGGGTTCCTCGCTAAGGGGTTGGTGGAAAAGATCCTTCGTGTAGTCCCAGATGTTGAGCGCATTTATTTGCTTATCCGATCTAGAGGTGGGGAAAACGGGGGACCTGTCTTAACTCCTACTTCTCGACTTGAACGAGAGATTCTTAGATCTAGTGTTTTTGGAAAGTTGCGAGAGATACACGGTGATAGCTTCGAAACTTTTGCGAGAGAGCGTTTGGTTGCTATTGACGGAGATCTCACGAAGGACGGGTTAGGGCTTGATCCGCAAGAGTTGGCTCGACTTTCCAGCGAGGTGCAGATTGTCATTAATAGCGCAGCTACTGTTGTTTTCGATGAGCAAATAGACGAAGCGATTAACTTGAACACCTTGGGACCACAGCGGCTACTCAAAGTGGCAAAGACTTTTGAGAAGCAACCACTGTTTGTGCATGTTTCTACCGCATATGTTAGTGGCCAACAGCGCGAGCCATTAAAGGAAAAGCCTCTACCTACTGACCGGACTTTGGCCCAAATAATGGGTAGGGGTCTGAATAAGCCGTTCAACCCAGAGATGGCTGTTGAAAGAATGCTGGGTGTGTGCCGGGATATTGAAAGAGATTCAAGGAAACTGTTTCGAATGAAGAGATTCCAACGAAAGGCTGCTCGCAGTAGAGGTGGTAGTCAAGGTGGGAATGGAGACATAGCTTCGGCTGAAAAACTTCGTTTCAAGTGGCTGCGGGAGCAATTGGTCAGTTATGGAATGCGCTGTGCCAGGCAAATGGGTTGGCACGATAGTTATACTTTGACTAAAGCGCTTGGCGAACAATTAATTTCTTTAACTAAAGGAGATCTACCAACGGTTATCATTCGCCCATCGATTATTGAGAGTAGCTTGTCAGAACCTGAGCCCGGATGGTTGGATGGCCTCAAGGTGGCAGACGGTATTATCGCGCCATTCAGCAAGGGCAGATTACCGGATTTTCCAGGTAATCCCAAAACCACTATCGATCTTATCCCAGTTGATTTTGTTGTCAACGCTATCCTGGCATCTATCCCACAAATAGCAGCCCAGGGTGGAATCAATTTCTATCATGTTAGTAGTGGGATTAAAAATCCTATACGACTCAGGGAATTGGTCGATCTGTGCCACGATTATTTTAAGCGGTTTCCCATGCGGGGACGTAAAGGAGAGCCTATTCGCACGGGACGTTGGACTTATCCTTCTCCTTGGCTGTTTCGCCGCTGGATATTCATGCGGTACCAATTTCCACTCAGTAGCTTGCAGTGGCTTTTGGAAAGATTCCCAACGTTACCTGGCGCAAAGCGTTTAAAGCGTCGCGTGACTTTACTAAGAACGATTTATGACCGTGCTATTTACTACTGTAGTATCTACAGCACGTATACCCGCTTCAATTTTGAGTTTAAAACTGATAATACGACTGCGCTTTTCCGATCACTTTCATGCGAAGATCAAGGAATGTTTGGTTTTGATGTGAAACGCATTAATTGGCCCAAATACATCCAGGAGGTTCACATACCTGGGCTCAAAAAACATGTTTTACAAACGAGAAGCGAAAGTATAGCTGACAACCAGGCATTTCAAGAAGGGAAAATAGATAACATCTCGGGTGCTATTGCGGGGTCCGCCATCGATCAAAGGGCTGTTGCTGATAATGTACCCACGCGAGGAGGTTGAGCAGTAGATGGCTGTTGAAGATACCCCTGGCCGAATCCCTCTTGTAAAAGACGGCGCGGTAGGTACAGAGGCAACACAATCAACTGAACAACTCCCAATTGGTTACGATGCCGTAGCCCAAGTGATAATTGATGAATTAGGTAGTGCTGGTTGTTTTCAAGGGTGGGATGCTGAGGAGTTGGTTTGGCCCACTGCTACTCAATCTACCGATCATGTTAAGGATCTCGAACGGCGTGTGGAACTGGTCGTAGCTATACAACGTGGGGTCCCTTCACTCCGTGATCGGCGCCTAAATGAAGCTTACGGGGACTTCCTAAATGCTGAAGGTGTTTATCATCAAGGAACCCTTATCTATCTACAACTCAAGAGATTATTTGTAGAGAGAGATTTGGGCGATGAAGAAGAATTCCTTGGTCTTTATCAAAGTATTTTGATTGACACCCTTGCCAATAGGGAGCCCGGTGGTGAAGCGTTTGGTGAGGGTGTTATTCATAAATTGGGGTTAGCACGAGTGCCCTTAGAGCACGCCCAGCAGGCTGCTTTAACACTACCGGGCGTTATTCTTGATGACCCACGTTGGTCGGAAGCCTTTTTAATTGTTGTTGACGGAGTGGAAGTTGAGCTTCCGCTTCAATCAGGACTCTTTGAAGTTGCTCGTCGTACCCTAGATTACTTAGCTGCTGGTGACCTCCTAAGTACCCGCTACAACGTGTACAGTAACTTTGCTTGGCTTGGAAGTTCAGTCTGGCGCGTGATGGTCGAGGGAGACCTCTTACAGAGGAAGCTCAGCGGTATCGACGGTGCTAGTCAAAAATCCTTGCAACGGCTTAGTCAGGATATCCATCTTTGCGAGGAGATGTTGTTTAAGTTTTACAAGGCCCATCGGGAAGACCCAGGTCGAATCAAACCTAAAGATTACTGGTACGGTCAACCGTATAGCTACCTCACCAGAGACATGATCGATGTTGCCGTTAATGTTGTGGATCGTTGCAAGGATTTGGTGGCTGGCTTACCAGGGTGTGGATTAGTAGCTCCAGAATTGCCAGAGTTGCTCAAGGGTGATATCGACCGAGGTAGCTTCTTAGAGCACTCTTCCTCTGGTCGAGAAGTAATTCTAGGTCGGTGGCATCGCTTAATAAAAATGGCGGGTTGGTTAGTTGCCTCATGGCGCATTGGTTCAGAAAAACGAAAATTAGCGCGGGCTCGAGTAAACCGCCATACTCGACTCGAACTTGGTTGGCGCCAATGGCTCGGCTGGGCTGAAGAGACTCTTCAACGATTTGGTATTGAAGTGAAGGTTACGATCGACCCAGGTTTCTACGAAATTGTGGAAAATTTAGACCTGACCCCAGGCAAGACAAAGGTTCTGTTTCTGCCTACCCATCAGAGTCTTCTCGACCACCCGGTGATGTACCAAGTCCTTAATTCGGAAGAACTCCGAGGAGCTATGGGTTGGGAGGGATCTCAGCCCTGTGTGATGTTAGCCCGGCGGAACCTTGCCGCTTCAGGGGTAAAATTAGGACCTTGGTCGATGACTATGTTTGGCGTAACTTCAGACGATTTCGATGAATTGCTTGAGGAGGTGGATGGTTACGTTACTCGCGATCTTAGTGGCGAAGCTGGTTCACCCCTGAAAAGGGTAGTAGATGCGCTCAATGAGCGTCCAGCAGTCATTTATCCGATGGCAACTACAGCCGCCTTCGGGACACAGCTGTTTCCTTTGCAACATCCCTTATTCGCCAGTCTCCCGCAAGATGTGATGATCATTCCGATTGCCTTACGTGGTATCCATTCGTTATGGCCGAAAACACCAAGGGGAAACATGAATCTTAACCCAGGAATGGTAGAGGCTGTGATCTCTCCACCTTTACTTGGCGAAACCACCCTTATGCCAAAACGGCGGTCACTGCGATTCCAACTCGAGACAGCTGCTCTTGTTCAAGCTGTTCACATTACAAGCCTATTGAATCCGGAGCCTCAGTAGTGACCCAAAGTAACCGTTCTATGGATGCAAATTACGACCCATCGCCTGGAAAGCGTAACCCACACAAGTGGGGGTATACAGATACCCGCTTTGAGTTTGATGGAGATACTACGGTTCGTTTAACGGGAGATCGGTATCCCTTGGCAGGATACGCGCTGCCGGCGTTTGTTCCATTTGTTGAAGAGATGTTAGGCATTTCGGTTCGTCGAGAAGATCTACAGGAAGAAAATTACGATACTGAGATTCCTACAGCTAATTTATCAGAAGAATTTATAACTAGTCTTCTCAAGGTGATGGACTCTAATCAAGTGTCTCAGGATGACCGAGACCGCCTGATTCATAGCCATGGGCAACTTAGTGTTGATGAGGTTTATCGGATCCTTTATCGAGACGCTCTTAAACGGGTTGTTGATCTAGTGGTTTACCCTGAGACCGACCAGGATGTACAAGCGCTTATTGAGTTGGCTGGTCAGTGGGACGTTGTTCTGATCCCCTACGGTGGTGGTACTAATGTAAGTGGTGCCTTGACAGTCCCCCGCGAGGAGCGCAGGACCGTAGTTTCTGTCGACATGAGGCAAATGGATAAGATCCTCTGGATCGATGAAGAGAATGGCCAGGCACATGTTCAAGCCGGTATTTCTGGCAAGGCATTAGAGGCGGCTCTTGGTGCCAAAGGCTACACTTCGGGACACGATCCAGATAGTGTTGAACTATCCACTTTGGGTGGCTGGATTGCTACAAACGCTAGTGGCATGAAGAAGAACCGTTACGGAAATATTGAAGACATCGTCATAGAAGCTACTTTAATTACACCAGCAGGCATTATTGAGACTCATCAAGTGACCCCGCGAAATGCAATCGGAATACAACCACGTTTACTCTTATTCGGCAACGAAGGTAATTTTGGGATTGTGACCCGAGCAGTGATTAAGATTCATCCTCTGCCTGAAGTGCAGGCGTATGGGTCACTAGTTTTTCCTACGTTTGAGCGCGGCGTTGAATTCCTTTACGAGTTACGAAGGTCTGGTGGATTGCCCGCTAGCATTCGGTTAGTGAACAACAATGAATTCCGGTTCGGCCGGGCTCTACGTGGCGAAGAGACCCTTTGGGCTAGTCTCCAGGGACGTCTCCAGAGTTTTGTTCTCTTCCAACTAAAAGGGTACGACCCAAAGAAAATGGTGGCCTGTACGATCTTAATGGAAGGCAATGCTGCAGAGGTAAAACAGCAACGGAGGACAATCTTTCCACTAGCACGTCGTTTTGGTGGTCTCAGCGGAGGCTCTAGTGGAGGTAAACGTGGATACATGCTTACATTCGGTATTGCTTACATTCGCGATTTTTTTAGTCAGTTTCAGATTTTAGGGGAAACTTTCGAAACGTCGGTTCCTTGGAACCGCATTCATGATGTCACTAGATCAGTAAAAGAGGAGCTGGGTAAACAGGCGCTAGAGCACGGTATTAGAGGACGCCCTTACTTAGCTTATCGTGTTACCCAGACGTACCACACAGGCGTCTGCATCTACTTTACTATGGGGTTTAGTGGAGTCGGTTTACAGGATCCCGATAAGGTGTATCACCAGGTCGAGCAGCGCCTCCGTCAAGTAATTCTTGATAACGGAGGTTCCCTTTCTCATCATCATGGCGTTGGTAAGATACGGCAGAAGTTCTTGCCACAGATTCAGACAGAAGGTAGTACCGCAGTGCTTCGTCAGGTAAAGAATGCCGTTGATCCAAAGAATATCTTTGCTGTTCGTAATGGCACCTTCGACTAAGGTGCGTTCGGAGACTTGACGAGAGTGACGAGAGTTTCTGGTAAGACAGTAGTCATAACTGGTGCTTCGTCGGGCTTAGGCGCGGTTTTGGCACACGAGTTTGCTGTCGCTGGAGCTAAGCTAGTGCTTTTTGCCCGTCGTGAAGAGGAACTGCTGGTAACGGCAGACGCTTGTGAGGCTGTAGGAGCTGAGGTGCTGATCGTGCCCGGTGACGTCGTTAAACCCCATGATTGCGCAACTCTAGTCGAACGCACCGTAGATCATTTTGGCTCTATTGATTACCTTATTGCCAATGCGGGTTTGAGCATGTGGGCTCGTTTCGATGAGATAACTAACCCCGGTCTTTTCTGGGAACTTATCGAGACAAACTATTTAGGTGTGGTCCACTGTCTAATGCCAGCACTACCTCACTTAGTTCGTAATAAGGGGATGATTGTAGCGATCTCCTCAATCCAGGGTGAGATTGGTGTCCCACTTCACAGTGGTTACGTTGCCTCTAAGCATGCTGTTCAAGGACTCCTCAAAACCCTACAAATGGAGCTTGAAGACACAGGTGTTGATATTCTTACGGTACTCCCACACTGGCTGAGAGGGACGGATCTTCGCCATAAGGCCTTAGGTGCTGACGGTCTACCAATTGGTAATAGTTCACGTAGTTACAGTCGCGAGTCGATTTCGCTCCAAGTTTGTAGCAAAGCCATTCTGCAGGCAGTTGCCCAGCGGAGGAGAAAACTAGTAATCCCTTGGAAATTAAGGTTACTACCGTGGTTAGAACAGATCCATCCGAAGCTTGTTGAATATATTGTCGGCCGAGCAATCAAGAAACAGCACGATTAGTATAGGTCGTTCGGGTTTTTATTCACCAAAATTTCCAATTATGTGGTGTTTGCGAATACCGGCCGAAGAAGTTACCCCATGTATCTTACGTAACTTAAAGCGAAAGAATGGGGCGAGAGCTAAGACCATTCTTTCGCGCAGTGCATTCCGATGAGGCTTAATTAATCATTAGCAGTGTAGCAAGTTTGTAGTAATCACTGGAGCCTAGGAAGCTTTGCCTCTTAACTGGATCAATTCCGGTTCGGCAACCTGTAATTGCGTTGGGGGTAATCCACGAGCCATGAGTTCAAGGTCGTCCACCACCATCCTTCCGATAGCCCGGCGTTCAAGGCGGATTGAAGCTGCCCTATGGGCAGAAAGGATTACACCTGGCACCTTTCGGATTGGATGGTCCGCTGGAAAGTGGGGTTCTTCAGGGAAGACATCGATCGCAGCCTGGAAGCAGCCTTCTTGAAGTAACTCGGTAAGGGCATCGAAATCTACCAGGTGCGAGCGGCTAATTAATAAGAGGAGGGCGTTTCGTTGTAACAAGCGAAGCTTCTCACGTGATAACAAACCTCGATTAGTGGGTGTTGGTACGGCCAGTACAAATACCACTCGACTTTCCGAGAGAACCTCGTCAAGACTAGCTGGTATGCAGCCAAGCTTAGTTACGGCAGTATCAGGAAGCCACGGGTCGAAGGCGCGCACACAAACGCCAAAGGGCTGCAACAAAGGTAATAGGTTTCGTGCGAGTGAACCAAACCCGACGAATCCCACGTCCTTGCCATAAAGACTGAAGTCCCTCTCAGGCAGGTCACTCTGCCACACTTCGTTGCCTTGTCGAAACGCTTCGTGTTCAGTGACCAAGCCTCGTCCACCTGCTATTGCCATACCAAGAGCCATCTCAGCGACCTGTGGGCCGAAGGCGGGCGCGCAACTAAGGACACGTATTCCACGCTTAAAGCACTCGGCATAGTCGATGCCTCCAGGGAATCCCCCGGATACCTCTATGAGCGCCCGGAGTTTCGGGGCTCTGGCCAGCCTTTCAGAGTTCATTCCGCCTGAGTACGGAGCGTGACGAGTGCTCACATAAGCCCAAGTGTCCGGTAGAAGGATGTCGAACTTATCTTCTGGAAGAGGTTCATCACGACCCCACGCTATGTGACTGAATGAAGCAAGACGCTTAAGGTCTATCGGGTCGAAAATCTCATCTATGGTACGGAAATGAGGGGATAGCAAGACAGTTGGTTTTTTAGACATGACACCTCCATGGCATATATTTTATAGTGCTACGTGCTATTGCCAAACCTACAGTTATTGCAATCTTATAATTTAGTTCATTCGGTGTACGATTAAGAGCCTCACGATCGTGTCGGCTTAGACCTTCACATTTGACTGTCCCCACAGGATCAAGTATCCTTCCACAACAGACTTAATAAACCCGTCATGGAGAGTGCGATCGGTGGGAGAACGACGTTTCTCTTATTCATTGGGTATTATGAGCTGGTTAGTGAGTAAGATGTTTGATTTTTTAGTAAGTCCAAATTTGGGGAGGTATTACAGGTGAGAAAAGTTTTGCAAGGTGCCGCGGCATTAGTTGTCGTTGGTTTGCTTGGTACGACTGCTTGGGCGCAGTATTCGGAAGCGCCGGAGTTAGCTGCGAAGGTTGCTGCAGGTGAGCTTCCTCCAGTAGCTGAGCGACTACCAAACAATCCAGCGGTATTGATGCCACTCGAAGAGAACGGTCAGTACAATGACATTATTTACGTTTTTGTGCCTGATGACTCACCGTGGAACACGCTGCAGGAAGAGACCGAGCGTGTCAGTAACCTAGGTTACGTAGATAGAGACCAAGTAACTCACCCTCATTTGGCCGAGAGTTTTGATGTTGCCGATGACTACCGGAGCATTACCATCACCACGCGTGAAGGTGCGAAGTGGTCTGATGGGGATCCGTTCGATGCTAACGACATCCTGTATGCCATGAATAACTGGCACTTTGACACTCGAGTTGGTGGAGGATCACCATTCTGGCTCAGTGCTGCTCGTCGGGCAATCAAGATAGATGATCACACTGTGCGTCTTGAGTCGGATGATCCTTTCCCGCAATGGATCTTCACCATGGGTGAACCAGCTGGTGGTGACTGGCACGCGTACTTGCCTTCCCACTACATGCAGCAATTCCATATTGACTTCAACCCTGATGCTGACGCGTTAGCTGAAGAGCTAGGCTTTGCAGGATGGGCAGAAGCTCACCAATCAAACGATTGGGAGTACCAGAATGGTTTTGTTCACCTAATTGAGGATGGACCAGTTTCTGGACCGCGCCCAGTGATGCAGCCGTGGGGACTTGTTGAGGTTACAGACTCCACTAAGGTTCACGAGCGTAACCCGTACTTCTGGAAAGTTGATGAACTCGGTCAGCAGTTACCGTACATCGGCCGTATTGTTGCCGGTATAGCTGATCCCGAGACCATTAAGCTTAAGATCATTGCTGGTGAAGTTGACTTGGAGTGGAACCCCCAAGTAGCTTCAGTTTCCGATTACGCTCTGTTCAAGCAGAACGAGGAAGCTGGCGGCTATACGGTGCAAGAGATTTACCAGCAAGGCCGGTCTGAGCTGTCCTATGCGGTCAACCAGACTATTGATGATCCGTTCAAACGCAAAATGTTCCAAGATGTTCGTTTCCGCAACGCTTTGTCACTCGCAATTGACGCTGAAGAGATCAACCAAGCCGTGTTCTTTGGTCTTGGTCAACCACTTAACTTCGCGGTTTTAGACACCACATTCCAAATGGAAAAGTGGAACAACAACCCGCTGGACGCCTACGATCCTGAGCAAGCCGCAGCTCTACTAGATGCTGTTGGTCTTGCAGAAAGAAACAGTGACGGTTGGCGGTTAGGTCCTGATGGCGAACCCTTTACACTTACTGTTGAAGGACGTCTCGTTGGTGAGGGAGTACCCCCACCCGAAAGTGTCGAGCTCCTGAAGGAGTACTGGGACGAAGCAGGTATCTCCACCACGATCAATCTCACAGAGGGTGCCCTTTGGAGTGAACGGCGTAATGCCAACCTGATTGAAGTCAACACTCTAGGCTTCGGTCTTGGTTCCGAAGGACGTCAGCACGGGATTGCTCGGGAAGCGTTCGCGCACGGTAGTCACGACATGAACTGGGCTACCAACTGGGGCGACTGGTTACTTGCCGACGTTGCGATTAAAGAAGGTAGAGCCTCTGCTGATGATTATGTAGATGGCCAGCTTCCTGGTGAAGAGCCCCCGCAATGGGCCAAAGACTTGTTCGACTGGGCTGAATTGCGCTACAAGTCTGAGCGTGGTTCTCCTCAGTACAAACTAGTTTCCCAACAGATCTTCGACCTGCACTATGAGAACAACCTCATTAGTGGGGTAGTTGGTCAATTACCAGCCCTGGTAATTGCCAAGAAGAACTTGGTTAATGTGCCGACCGGATTTTTTGGCACCGCCATTTGGTTCGGCGATCTGACTCTCGAAGCTGATCAACTGTTCTTCCGGGAATAAGATTAGACGAAAGAGCTAAAGCAAGATAGTTAAGTCTGGGGGTGGAAATCTTTCCACCCCCAGTTTCTATTGGTCAGCTACTGGTCTTGTTGTGTTCGTGAGCTAACTTGCCATGTGAATGCTGTAATTAGGGTATTTTGTTGAGCAGGTGCAGGTGATCTTTTGATTAGTTACATAATTCGCCGCTTAGTTTATATGGCTGTTTTGCTGGTCATGCTTTCTTTTGTTAGCTTTTTGATCATTCAGTTGCCTCCTGGTGACTACTTAACTACGTACCTGCAGCAACTCGAAGCACGGAGGATCGTAGTTACAGAGGATATGAGGCAACAGCTTGTCGACCGTTATGGTCTTGGTGATCCCTTTATTATTCAGTATGTTAATTGGGCTAAGGGTCTCTTAGTAGGAGATTTTGGCGAGTCTTTCTTGATGGACAGGCCTGTCGCCTCAGTAGTGGGTACGCGCTTGGCCTTATCAGTTACGATATCGCTCTCTACTTTGTTTCTGGTTTATCTCATAGCCATCCCTATAGGTATTTACTCCGCTACTCACCAGAACTCTATCGGGGACTATATAGTTACCGTTCTAGGCTTTCTCGGGCTAGCCACACCCAATTTCTTATTGGCGTTGATCCTGATGTTCCTCGCTTTGAACTTCTTTGGTTGGAGCCCCGGCGGGTTGTTCTCGCGGGAATACATAGCTGCTGATTGGAGTTGGGGTAAGGTCGTTGACCTTATGAAACACCTACCAGTTCCTCTTATCGTGATTGGTACCGCTGGGACAGCTGAGATCATTCGTATTCTTCGCGGGTCGCTCCTCGATGAGCTTAATAAACAATACGTTGTAACTGCTCGCACCAAGGGTCTGGATGAAAGGCGACTTTTAATTAGGTATCCAGTCAGAGTGGCGTTAAATCCAATCATGAGTACCGTCGGTTACCTACTCCCAGCAATAGTGTCGGGAGCTGCTCTAACAGCTATCGTGCTGAGCCTACCCACAATAGGCCCGTTGTTACTCCAGGCATTAAAGGCTCAGGACATGTATCTAGCTGGTGCCATTATCATGCTGCTAAGTGCTCTCGGTCTAGTTGGAACTCTTATTTCCGATATGCTCCTGGTGATCCTTGACCCGAGGATTCGATTCGAAGTGCAGGGATGAGAATGCTTAATGACTAGTAACGCTAACGAAGCCAACTCGATTCCCAGCCTTAAAGAAACCGAAGCAGAAGAACGTTACTACATGGCTTCCAGCTGGGCATTAATGCGCCGCCGATTTTCGAAGCACAAGTTGGCGGTATTCGGCGTGGTTGTCCTCTCGATCGCCTACGTGTTAGCTATTTTTGCGGGTTTCTTTTCTACGGCTGATCCTGCTTACCGGCATAAGAAACACTTGTTCGCGCCACCTACGGCAATTCGAATCATTCATGACGGTAAACTTCATCGACCCTTCGTGTATGGCCTGAAAAGTTCAAGGCATCCGGTGACACGTGCAAATATGTTCGAGCTGGATAAAGAACAGATCCATCCATTGAAGGTTTTTGTGACGGGTTACGAATACAGTGTTCTTGGTTTGTTTTCAAGTCGAATTCATCTTTTGGGTGTGGAGGATCCTGGGGTTATTTTCTTGTTTGGAACTGAGAGTCTTGGCCGCGATATGTTCTCGCGAGTTCTTCACGGCGCTAGAGTTTCTCTATCCATTGGTCTTGTAGGTGTTTTTCTCAGCTTTATCCTTGGTTCTCTCCTAGGCGGTTTATCAGGTTATTTTGGTGGCTGGGTCGATATGTTTTTGCAGCGCGTGATTGAATTCTTACAATCGATACCAACCCTCCCGCTTTGGATGGGACTTGCTGCTGCTGTTCCCATTACTTGGCCACAGACGCGAACCTATTTCATGATCACCATTATCCTATCAATCCTGGGTTGGACTGGCCTGGCACGGGTCGTTCGAGGAAAACTACTGCAACTTCGTAACGAGGATTACGTTATGGCGGCCCAAGTGTATGGAGCTTCAGATATCCGCATAATTACGCGGCACTTGCTTCCAGGGTTCATGAGTTATCTCATTGTTCATCTAACGTTAGCTATTCCTTACATGATCCTTGGTGAAACAGCACTATCGTTTCTAGGTATTGGCTTGCGGCCCCCGGCCGTTACTTGGGGAGTGATGTTGCAGCAGGCTCAGAACGTACGTACTGTGGTAATGAGCCCATGGCTTCTTTTGCCAGGTTTATGTGTCGTGATCGTGGTGCTTTGCTTTAATTTCGTAGGTGACGGTCTTCGTGACGCCGCCGATCCATACAAGTAACTAAAATAGTTGATCTGTGGGAAATTCATAGAGAACCTCTTACGAAATTAATCTTCCGACGGTATTAGAATTCGTTAAGACAGCTTCTTGGCGTAAGGCTAAAGAGTAGCCAAAAGCTCTCGGATGCAAATAGTGGGCCAAATGTGAGATAATCACGCATGATTAAATGCAATTGTTTCACCCGAAGGACGAGAGCATGTCCAAACCCCCCAAATATGTCCAGGAGTAATGGACTAGCCGGTGCAATACGATGATGGAAGGTGGATCAGGTGCTCTACTAGTTATAGCTGGAGCTGCAATCCTTTTCTTCATCATCCTTTTGAATATAGTGCCAGTTGGATTATGGATTTCAGCATTAGCTGCCGGTGTGCGCGTAAGTCTCACCAGCATGGTTGCTATGCGTCTTCGGCGAGTACCCCCACGCGTCATTGTTCTCCCGATGATTAAAGCTGATAAGGCGGGCATAGATGTAGAGCAGAACCAACTTGAGGCTCATTACCTTGCTGGCGGGAACGTTGACCGTGTTGTTGATGCTCGAATCGCGGCCGACAAAGCCAATCTGAACCTAACTTATGACCAGGCGGCTGCAATTGATCTCGCAGGACGCGAAGTACTCGATGCTGTTCAGGTGTCAGTAAACCCTCGCGTGATTCAGACCCCAAATATCTCTGCTGTAGCAAAAGATGGCATTGAGCTTATCAGTACCGCCCGCGTAACCGTCAGGGCTAGCCTTGAACGTCTAGTGGGGGGCGCTGGTGAGGAAACCATCATTGCTCGTGTGGGTGAAGGTATTGTATCTTCTATTGGTTCTGCAGACAGTCACAAGGAAGTCCTAGAGAATCCCGACTCGATTTCTAAAACGGTTCTTGCCAAAGGCTTGGACAGTGGGACAGCGTTTAATATTCTGTCGATAGACATTGCAGACGTGAACGTTGGTCGTAATATAGGCGCAACGCTACAGACGGACCAAGCAGAAGCAGACAAGAAAGTAGCCCAAGCAAAGGCTGAAGAGCGACGAGCAATGGCAGAGGCGCGAGAGCAGGAAATGAGAGCCCAGGTTGAAGCTATGCGCGCCAAAGTGGTTGAAGCTGAAGCTGAAGTCCCGAAAGCCCTCGCTCAATCATTCCGTAACGGTAACTTCCACCAAACGAGTAAAACTTCTTAACGGGTCATTAGGGATCTCTCGGCAGACCGTGACACCGTTATCTTGGCTTGCCCAATAATTGACTTCTCTAATAGGAGTATGGCTATACAAAATGGGGTACGTCCTGGTAACAGTTTAAATAGTAATTATTCACTTAGAATACGTGCAATTAAAGGCTGATCTTTGCATGGTGTTTAGCGAAGTAAAAACATCGAGTTACGATTTTACCTGTAGGTAAACATAAAAATGGGTCCCGCTGAACACGAAGTTCATTCCGGGACCCTGCGACGAAAGTCGCTTGGCTCGCGCGAGCTAACTATAAGCCAATAACTCAGCATAGTGATCGCAGGTATTTGGGTACGAGAAAAACTTCTCATTATTGGTTGAGTAGAGCTAGATCAACAACATGAATACTTTTGATCTAAAGCGGACCTTAATAAATTTGGTTGGTCGTAACCAAAATGTAGAAGAAAAAACTTAAATCAGTTGTTGCGAGAGGCAGACTACATTGCGTACTAAAGTTTGCTTTTAATGACCTGAAGATTTTGATTGAGATGTGATTCGGTCTGGTAGTTCGGTATGCCAGTCTAATTCCGTAAAGATTATTAGCCCAGACAGATTTAGAACTAGTGGGGTCACTTTAGGTTTCAGGTGCTGGTTGTTTTATACAGCAACTATCGGACTATCCAGTTATGAGTGATAATAAGAAAGATCGTGATCAGATATCTCTTTTTCATTCTCATTTCTACTCTAGCGTGGTGGCTTTTCCGAAGATTATTGCAGGAGTTGCGAAAAGGACCAAGAAACCAACAATATTTCGAGGGCCTTACCAGCGTGTGCTATAGGGTTTCAGAAATCATTACTAATGCAGTTGAAGGTTTGATAAATGAAGATTTCAAAATAGTGTTTGTACGTTTTGAGAAGGAAGTAAGTCAACTCGAAGAAACCTTTATCGCAATCGGTGATCAAGGTGATTCTTGGCGAGACCTTAAGAAACAGGTTGAAGAAGATCTTGATGCTATTCGGGATAAGCTGTTTGCGTATCGCGAGATTTTCACTAAACAGCAAGTAGCTAAAGAGCGTAACGATGTTGATGAGGTACGCGAGTTAACCGTGCACCTAGATAGGGAACTAGATTTACTTCGGCAGGCAGCATTAATGTGGTTAACTCGTCTCGATGAGACATCAAAGCGACTCAACAACTAAAGGTTGGTGGGGCAGAGATGCTTAGCGATGGCTAGATTTACGTCTCTATAACCGAGATATTCATTGAACCGTCAAATGGCAGAGAGTGTTTGTCAATATACCTGCAATTAATAAACCCTGTAACATTGCCAAAAATCATAGGTATAAGAAAGGCGCGGGAGCCCGCGTTCTCTTCCAGTCTTAGTGGGATCCCACTAAGACTGGAAGAGAACCCATAAATACCTATTAACCATCGGGCCGACCCCAGGAAATCAAATCCAAGGGTCCTCTATGAATTGCGTAATCTAAAGTTGGTCTTTAGTTTTAGTAACGTTCAGCGCGCGGGGCAGCGTTGGTAACTGTCACGTTAGCTGCTTGCAGGCCCTTTTGGCCCTGTTCAACCTCGAATTCAACCTCGTCGCCCTCGTTAAGACTTCGGAAGCCGTCACCTTGGATGGCTGAGAAGTGAACAAAGACATCCGGCTCGCCTTCACCCTGTTCTATAAAACCAAAACCTTTTTCGTCACTAAACCATTTTACTTTTCCTGTAACCATGTTTTACACGTTTCCTCACCGTCGGACGAGAGTCCGACATCAGACTTTTCGGGCGAATGCCCGAGTTTCGAAAAGTTCCTCGAAATTTTTTCGGAACCAGGCGACTATACTTTAAATGTTCCCTAAAACACAAGTTTTAGTGCAGGAGTTACTATTTTGGGGCTAAGTTGTTCGTTGGTCTTGAGCTACGGCGTAGGGGTGCGCTGACTCGGTGATAGGACGATAGAATTTCCCTATAAGAACCAAGAATGCTTGTCGAATAGTAGGAAATATTATTCTCCTGGCAGAAAGTCATGACAACTTCACGAGCCTGTTTTAGCCGATTACGGGCTAAGCCGGGAAACAGATGGTGCTCAATTTGATAATTGAGACCTCCATACCAGTAATCCGTCAGTGGGTGTGGGTGGATATTACGAGCAGTAAGTACCTGCAGGTGCAGGAAATCAGGTTCTTCTTTTTGGCTGACTACTGGCATTCCCTTATGATTGGGAGCAAAAACTGAACCCATGTAAAACCCAAATAGAGCTTGTTGAATTACGATGAACAACAGTCCCTTAGCTGCCCCCAGCGCAAAGAAAATCACTCCTGTAAACCAAACTAAATTCAGCAATATGAGAACTATTTCTAATGCCCGATATCGTGACCTATGCCGCATCACGAAAAGTAGACTACCAATCCGAAGGCTGAGTCCCTCGAAAAGGAGTAGCGGGAATAGGAAAATGGCCTGGTAGCGAACCATAAAGCGGTTAAAACCACGTTTTGCGAGGGCATCTTCTTCGGTGAACGCCATAATGACCATGCCGATGTCGGGGTCAAGATCACTATGGTTCGGGTTAGCGTGGTGGCGGTTATGTTTTCTGACCCACCACCCTTGACTCATGCCCAGCAATAAATTTGCATGTAGCATGCCTACGAGGTCGTTAGTAGCTGGTGAACCGTAAGCCTGGCGGTGGCCAGTGTCATGAGCTACAAACCCTATTTGCCCAAAGACGAATGCCATAAATGCTGCGTTGGCAACTTGAAGCCAAATGTTATCCGAGATCAAAAGAACAGTTAAACTTAGGAGGAGAAGTGCAAGGTTACTAAGTATTCGCACAGTTAAGAAACCAGGTTGTTTCTTAAGGAGTCCAAGCCGTTGCACTCTACTTTTGAGTTGTGAGTAGCTGCCATCACGAAAGTTTTCTCCGGTGAGTTGTTTAGTAGTCGTGACCTCGATGGCTTACCCCGTTCCTGTTTCTTAATATTCAGTTCCAATCGAAGGGTAACATGATCAGCTTTACCGCCAGTATTATTTTTGGATAGAGGCTCAGGAGAACTTATAGAAATCAGGATTTAGAACTCGTTTGACTATTCAGTTATCCGTAACATCTGGGGCCCGTTAAATGATCTCTATCTACGCCATCTGCCACGTAAACGGAACACCCCCTTGGCATTGTTGTTGCAAAGGAGGTATCCTTCTTGAATGCCGAAGACGAAAAAATCTGGTCAGGATAAAGCCTTTCTCAGATCGGGCAGATTTGAGTTTGATCTGACGCGCCAGTGCCTTCGTAGTGGTGCAGTGCAGCTCCCGGGAAGTATGTTAGGTCTTTTCGAGTCCGGTGAAGTAGTTTTGCGAGACTCGACTAACAAGAAGACTCATGCTCTCAATTTCTCGCCACCACGTCTTTTGGGTGGGCTAGAAGAATTTTTCGCGGAACACTCTCTTGAGCCGAATGACAAGATTGTCCTTGTTTTGAGTGGTAAGGGCGGTGAAATTCAACCGCTTAAACGTCCTGTGAAAAAATTGCAGGAACGTGAAGTTGAAGGGGAAACTACCACTGAGATAGCTGAAACTACTTCTGAATTAATAGTTGATGGACCCGTGCAAGTGCGTGAGGTAAGGCGGCGGAAAGAGCCTGAGGTAACTAGCATCCCTTTATTTGTGGCTTCTGAAGTGTTGCCTAATGCGGGTCGTAATGAGGTAACGGAAGAGGCTCCTACTCAACATTTTGATGATATCGACGACTCAGTACAAGATGCTAATGAGCCTATCCTAGTACCGGTTGAACACAAGGAGCTATCTCCCGAACAGACTTTAGGATTCACAGAACAAATAGTGAACTTTCTTTTAGATCCGGCAACTCCCACGATTTTAAGAGTCGAAGATGTTTCTGAAACGCTTCAACTTCCTGGTGATTCGACGCTTGAAACTTTCGAGCGTTTAGCACAGGACCCAGATAGTGGATTGGTTTTTATCCGCCCTGGTGTTTATCGAATGAACCGGCCAGTCCATAGTTAGGTCGAGCAGGCCCAGGATAAATATTAAGGAACTAAAGGATAGATAAATTTTATTGACTTGATGCCACCGACCTAAAGTTTAATAGGTTGGGTAATGAGGCCTGTAACTGTTGCCCTTTGGTTTGTCGTTGTTCAACACAAAGCTATACTTAAATAAAGTTAGCCGTTGCTGAAGTTATTTTTGCATCAACTAATACTGGTCAAAGCCGTTTGTTGGTCAAGGTATCTTGTATGTTTTAATTCCTGCTTAGTATGCGAGTGTCAGCTGTCACGTAGGGTCTTGTAACGGTTTATTAGGCCATTAGTTGAGCTGTCATGACCTGTTACCAGAGTAGGACCTTTAAGTTCCGACTGTACTGTCTTAGCAAGGTGTTTACCGAGTTCCACACCCATCTGGTCAAACGAATTTACTCCCCATACCACTCCCTGAACGAATATCTTGTGTTCATAAATCGCAATCAACGAACCTAACGTCTTAGGTGTAAGTTGTCGATATAGTAAAGAATTTGTAGGTCGATTACCTTCAAACGATTTAGCAGCTGTAAGTAGTTGAAGACTATCGCCGGTTATTCCTTCGGCTATTAGTTCAGCTTGAGTCTCCTTTGGTGTACGTCCTGTCATTAGCGCCTCGGTTTGAGCAAAAAAGTTAGCTAGGAGCTTCTCATGATGATCTCTAAGTGGGTTGTGACTGACTGCACCTGCAAGGAAATCGCAGGGAACTAGCTTGGTCCCCTGATGGATTAGTTGGTAAAAGGCGTGCTGACCGTTAGTTCCTGGTTGACCCCAGATGACGGGACCTGTAGCAACATCCACTAAATCCCCCTCTAGGTTGGTCCGCTTGCCGTTAGACTCCATGTCTCCCTGCTGGAAGTAGTTAGAGAAGTGCTCGAGATAATGGTCATAAGCCAAAATAGCGTGGGTTTGTGCATCGAGGAAGTTGTTGTACCAGATACCTAGCATGGCTAAGATAACTGGTGCGTTCTTTTCTAAGGGAGCGTGATAAAAGTGTTCGTCGACCTGATGTGCACCCTCAAGCAGTTCCTCAAAGGCATCCATACCTATGAACAATGCAATTGACAGTCCGATGGCCGAACACAGCGAATAGCGACCTCCGACCCAGTCCCAGAATTCAAACATGTTTTCCAGGTTAATTCCGAATTCTTCAACCGCACTGCGATTGGTTGACAGGGCTGCAAAGTGCTTCTCAACCGCGTCTTCATTGGGAGCATTAGTTAGTAACCAGGCTCGTGCAGTTGCTGCATTGGTCATTGTTTCCTCAGTGGTAAATGTTTTGGATGCTACCAAGAATAGTGTAGTTTCCGGATTCACCTTTTTAAGAGTCTCAATAATGTCCGAGCTGTCTACATTAGATACAAAATGGACCTGTAAGTTCCCGCCGTATGGAGTCAATGCGGTTGTCACCATCTTTGGTCCTAGGTCTGAGCCACCGATACCAATATTTACGACGTCTTGTATAGGCTTACCACTATAGCCACGCCATGTTCCATCCCGCACTTCTGTACTAAAGCGTCGCATATTGTCGAGCACTCGATTCACTTCCGGCATTACATCTTTTCCATCAACTTTGATTGGTCGGTTGGTTCGATTTCTTAACGCTACATGCAGAACTGGTCGGTTTTCAGTAGTGTTGATCGGTTTACCGGCGAACATTGCTTTCGTGGCATTCTGAATATTAGATTCTTTCGCGAGTTGAAAAAGCAAGCGCATCGTTTCCTCGTTGACAAGGTTTTTAGAATAGTCAACAAGTATCTCTTCTACGGTGACAGAAAAGTGATCGAAGCGATGAGGGTTTTCTTCAAAGAGATGTCGCATGCACAACGCTTCAGCGTCCTTTGCATGTTTTACAAGGGCGTCCCAAGCTGGGAGAGTAGTGGGGTTCATGGACAATATCCTACCTCTCCAAGAGTCCCGATACGATAGAGAGAGCTTATAGTTTTTATCACTTCACGCTTAGGCCTTTTTCGCCAATGGTTTGTAGTAGACGGATGTAAGCATTTTGACCTCGATGGAAATTAGCAAGTCGCATAAATTCATTAGGTGCGTGGAGTTGTTCATCTTCTAGCTGGAAGCCAAAGTTGACCGTGTAAACGCCTAGTTGTTGGAGCATCAATGCGCAAAATGGGATGGTGCCTCCTGTCCAAACGTAATACGGTTCCTTACCGTAAACTTCTTCAAGCACAGTGTGGGCGATTTCGTTTCCAGGATGGTTTGTGGAAATCCGGTATGGACTAGCACCTTCGCGACCTGGTTTTACTGACACGGTCACGCCCGGTGGCACACGTGATTCTAGGTGTTGTTGAATCGCTTCTATCGTTTCGATCGGATTCTGATTCGGAACTAATCGACAAGTAATTTTGGCGTGCGCTGTGTTGGGAAGTACCGTCTTGGTGCCGTCACCTTGATAACCGCCCCAGATGCCATTAACCTCAACTGTGGGTCGTGCCCAAGCATGTTCCTGAGGAGTGTAGCCTGGTTCAGAAACGAGGGAATTAATACCCAGGCGTTTGGCCTCATCTTCTGCTGAAAAAGGAACCAAAGCCATCCTTTTACGATCCCCTTCTGTAAGGTCCAAAACACTATCGTAAAAACCTTCGATGGTGATCTTACCTTCAGAATTGCGCAAGCTGGCAATAAGGTCAGCGAGTACATGTATGGGGTTTTGTACCATTCCTCCATGGATGCCTGAGTGGAGGTCTTGGTTGGCACCCCTCACATCTATTTCCAGTGAGCAGAGACCTTTCAGTCCGACCCAGATAGCTGGGTTATTGACATCCCACTGCATTCCGTCGGCACTTATCACTAGGTCGCAGGCGAGGCGTTCTCTTTGAGCTGTTAGGAAATCCAACAGATCTGGGCTTCCGATCTCTTCTTGCCCCTCAAATAAGAACTTGAGATTGACTGGTAATACTTCCTCCGTTGCTAATAATGCCTCCACTGCCAATATGGGAATAAGCATGCTACCTTTATCGTCAGTTGCTCCCCGTCCATATAGCCGCCCGTTAGAGAGATGGGGCTCAAATGGTGGGTGATCCCACAGTTCTATTGGGTCAACAGGTTGGACATCGAAGTGCCCATAAATAAGCACTGTCGGCATTTCGTTTGTTTCCAGGTGTTCTCCGTAAACGATTGGATGGTTGCCAGTCGGTAATATTTCGACATTGTCAATTCCACTTTTTGTTAATCTATTGGCAACCCATTCGGCAGCTCTAACGACATCAGAGAAATGTTCCTGGGAGCTCGAGATGCTCGGTATCCCAACAAAATCAATTAAGTCTTGCAAGAAGCGGTCCTGATTATCGTCTAGATAGTGTTTCCAGTTACTCAAGAGTACCTCCTAATCGATGAAACGAGAATAACCCACACTGTGCCATCAAAGCATCTCGCTGTAGGCTCTATTATTTCTTCAACTTTATGAACAGATATACTCATTTAGCCTTAGCCGTAGTTGTTTCTTGTTACTGGAAGATGAGGTAATGTGGTTAAATTTTGTTGTAGTTAGACCCCAGTACACTCGGGGTACGTGTTTTTCGGAGTGAGGGTCTCTTAGCATCAAGCAGGAAAAAGAGAGGAGATTATGTGAGCCCTAATAAGGTAATCATTAGCTGTGCTGTCACCGGTGCGATCCATACGCCCTCGATGTCCCCGTACTTGCCAGCTGACCCAGACGCAATCCGAGATGCAGCTATCGGTGCTGCCGAAGCAGGTGCAGCGATTCTTCATGTGCACGCGCGTCATCCGTCTGATGGTCGTCCCAAGCAGGATCCTGACCTCTTTCGTAGGTTTTTGCCCGCTATTAGCCAAGCAACTGACGCAGTAATCAACATCACTACTGGCGGCAGCCCACACATGACTGTGCAGGAGCGTATTAAACCTGCAGCTACACTCTCACCTGAGCTAGCATCTCTCAATATGGGTTCGATGAATATGGGTCTATACCCGATGCTTAGGCGCTTCAAGGAGTTCCGTCATGACTGGGAGCGCGAACATCTTGAGAATAGTCGTGACATGGTTTTTAAGAATACTTATGCTGATATGGAGCAAATTCTTGGGACCTGCGGAGGGAATGGTACCCGTTTTGAGTTCGAGTGCTACGACGTAGGGCATCTCTACAATCTCGCCCACCTCCTCGATCAGGAATTAGTCGAACCACCCCTCTTCATTCAAACGATCTTTGGATTACTTGGCGGTATTGGTTCCCACCCAGAGGACCTAATCCATATGCGACGTACCGCCGACCGATTATTTGGTAGCGATTACGAATGGTCAGTACTTGCCGCGGGTCGATTTCAAATACCATTGGGCACTATGGGCGTAACCATGGGCTCTAACGTGCGGGTTGGGCTAGAGGATTCCCTATGGTTGGGCCCTGGGAAGCTAGCCGAGTCAAATGCAGCCCAGGTCAGGCAGATCCGAAGTGTTCTGGAGGGTTTGTCCCTAGAGGTGGCCTCGCCAGATGAGGCAAGAGAACGATTACGACTAAAGGGAGCTGACAAGGTAGCCTTCTGATAGTAATTCCAATCCTTGAAGACCTTTCTTAGCGTCTTGATTAATTATTTAGTCCGCCTGCTGCAAGGTCTTGCGCAATGATCATGCGGGCGTAAACGCCGCCAAGCGCTAAGAGTTCCTCATGTGTGCCGGTTTCAACTACTCGACCATTTTCAAGAGCGATAATACGGTCAGCGTTTCGTACGGTGGAGAGGCGGTGTGCAATGACTAGGGTTGTTCGGTGCCGCATAAGACGCTGTAACGCCTCTTGAATCAACATTTCAGTATGGGTATCTACTGCTGAGGTAGCTTCGTCGAGAATTAGTACGGGGGCGTCTTTGAGTAAAGCACGAGCAATCGATAGGCGTTGTTTCTGTCCGCCAGAGAGTCGGACACCTCTCTCTCCGATGGGCGTGTCGTAACCTTCGGGGAGATTTAGGATAAACTCGTCCGCGTTGGCTGCCCTGGTCGCTTCAATTAGGGCAGTTTCGCTTGCATTGGGTAGGCCGAAAAGGATGTTTTCACGGACTGTACCGTGGAACAGAAAAACTTCCTGGTCGACAGAAGCGATGTGGTTCCGGACGAAGTCTAGATGTAATCGTCTTAGGTCGTGACCTCCCAGAAGAACCGTTCCCTCTTGTGGGTCGTAATAGCGGGGTAAAAGGTGAGATATCGTAGACTTGCCGGCGCCGGTATGTCCCACGAGTGCGACGACGGTAGATTCTTCAACCGCAAAGTTTATTTCGTGAAGAACCGGGCCCGCTGCCTTGTCGTAAGCGAACGTAACATTTTCAAAACGCAGATCCCAGGTCATCTCCGCTGGAACCGGTGAAAGAGCATCAGGAGCATTATGGATATCGCTTTTTACTGCCAGTAATTGGAACACGCGGTCGGTACTTACTGCAGCACGTGAAAGCTCGTCAGTAATGGAGGCTAGTTGCAAAAAGGGCTGGTAGATATAAGTAAGATAAACGATGAATAGGAATAGATCTGCCACACTGATGTCACCTTGCAATGCCGAGGCCCCACCAACCCAAATTACTAGCACTACACCGATTCCTCCGGCCGCCTCAACGAGCCCACTGGGTAGCAACGAGATGTTGTTGGCTTTCACAGAACGGTCTCTAAATGCTCTGGATTGACCTTCAATTTGGTTTGCGGCCTCACGCTCTCGGACGAAAGATTTAATTACCGAGATGCCGGAGTAGTGCTCCTGTACTTGCGCGATTAGCTCAGCGATGCTGGAACGTACCTGCCTCCAAAGCTTCTGCACCTTCGCATAGAAGCGATAAATCAAGAACGCAACTACCGGAACAGGAGACAATGTGATGAGGGTAAGCTTCGGGTCTATTCCCAGTAGAACACCGATCATGGCTGTAGGAATGATTAGTGCTAGGGTCGTCTCAGGTACACCGTGTGCGACAAAGTCCTCAACTGCCTCTATATCGCTAACGGACCTGGAGATGAGATTCCCCGTGCGTTCACCACTGAAGAAGCGGTGCGGAAGTGATTGTACGTGTCGATAAACCCGCAACATTAGGTCGTGCAAGACCTCGTAAGCCGCAACGTGGGAGAAGCGCCCGTAACCGTACCGAGCTAAACCACGCACTAAGTAGACAGCCAGCAAACTGCCGGTTAAAAGAAAAAGAGCCCGTTGATCACCCCCCCCTTCTGTAAGCCAGCGGATTAATTCACGGATCAGGAGTGGTGGTACAAGATTAGACCCAGCGAAGACAAGCCCAGAGACGATTGAAAGTCCAAGTAGGGGGCGGTGTTTGCCTAAAAGGTTCCAGAACTGGCGCAAAAAGTTCACAGATTGGTTAACCATAACTCATGGGAACAGCTTTTCGTTAAGTCCTAACCTTGTACTTTTGCTAAATGCATGTAAGGGTTCTTAGTATGAGCATCAATAAGGACTACCAACAACTTCGGACTACAGGGGAGTCCCCTGTCGTGCCTTGGAGTGGCAATGCGCTTCAGTACCGGGACCTCAGGGAAGAGCTCGCTCCAGAGATAGAGAGGGTACTTTCGAGCGGGAAGTACGTTTTGAATGAGGACGTTGCTGCCTTTGAAGAAGAGTTTGCTGCTTACTGCGGAGTCCAACACGCAGTTGCGGTGCGCTCTGGATCTGACGCCATTGCAGTGCTTTTGCGGGCTTTAGGCATGCGAAGCGAGGACGAGGTTGTTTTGCCCGCTAACTCCTGTTCTAGTGAGCCTAACGCCATCCTACTAGGTGGCGGTAAGCCAATTCCTGTTGACATTCTTGCAAGCACCTATAATTTGGATCCAGATCAGATTGAAGGAGCTATCGGGCCGAGAACACGGCTGATACATGCTGTCCATGCTTACGGACAACCTTGCGACATGGAGTCAATAAACCGTATTGCGAAACACCATGGTTTACCTGTGCTTGAGGATATTGCTCTTGCCCCGGGCGCTCGGATTAACGGCGAAAGGGTTGGGCGGTTTGGTGACTTTGCAATTGCCAGTTTTGGTCAAGGCAAGATTCTTAACTCAGCTGGTAATGGTGGTGGGATCCTACTAACAAATGACGGAAGTGTTGCTGAACGAGCTCGGTCATTTGCCAACTATGGTGGAGGCGTAAATCCTGATCCTGAACACGTTCGTACAACATATCTCCCTCCCGGTCGCCAGCGCGTTTGGCTCCAGCCTGGGCTTAACAGCTCTCTTGATGCGATTCAGGCCGCAATTTTGCGGGTCAAATTACGTCATCTAGATCGTTTCGTGAAAGCACGTGCTGAACGAGCTAGGAGTTACGACTCACAACTTGCAGGATTAGACGTAATTACACCGGTTATCTCTGATGGTGTCACTAGTGCATACCGGGGTTATATCATCCGCGTTAAGGATCGTGACCGGGTTCTGGCACACTTACAGGGTAGTGGTGTGGAGGCAGCCACAATGTATCTTCCTCCAGTACATCTTCAACCAGCCATGACACGCTTTGGGTATTCCGAAAGTGATTTTCCCGTGACTGAGCAGGTGGCACGAGAATTGATTGTACTACCAATCTATCCTGAGTTAACTGAGGATCAAATAAATTACGTGACTCAAACGCTCGAGGAGGCATTATCGGGAGATATTATTTGAGGGGCATTAGTAACAGGACCTAGAGCAATTAAAAGCCCTCTGATACTAGTTGGCGGGAGTGACGATAAATCTACTGTTAGTAAGTTACGGCGTAGCTTCTGGAAGATTAATCCTATTACTAGAATGTGAGTTTAACCAAGAAATCTCACATTGGCATTTTTAGTCAAAACGTTACGCTGATATAGCAACATGAATCTAGACTAGAGTTGGTGAATTTTGAGATCCACGTTGCTTCTCTTTACTTGCCATCAACTAGGTCAAAAGTAGTCTATTAATCCCTTCAGGGTTTAATCGTGACCTCTGTCAACGTAGTGTTTCGAGGTGGTGGTTCAGGGTTTCGATACCGTAATTAACTGGGTCGCCTACATTGATAAATCGATAACCCCATTCAATCTTGCAGCGTACGTCATCAACGTCTGGGAGTGTGGTACCAGTAGCGATACCTGTTCCCTCTAAGCGGTACGGTACATCCCGCATGATCTTTTGGACAGCAGGATCGTGGACCTCCGTTACGATTCCGAGGGTGGCCGAAAGGTCCATCGGTCCAACAAAAAGCGCGTCTATACCAGGTACTGAAGCAATCTCGTCGAGATTCTCGTAAGCCTTGACGCTTTCTATTTGTAGGATTAGTGCCGTTTTTTCGTTCACAGATTTAATGACCTCGGTTGTGTTGACCCCTGCAAGGGTTGGCCAATTCGGTGCAACACCACGGTTTCCTTTGGGTGGATAGAACGCGTACTCGACCGCACGAGCAGCTTCTTCAGCAGTCTCAATTTGAGGTACCATTACAGCAACAGCACCAACATCGTAAGCTTTCTTGATTAGAGCTGGATCGTTCCATGCAACCCTGACAACTGGGGCGACACCACTCTGACGTGCTAAGACCGGTACCAATCCTAAAGATTCGCTAGCGTAGGGGTCATGTTCTGTGTCGATCCACAGGAAATCAATATTTGCCTGGCAACATAGTGCTGCTAACTTTGGATTTGGTGCGGTTAGGTGTGTGCCGAGCAGTAATTCGCCGTCGTTAAGTCTTTTTTTGAATGAGTTCGCGTCCATAGCTTTCCCTTTCTCTGATCCCCCAATACTATTACACAGGTTATTGGACCGCATTCGGCAGTATTGGTAAAGAAGTGATTCTTATGACCCTAATTGGCGTTGCCATGGTGCTAAACAATATAGTCAAAAAAGGAACGACAGTTAGACCATAATCAAGATTGCTGGTGAAAAGCTAAATGACACAGGTGAATAAATTTTTGTGAGGTAACTCAGATGGTTGTTTAGTAGGGAAACGCGTGCTCGTTCAATAGATTCTTAGTTACTTCTCGCAACCGAGACCGCCAGAAATATGCAAACCATCGCAGCAAAAACAACCCTAGGGGCTTATGTGACTCCTACTTATAGTACCTGTTACTTAGGTTGCTACTTCAAGTTCTTGAGGTTCCTCTTTCAACAAAGTTACGGCCCAGAGGATGATTCCTGAACCTAAAGCGAACCATGTGAGTGTTGACGGCATCTGGGAGATCATTACGTCTAGGCCCATCAGACATAACCCGATGGTAATAACTTGAATACTTAAAACACGGACGAAGCGTCGTAAGAGATCCTTCCAGCTCTTTGCCCGTTTAAAGTAGTATTCAGCCAAAACAAACATTGCTAAGAACCCCACGGCAGCTAAAAGCCAAAAGACGTTATCTATACTTTTCACGATATAGGGAATATGGAAGGTTCGATCTCCACTGTTGTCATCTGTTAACAATGTAAAAAGAACACTCCTTAACAAGTCTCTAGCAGGGACAATCCAAAGAGCGTAAACCGCCAGGTTTATGAACGCTAGCGGGTATACTGTTAAGGATTTAAACATTTCGATTAATTTCATAAAACAGATCTCCTGGCTTTATGTTACCTATTAAGACAATGTAGTCAAGTTGAGTGTTACGCTCGCCAATCTAAACATTTTGCAAAATTATATTTTCATAATCTTGCTCAATTCTTTCTAGGTTGATACTAGCTTTTTACTTAGCCTTACCCGTGTAACGCTTGACACTAAATTGTAGTTGTAACATCAACTGGTGAAGACTCTAATTGATAAGAACCGTCGCTTTGCAGAATTTTTCGATTATGGTGACTTGACCATTGTGCCCCGTAAAAAAATCCTGATTTTGACCTGTCTTGATTCGCGGGTTGATCCGGCCCATACTATGGAACTTGAGCTCGGAGAGGCTTTTGTGATGCGCAACATTGGTGGGAGAGTTACAGACCAAATTGTGGAACAGATCGCAATTCTTCGAGCGATGATTAAATCCGTTGATGGTAGTTCTCTGGATCTTGCAATTATTCATCACACGGACTGTGGGGTTTTCCGATTTGCAGATCCCAAAGTTAGGCAACGCCTGGGATTATTGGCCGGAACTGGTGAAGTCCCGATGAAAAAGCTGGCTATAAAGGACCCAGAGGCCGGCATTGCGGAGGATTTAAGTCGACTCCGAGCTGCTTCGATCTTGCCAGATGGCTTGATTGTTTCTGGGTACCTCTATGATGTAAAAGACGGCAACCTACATGAGACTTTGGCTCCAGTACCTCTAAGAGGTTCATGATGTCAGCTTTTTCCCGTCACTTACCATTAAGCGGCTTAAATATCAGTGCTGATATTATTCAAAGTTTTAGGGGTTCGAAAAAAGACTGTCAAATAGGGTTTATGTAATGGCTGAAGTATTAGGCTCTCTTTCTGCTCCTATTAAATCTTAGACTGAATGTCATTGGACCAACAAGAGGCAGATAAAACAACTCAGAACTTTTGGCTCGGGGTGAGTAACGGAGTTTTCATGAAGGGGGCTGGCGCCTTTTTTCACCCTACACTGGTGTTGGCACCGTTTCTAGCAACCCTGGGAGCGCCAGCGACAGTTGTTGGACTGATGCCCGCAATGCTATTCGCTGGCTGGTTCTTGCCGCAGCTATTTGTCGCAAGTCGTATTGGGCACCAACCAAGGAAGATCCTCTGGTACCGGTACATGACAGTGATTCGAGTATTTACTTATGCATTAATGGTAGCAGTTGTTTTCGCATTTCCAGACTCTCCAGTTCTGTTAGTAGTAACCGTTGTTTTGGGCATAGGCATTGTGTCTCTAGCTAATGGAATTACTGGTATACCCTTCGCTGATATTGTTGCCAAGGTAGTTCCCCACTACAGACTCGGCACTTTCTGGGTGTTACGCAATGCAGTTGGTGGAGCTCTTGGATTTGGATCTGGTTTTCTTCTAACGTATCTCCTCGGTGGAGATATAGCGTTCCCACAGAACTTTGCGATTGTCTTCGTAATCGGAACTGTTCTCTCGGCTGCCGCTTATCTTAGTTTCAGTTTGGTCAAAGAGCCTTTGGGTTTAGCAAGTCAAAAGCAGCCGTTCCGTAGTGTCATCAGTAGAATCCCAGGCTTGTTGCGTAACAATCCCAATTTCTTCCATTACTTACGTTTTCGTTTCCTCGCCCGTCTAGCTATAGCTGCTGACCCATTTTTTGCTATTTATGCCCTAAAATATCTTGATGCACCCCCTAGTAGCCTAGGTCTCTTCGTGATCGTAGCAACGTCATCCGCAATTGTTGCTAACCTGATGTTTCGAGCTCCAGCCAACCAAGGGAAAAATGTTTTGGTGTTTCAAATCGCAATTGCTTTTTTGATTGCTGCTCCCATCGCAGCACTAATAGCACCTTCCTGGCAGTCTTTTCTACTAGTTTTTCTCTTTTCAGCAGTCGGTCAGGCCGGATTAAACATTGCTTCCTGGAACTTGCTCTATGTTGTCTCACCGGCAGAAGAACGCAGCCTATATATTGGTACAGCTAACAGCTTACTTTCACTACCAGCTCTTGCTCCGATCTTAGCGGGAGTAATTATCGATTTGCTCGGTTTCGGACCGGTTTTCGTAGTTGCTGGGGTGTTAGGCGCTGCTGCACTGGTTTTTGCCCTACGGTCCCGAGAACTGGTCATTTTAGATAAGAAGGCCCTAGGTAAATCTTGACAATAATGTAGATCGTCTTTAGCCCAAAGACGTATTTTTATGAATAACATCACGTCTTAGATCTTTGGTGACGATCCCTAAGAAATAAAGTTTGTTAAGAGTTATATACGCCTTTGTACCTTGATGCAATGAAAAAAAGATTGCTAGGTTTCTTAGATTAACGGTGGTTTATTCATATCTGTTACATTTTAGAGCCCAGACTAAAAATTTACAGTACCAGATTTCGTCTTGCGGCCTGCTTTTCGCTTTCACGCTACTTATTTAACTAAGAGATTCTATTTTTACAGGTCTTCCTGTTTTTGCACTCTCCAAGGCCGCAAAAGTCATAGACATTGTAGATAAGTTGTCGCGACCACTGCATTCTGGTTCACGTTGTTCAGTGATTGCTGAGAGAAATTCATCCAGAAGAGGGTCTTTTTGATGACGTGGATGATCAAAATCAACAGGTACTTCTTCCAAATGTGGTGGGTTTGCACGATGTTCGTGACTAATTAAGATCTTATTTTCGTGCCAACTCATACTGCCAGCTGGGCCGTCTACATGCCAGTTTCCGAGCCATGAAGTTTTTTCGCCGACAGTGCACCCGGTGGCCCGATGCACAACTTTTAAGCCGTCACAAAAGTCGAACACTGCGACATGACAAGCGTCACCTTGGTGCCAACCCCAAGGTAGATTCCAACTAATTACATGTACAGATTCAGGATCCATGCCAAGAAAATAGCGGATCATATCGAAGTGATGACAACCCATGTCAAGGAGGAACATAAACGGCTCAGTAACGTAATGCGTGCCCGGCCAATCTGCCCAAGGTACAGCAAAAGAAATGTCGACCTGTCCAGGCGGGCCTATGGTATCGCTGGTAAGTAATCGACGAGCAGTACGTATTAGGGGGTTAAAGCGCTGCTGTTGTGCCACCATGTGTATGCAACCAGCGGCTTCCCCTGCTTCAACGATTTCTCGGGCAGTTACTAAGCCATCACTTAGAGGCTTCTCACCTAGTAGCGGAAGACCAGCAGCAAAAGTATCAAGAGCCACCTGGCGATGTACCGACGGTGGAGTTACATCTAGGACGAAATCGGCCTGGCAAGAATTAATGGCCTCTGGCAGGGTGGCGTATACCTTATTATTCTCTACCCCCCACTCTGAAATAGCTAGTTGGCGTGATGTTTCAGATCGACCCACGAATGCTACGATTTCCACGTCTTCGCGGGCATTGCACACGTTGTTCCAGACCTGGCCATGGTTGCCTAAACCTACGAGGATACCCCTTAGCGGATGATTAGTCTTGTTCATATAAAGAATCCTTAACGGCGCTTTCCCTGTTAACCAAATTAGAGGCACCTAATAGCGTAGAGCAGCGTTGCGACGCTATTAGTTTTTCCCCTTTAGACAGTCTAACTCTCAATTTTTGACTAGTCCATCTATAGAGCCCCCGTGATCGTTGCTTTGTTAGGACCGTCTTACTGCCAAAAGACCAGCTGGTTGGTAGAATTTAGATTTCCTATTACCCTTATCAGTTTGATGTACCGCAGTTGTTTGTCGTGTATACCTTGCAAGGGTCCTTATCGTGTATGATCATGCTTTGCGTTGATCCGAACTGCGGAACGCCAGAACAGGACCCTTGTGGAATATCGAAATGTTGCTCTCATTGCCCATGTTGATCATGGAAAAACGACACTCGTTGACGCTATGCTCAAGCAGTCTAGCGTCTTTCGAGATAACCAGATTGTAGAAGAACGTGTGATGGATAGTGTCGACCTTGAACGCGAAAGAGGTATCACGATACTGGCAAAAAACACAGCTGTCGAATGGGGTGATGTAAAGATAAACATCGTTGACACCCCTGGTCATGCAGATTTTGGGGGTGAGGTGGAACGAGCACTCGGTATGGTTGACGGTGTTCTTGTTCTCATCGATGCTGCAGAAGGGCCCATGCCTCAGACGCGTTTCGTCCTCGAAAAAGCACTGGCTCTTGGGTTAAGACCTATAGTGGTGGTCAACAAGGTTGACCGAACAGATGCTCGACCGAACGAGGTCGTTGATCTGACGTTCGATTTAATGATTGACCTGGATGCAAATGAGGAACAACTCGATTTTCCAATCCTTTACGCTGTAGCTCGTGATGGTCGCGCCTGGCAAGTAGAGCAGGACCCTAAATCTGATCTGGAAGATCTCTTTCAAGCTATTGTTAATCACATACCGAAAGCCGCGTCCGATATGGATGCTCCTTTCCAGATGCAAGTGGCAAACCTCGATTACTCTGATTATTTGGGTAGGATTGCTATTGGCCGGATCCTACGCGGGCAATTGCAAAAGGGAGAAACTGTTCTCAGAATTGAACGCGATGGGACTCACACAAAAGCACTAATCACCCGGGCTTACACCCATCTCGGCCTACAAAAAATTGAAACTGACCACATTGAGGCTGGCGATATCGTTGGTCTTGCAGGTCTTGAAGGGGTACAGATCGGCGATACCCTAACAGATCCGGCAGTAGTCGAAGCTCTCCCTGTTGTTCCAGTTGACGAGCCCACAGTAAGTATTAGTTTTAGCCCTAACACCAGCCCCTTATCTGGAACGGAAGGAAATTACGTCACCAGTCGACACATTAAAGATAGGCTCAATAGAGAACTCTTAACCAACATAGCTCTTCAGGTCGAAGAGTTGACGGGTGAACAATTTCGCGTCTCAGGTCGAGGAGAGCTTCACCTATCAATTCTTATTGAGCAAATGCGTCGTGAGGGCTTTGAGTTTAATGTTTCTCGGCCAGAGGTGATTATCCGTGAGGTTGATGGCGTGGCGCACGAGCCTTTTGAGCAGGTGGTTACTGATGTGCCAGTGGAAGCAATGGGGGCTGTAATAGAGTCACTATCCAGCATCCAAGGTAACTTAACTAACCTAAGCCAAGACGATGTCCGGGCACGTCTCGAGTTTAAAGTACCAAGTCGGGCGCTCTTCGGCTACCGAACCCAATTTCTATCAATTACTCGCGGAGAAGGACTCTTGAGCCATGTCTTTGATAGTTATGCTCAGGTTGTGGGTAAGCCAAAGGCCAGGAGCACAGGATCATTAGTCTCAATGCAGGCGGGAAAGGCCCTCGCATATAGTCTATTCAAACTTCAAGACCGAGGTAGCTTTTTTATAGAGCCAGGTACGGATGTATATGTCGGTATGATAGTTGGTACCAACGTTCGCACAGGTGACCTTAACGTGAACGTATGTAAGAACAAGAAGTTGACTAATGTCCGTGCAAGTGGCCGAGATGACAATATTTTACTTGAACCCCCACACCTAATGACCGTTGAGGACGCGCTTGAATACGTTGGTGAGGACGAGTTTGTCGAAATAACACCAAAAAATATCCGTCTCCGTAAAGCAATACTCAACCCAACTGACCGTGAGGTAGCCGCAAAAAAAGTAGCTTCCCAATGACTCATGTTCAGAGATAGACTTTCTAAAGCCTGCTAACCCAGTTCTTCTACCGGCAACAACTATTTTCCTTTTGGTAACTGCTCTTCTCGTCTATCATGCGCAGGGGCGATCTCCGGAGTGAGAGCAGTAATTTCGTTACGCATTTCGGCCGTCATTTTGAAGTTAGAAGCAGCCAGTGAAGGTTCCAGTTGCTCGACGTTCCGAGCTCCTATGATTGGCGCAGTTACAGCTGGGTGAGACCCTACCCAAGCCACCGCAAGAGTGGTTGGGTGAATGGACCTCTCACTCGCATAGGCTGTGAAACGTTCAGCAATATCGTAATAGTCGTTCCTGCCGTAGCGTTTCATGTACATGGAGTTTTCCACCAGACGACCTGTTTCTGGCCGAGATCCCGAACCGTATTTACCAGAAAGTAATCCACCACCAAGAGGACTGTATGGAATTATGCCCATTTGTTCGGACGCTGCCATCGGGAGGATTTCGACCTCTGCCTGACGCTTAGTTAGGTTGTACATAGGTTGAGCGAGTTCGAAACGAGCCGAGTGATTTAACTGGGATATTCCTAGGGCTTTCGTAATTTGCCAAGCAGCCCAATTACTCACTGCAGGGTAGAGGATGAGACCCCTTCTCACAAGTTCGTCCAGCGCCTTTATGGTTTCCTCCATTGGAGTTTCATAATCGTACTGATGGACAAAATAAAAGTCCAGTCGATCGGTCTTCAACCGCTTTAAAGTATCCTCAACAGCTTGTACAATATGACGTCGGGATAAGCCCCGGGAATTGACATCAGGTCCGACAGGTCCGAAAACTTTGCTGGTAATAACGAGCTCATCACGCAGTTCAGTCATGAGTTCGCCAAGGATTTCCTCTGAACGTCCTCCTGCGTAGACGTTAGCGCAATCAAAGAAGTTGATTCCACTGTCTAAGCAGCGGCCAAACATACGAGTTGATTCAGCCTCATCTGCAGTATCCCCAAAAGACATTGTGCCGAAACAGAGGTTAGATACCCTAACTCCGGTGCGACCTACAGTGCGGTAGTCCATGCCAGCCTCCAAAGGTCCTCACGGCAAGAAAGATCTTATGGCCTTAAGAATTGACCAAATACTCTGGTATTTTACCGCGATTGTCATGTTATTAACAGCAATATTCTACTCAGCGCTTCAGTGAGTTGGGTATCAGATTTAGCAAAGCACAGGCGGAACCAGTCCTCAGCGTTACGTTCAAAGGCAACACCAGGAGCAATACCGACATCCACTTTGTCAATTAACTTTTTAGCAAAAGCAATGCCATCAACTACACCGTCGACACGAAAGTAGGCGTAAAAAGTCGCTGCGGGTTTATGGAACTCTATGCGATCAGATTGAGTAAGAAGCGCCTCTGTCAAGTTGAGTGATCTTTTAAGGTCATATACCTGCTGTTGTACGAATTGCTCACCGTGTTCGAGAGCAGCGACGCCTGCGCGTTGGGTGAAAGGTGGAGCACATGACACTGAGAACTCAATAATTTTTTCTAAAACTGGTGTTAATGATGATGGCAGGGTTAGCCACCCGAGACGCCAACCGGTCATTGCCCAGGATTTAGAGAAGCTGTTGATCACGATTAGTCTGTCTTCGGGTTCAGCGACCTCCAAGAATGATGGAGCAGCACGGTCAGAGAAGCAGAGTCGAGCGTACACCTCATCTGCAATAAGCCAGGTACCGCGCTCTCGCATTGTTTCGAGTAAGTATCTCTGCTCGGCACTATTCATCATCCAGCCGGTAGGGTTAGCTGGGGAGTTGATCAAGACGCACTTAGCGCCGGCGGTAGTTTCGAGGAATTGCTCGAGGTCGATACCCCAACCGGTGGAACCAAAGGAGAGAGATTGTGTTTCTACCCTTGCACCCTGGAGGGCCGGCACTGACAGGATATTAGGCCATGTTGGCGTGGGAGTTACAACTAGATCTCCTTCCTCTAGAACACATTGGAAAGCAAGGTTTAAGGCATTAAGGCCCGATACAGTGACCGCCACGCGGTCACTCGGGATGTCCACCCCGTAGAGATCAGTAGTGTATTTTGCGATAGCTTCTCGTAAGAATGGTCGACCCAGACCTTCCGAGTAAAAGCTTTCACCCGCTTGAATGGCTTTGATAGCAGCGTCCTTAATGAAGTCAGGCGTCTCTAGATTCGATTCACCGAACCAAAGTGAGATAAGTTCGGGGCGGTGCATGGCAGCGTTTGCTAGCTTACGTATTATTGATTCCGGTACATTTGTTGCCCGGCTCTCGAGCCCTGAAGTTGCTGGGACGTGCCTGTTCATATTGCAACGTTAGCATTTGCAATTCGAATTCTTGTGTCTAATTTGTTGACCTTACTAACGTCGAGAGAGTTTTGTACTGCGGTCATTCTCTTTAGTTACCTTGCAGAGTCTAAGGTTCTCTGAACTCCTTATTTACCTAACTTTATCTTTAATTGTGTAGGGATCTTAGGGTTTCGAGGTCCCGTCGGTGCCCTTCACCATCGTCATCAAGTGGTGTTTCTAGCAGCATAGGGATCCCCGTGAATCGTTCATCAGCTATGAGCTGTCTAAAAAACTCTAACCCTATTTCGCCACCTCCAATAGTTGCATGACGGTCTTTACGTAATCCGAGAGGAAATTTAGAATCATTGAGATGTACAGCTTCGAGACGATTGAGTCCTATCTGTTCGTCGAAGTCTTCCCACACCGACTCGTATCCTTGCTCGTTGCGAAGGTCATAACCTGCTGCGAATGCGTGGCAGGAGTCAAAGCACACGCCAAGTCGTTCTGACTCGTCGACTAACTCTAAGATGCGTCCAATTTGTTCGAAACGGTAACCAAGAACTGTCCCTTGTCCAGCAGTGTTTTCGAGCAGTACCTTCGTACTGAGGTTTGGGTTAGTAGCGAAAACAGCATCTAGTGATCGAGCGATTGCTTCGATTCCCTTTTCCTCTCCCTCTTCCATATGTGCCCCGGGGTGTAGTACCAACCCTGGAACTCCTAATAACGTGCAACGTTCAAGTTCGTCAGCAAGTGCAAGGCGAGATTTACTATGAGTCTCCGCATTGACAGCGCAGAGGTTGATGAGATAGGCGCTATGAGCGACCAAAGGCATCGGGTGTTTCCCATGAGCTTCTTGGAAAAGCGTGACAGCATCATTCGTAAGCGGCTTGGCGTTCCATCGACTAGCGTTCTTTACGAAGATCTGGAGTGCTTCGCAACCAATCTTGATGCCGCGATTAAAAGACTTGTGTAGGCCTCCCGCAATGGATACATGGGCTCCTAGTAAGGTGGTTATCACTTGGACCTTAGGGTTCTAAATAAGAAAAATAAGTTATTCAACATGGTTACCCGATGGGAGTGACCCAGTAGAATTTGAGGCCACGTGGACCGGTCATGTAGACAGTAAAGAAGCCACAGTTATAAGACTCGGTCTACAAACTCTCTGGTGTGGACTTTTACCGGAACTTGCATGAGCTCTAATACACCCCGAGCTACATGTTCGCCAAGTCGACGAAAAGATTCTTGACCTTTTTCTTTAGTTGCTCTGAGGGGATTACCGATGACGCCACTCTCAATGAACTCGTGATGGTCCATAGGGAAGTTGAAATAGGTGTAACCTTCGAATTCTACGTCGGGCATTCCATCCTTTTTGGCAAAGGTTTGGGGCAGGAAGTCAGGTATGTGGGCCTTCGTAAAAGCTGCTCGATCCATGCGCACAATATCTTCATTCCAGGCTAGGTCTTGGGCGGTCTCAAGTTCACTAGCGTGCCAGCCAGGTGTTTCTTCAGGCGGATTCTCCATTAGGCCTGCTAGGATGCCTGTGTATCGCTCCATGTAGGGTTTAACAAAGCCTATTAACGCACCAGTTTCGTAACGCAGCTTTCGGAGTACTGGATCAACAACTTTGATGTTTGAACCGTGACCATTAATAAAAATTATGCGATTAAAACCATGATGGATGAGGCTACGGGCTACGTCATGCATGACCGCGAGAAGAGTGCTGCTGCGGACAGTGATGGTGCCTCTACCTAGTCCAGGTTCATGCATGTGCTGGGGCGAGTATCCCATCCATATTGGTGGTGTATGCATTACTGCAATATGTTCGGCGACGCGACGAGAAATCTCCACCGCCGTGATGGTGTCAGTATAAATTGGGAGATGAGAACCGTGCTGTTCGAGGCTAGCTACGGGCACCAATATAATATCTTTCTGCTCTAGGTACGCCTGGACGTCAGTGATGGTGAGATTCCCAAGGTCCCAAGAAAGGAATTTGTCTCGGAACTCTTCATCACCTTCAGTCAAGTGTGGCACACCCTTTAGTTTTAGTTGATCGCTACTACTTGAAATCATAATGGTCTCCTTAAGTTTTTATTTACAGTAAATCGATAAATAGTTCAGCAACTAAAATCCCGAAGTCTGGATCGTTTACATGGTTTTCAAACGTTACAACAGGGATGGTATCGCAGATCTCTCTCTGTAGTGTCGCTAGGTAAGCTTCATCAGCTGCAGGGTCCCAGAATGGTCCATCAGGCACATTAGGGATTGACAGGCCTTGGGTTGGCACGGCAATGACAACTGGTCCTTGTGCTCCAGCGAGCTTTTCAGCGAAGATTTGACCAAGTTGGATCATTTCATCGTGGCTAGCGCGAACAAGATTATACTCCGGATTATGGTCGTAAACCGGACGATCAGCCAACTCTTGTGGCACCGTGCCAGCATTCCAAACGCTGAAATCTATGCAGCCAGGAACGACCACTTGAGGCAATCCGAGTCTTCCCACTACGGATAACCGATCAGCGCCACCATCATGTATGCCACCCACTAAGGGGTCATAAACTTCGTTGGTTGTAAAGTCTATAATTCCGACGAATTGCCCCTCAGCAGCGAGTTCCTCCATAGCTGGTCCACCGACACCGTTGGAATGGAAGATTACAGCCTCGTAACCGGCTTTGGCGAGTCTTGCCTTGGCTGCCATTACCGAGGTGGTGGTGTTACCGAGCATAGTTATGCCGACGAACTGGTCTGAGGTGTTTGGTCTTGGAAGTTTATGGCCGTGGTCGAGCATTCCCTTGATAGTGGCAGCGACGTTGTCGAAAATTGTGCAGGCGATTGGGTTAAGCCCAAGGATGTCCACTACTGAGTGCACCACTGTCATGTCTTTGGTGCCGACTAGAGGATCGAAGAAGTGATGTCCTGACGCGATGGGAGAGACTAGGACTTTTGGTACGCCAATCGGCAGGACCATCATGGCAGCAGCACCCATTACTGCCCCCTCTGCACCGCCCATGCTGACGGCAGCATCAATACGCCCGTCAGTGTAAAGAGTAGCTACTAATTGGCGTAGAGCTCCGCGCATACCGTTGACTGCCCGGCCACGACTACCAGATTTCTGCAGCTCCTCGATAGTGGTTCCACCGTAAGTCGCTACTTCGGCGTGATCAATGTCAGGAGTTATACCCAAGGGGTCACCCAGGATGCCTGAGTCAACCACAATAGTGCCTAGTCCCAGTTTATTTAGGCGATCGCGAAGATAGCCTATTTCTGGCCCTTTGGTATCCAAAGTACCTATCAGTACTACAGTAGGCACCGAATTACTTCCACTCTGGCCTTAACCATGAAGGCTTCATCTCAGCGTATTAACGGGAGTAGAGTTTGGGCGGTTGATTCTACTAGCCAACTGTAAAACTCTTCGGATAAAATGCCACCGCCATGATCCTTAATGAATTTCAATTGTTTTTCGGTTAAATCTGCTTCGGCGGCTGCTGTAGCATTCTGATAAGGATTAGCTGGGGTGCGGTCAAGTGGAGCCACAAACTCTACAGTTAGAGCACCATCGTAACCAATATCTTCGAGGCATCTAACGATCTTGTGCCAGTCGAGTTGACCTTGACCGCAGGCCATCCGGTTATTGTCTGCGACGTGGAAATCGAATAACTTGTCACCAGCAGCTTGTAAAGCTGCGCCGAAGTCAGCCTCTTCTTGATTCATGTGGTATGCGTCAAGGCACACTCCACATTCTGGACCGACGGCCGAAGCTAACATCAAAGCCTGATCGTGACGGTTGAGGAAGTTAGTTTCAAAGCGATTGAGGGGTTCCAATGCAAGTTTGATCCCTTGTTTCATAGCATGCGTATAGACCTCTTTTAGGCCTTCAACAGCCCAATTCCATTCTGTTTCCTCATCCGTTTGGGCTGCGGTTTTACCAACCTCTGAAGGAACAATCGACATCACCTCTCCATCAAGTTCTCCGACCATGGTGACACAGTCTTTCAAGTACTGAACCGTCTTTTCGCGACCAGCTTCATCCGCTTGAATAAGGTCTAGCCCTGTGAACATTAGGCTAATTGAACCCCAACACCGAAGATTATGCTCTCTCAGAAGACCCCGAACTTCAGAGGTGTTATAGACTTCGGGTTCTCCGCCAATTTCTATGCTTTTGTAGCCGTACTTGGCTAAACGTCGTACGGTAACCTCGAGCGGCTCTGCCCTCATCCAATTGTGCATAGAAAGATGCATCGTGTATTACCTCCTCGGTACGATCTACTAGTTTAAGAACTCAGACTTGCTTCAAGCTTCTCGTAAAGACCCCTAATCTCAAGATTATACTCCTGGGCATGATTTTGTAGGTGAAACAAAGTGCTCGGATCTTCCGTGTAGAGTACTTCTATCCCACGACTTCGGGCGTCTTCAAGTCGACCCTGTGTTAGTGCCTTAGCAAGTTCAGGATGAGTAAATTGGAGTGAAGTATTACCGACCGGGTGTGTGCGCTTTTTCCGCCAAAATAACTCGAGTGGTGTCTCTGGCAGGATAGCTCTGAGAAGCAGTCGAGGAGACTCGTATCGATTCGGCGCCCGAGAAGCATGAGTCGGATCTACGTAAGCACTTGTTTTGTCAGTGACTGCTGGTTCAAAAGAAATCTCTCCTGAAGAAAGAGCGTTAGCTAAGAGGGTGATGAGATCAACAACCTCGACAGTATCGGGCCAACTTATACCCAAACGTTCATTGTAAAGATTTGAAAAAGTGAATGCGTCCCCAGGAGAAAGGACTACGAGTTTAGACGCACCTACAACCTCGAGCTCTTTGAGAATTGTACTGGCCTGTTTACGTGCAGTGTCTAGTAGGCCAAGTGAAGAAGCTAAAAAACCGTTACTTTTTCCTCGGGATATGAGGACCGGATTTTCGCCTAGCGCCTCGAGTAGTTTTACGGCAGCTTCTATAGCTTCAGGCCATAAGAAGTGTGATTCATCACCAACAAAAAGGGCAGTGCTTCCCTTGTTAGTAGTAGTTTCTAAGGGATCTTGGCCAAATGGTGACGCTTGATTTTGGAGTTTCTTATCGAGCTTATAGACAGAGTCTGGAGCTAGTCCTGCCTTTACAAGGTCTGCCTTTACAAGAGCAACTGCATCAGAGAAAGGTTGATCAGTAACGCAATTGGCTTGGGCGATTCCTGCATCCACCTCACTGAAGATCACATCTACCCAATCTTCATTCCAGGTGATTAATCCACGCTGTTCTGATATGGCGGTTAGAGCAATTCCATGTGGGGTTAGTGTTTCGCGATGGAATATCTGGTCAAGCGGATCGACGTGACGACACATGAGGCAGTAGCGACAGTTTTCCAGAGTAAGACGCGCTTTGTCGTTCATCAGGATCCTTTCGTCCCAGGTCCGAAGCCGACTTTACCCGGGTTCATTATCCCGTTTGGATCGATTGTCTTCTTGATTGACTCTAGTAAAGGCCAAGCAGATCCGTATTGGCGCCTCATGAAGCGGGACAGTTTAAGGCCCACTCCGTGATGCTCATTAACCATTCCCCCATTATCTAGAACGGCTGTCATAGCTGTGTTCCAGACGCGATTATGGAGCAGTAAAGCTTCCTCAGGATCCTGAGGAGGATTCTGAATGATAAAGCGACTGTAAAGGGCAGTGCCCCAATGGAACCAATGCGAAAAATGCCCGATGAAGTCTATATCCCAATCAGCATAGGTGCTTTCGACTGCTTCTTTCTCTGCATGGTAGACCTGACTAATCTTGTCGTAAGTGGTTACTGTTTCGGTAGTCCCGTACATCCAGGGAAATTTAAGGTTCTTTGGTGGATAGTAAAAGTCATAACGGTGTTTCCACCAGGCCTCCCCAGGATCACTACCTAAATCATCTGCTCCTAACTCAAGACAGATTTCAAGGGCTTTGCGTTCCTGCACAGATGCAATTTCCGGGTCACCATCAAAAACCAGCACCATATAGGCACCCTCATATTCACGACCGAGTATTGCCTTGATTCGTGATGTTGTTGACTTTGGATCATATAGGCGTATAACGGTTGGATCTAAACGGCGGGTCATCATGCGGCGACCGGCTTCTAGAGCATTATCAAGGTTATCGAAAAGAACTCCTCGGAAAAGCCGTGTTTCAGGAAGGTAATCGATCTGCATTGTGGCTTCAGTAATGACACCAAGAGTGCCTTCAGAACCTAGGAACAGTCGATAGAAGTCGGGACCCGCAGCGTGGTTTGGAACGCGTGGTGTACGAATTATATCCCCGTTCGGTAGTACTACTTCCATACCTAGTACCATGTCCTCAGCCTTACCGTATTTGGTGCTAATGGTACCTGAGCCGCGTGGGGCTAGGTATCCTCCAAGTGTGGCACAGTTTGCTGAGGCTGGGTAGTGGGGAAGAGTAAGACCCTTTTCGTTAAGCGCCCATTCTAGTTGTGAGCCGTTTATGCCTGCTTGGGCAGTTATTGTGAGTGAAACCTCGTCAATTTCAATGATCTTGTTTAATCGTTTGGTGTCTAGCACAATTCCACCGAACATTGGGAGAGCACCACCCTGTGACCCAGAACCACCTCCCCATGGAATAACAGGAATTTTGTAATTGTTGGCAATACACAATATTTCGGATATTTCTTGTGCCGAGCCTGGGTGGAGAATGTAGTCTGGTTTTCTAGGATTTTCAGCGCGGTCAAGCCACATTTGTGGGAGCCAGAACCAGTCTGTTGCGTAAATTAGTTTATCGGTTTCTTGTGTGGAAATGTTTTCGGAGCCAACGACTTCCTCGAGCTCACTTCGGAGCATGTTGTGGTGTAGGTCTGGTCTCATGTTTCGCCTCTCATTATCAACTCGTTTCCAGGTTGCGGATCGAGATACGTTTCCTTCGATAAGAGTGTTGTGCCGAGCAAGTCATCTGAGAGCATCAATAACCCCTTGGTTTAAAATTCTACTTTAAGTTTATACCGATCGTTTATGCTTTACGAGGCTCGATAAGGATCAGTTTAGAAGCGAAAAGCAAACGTCCTGGCCTCGAGAGCTAGGATAAACCAGATTCGTCAGTATACAGTTGGTTGATGTAAATCTTAAAACAAAACTGGTTGTCCGTCACTCTGGCTAGGATCTCGGATACGGGTTTTGTTCTTTGGTAAAATGTTGAACTATATTGCGTAAGCTAAAGACGGGAACCTTGGAGGAGGACACGAATGAAAAAAATTGGTAATTGTTTCGTTACTCGTAATGAGGATGTTGACCGGCTAACCTTCGACTGGGGAAAGATTCACTTCCTCAGCGAGGAAAAGGTTACAGGTGGTAAGTCATTTAGCTTCGGATTAGTCGAGCTAGAGGAGGGTAAGGGTCACATCCGTCACAATCACCCTACTGCTGATGAAGTAATTTACGTGGTGGAAGGTGAAGGAGACCAAATGCTCGATGACCAAGAGACTGTGCGTGTGAAGGCAGGAGATTGTATTTGGATTCCCCTAGGTGTATATCACTCGACTATTAATCGGGGCGCCGGTACTCTGAAGTTGATCGTGGTTTACAGTCCAGCAGGCGCTGAACAGGCTCTGCGGGGGGATCCAGCGGTTCAGATTGATTCACCCAGTTAGAAGAACTTGCCAGGTGTCGACGGGAGCTTAGTTATATTTGGGTTCTCAAAATAACCAAAGTTTTAGCCCAACCAACCCACCTCACGACGTGGGTTGGTTGTTAATTCTAGCGACAGAAACTGATGTAACCAGGTAAGCTATATGCAACCGTGGCAACGAGGAACTAATTTTCAATAGATTGTGAGTGAGGAAACCATGACTAGACCCGTTACACTCTTCACTGGACAGTGGGCCGACTTACCCCTCAAAGAGTTAGCACCTCTTGCAAGAAAGATGGGTTATGACGGTCTTGAACTTGCTTGTTGGGGTGACCACTTCGAAGTTCGCAGGGCAATTGAGGAAGACGATTACACCGACAAAGTTTGGGAAGTACTCCGGGCCAATGATTTACAGTGTCTGGCTATAAGTAATCACCTAGTGGGTCAAGCCGTCAGTGATCCTATAGATGAACGTCACAAGGACATAGTTCCTGACTATGTTTGGGGTGATGGTGATCCGGAGGGAGTGCGCCAACGCGCAGCTCAAGAGATGAAAGACACAGCTAAGGCCGCTGCTAAATTGGGTGTAGAGGTAGTTAACGGCTTCACAGGTTCGCCAATTTGGCATGCCCTATACGCTTTCCCACCAACTTCACAGGAATACTGGGATGCTGGCTTTGCTGATTTTGGTAGTCGGTGGATCCCAATCATGGACGCTTTTGATGACGCTGGAATCAATTTCGGACTTGAGGTACACCCTACAGAGATTGCTTTTGACATTGCTTCCTCCGAACGCGCGTTAGAAGCCGTTGGGCACCACATAAGATTTGGTTTTAACTACGACCCATCACATCTTGGTTACCAGGGAGTAGATTACGTGAAGTTTCTGCGAACTTTCTCTGATCGAATCTATCACGCTCACATGAAGGACGTTTGGTGGGGTCGTGGTGACGGCACTGCAGGTGTTTTTGGCGGACACACATCCTTTGGTGACGCTAGGCGTTTTTGGGACTTTCGCTCAGTAGGGCGGGGAGACATAGATTTCGAAGAGGTTATTGTTGCTTTGAATGATATTAACTACCAAGGTCCTTTGAGCGTCGAATGGGAAGACAGTCGGATGGATCGCGTTCACGGTGCTACTGAATCGGCAGCGTTCCTGCGGGAGCTAGATTTCGAACCGTCGGACATCGCCTTCGATGCCGCCTTCGAGGAGTAGAAGATGACAAAAAAGATTACTTACGGAATGGTTGGTGGAGGACGTGATGCCTTCATCGGTGAAGTTCATCGGCAGGCAGCAGCGCTCGATAGTAAGATCGAATTGGTTGCGGGGGCACTTTCGTCCACTGCGGATAAAGCCAAGGCATCTGGGCAAGATTTAGGACTTCCTGAAGATCGTAATTACGGTAGCTGGGAAGAGATGCTCGAGCGTGAGATGAACCGTCCTGAAGACAAGCGCATAGATTTCGTTTCAATCGTTACACCTAATCACGTACATTTTCCCGTAGCTAAGGCCTTCGCAGAAGCTGGTATTAATGTGGTTTGTGATAAGCCGCTAGTCCATACAGTTGAGCAGGCACGTGAGCTTATAGAGGTGGTTGAGCGCACAGGAATAGTCTTTGCGGTTACTTACAACTACACTGGTTATCCAATGGTTAAACAGGCTCGGCACATGATAAGTTCAGGCCAGCTTGGTGATGTGCGTAAAGTCATTGTTGAGTACAACCAAGGTTGGCTTGCAACCAAGTTAGAAGATGCAGACGTAAAACAGGCTGATTGGCGTACTGATCCAGCTCGTAGTGGTGCTGCTGGTGCCATAGGTGATATTGGTTCACACGCAGAGAATTTGGTCGCTTACGCCACCGGTCTTGAGATAGATTCTATATGCGCAGATCTGACTACTTTTGTGCCGGGTCGTCGTTTAGACGACGATGGGAATTTGTTGATTCGTTACACTTCCGGCGCGAAGGGTGTCCTCATTGCTTCACAGATTGAGGTCGGCGAGGAGAACGAACTAAGATTACGTGTTTTTGGTACTGAAGGTGCCATTAGCTGGCGCCAGGAAGACCCAAATGAGCTTTTCTACAAGACGCTTACGGGGCCTACTCAACGGCTTACTAGGGGTAACGATTACCTGTGTGAGGAAGCACAACGAGTCACTCGGCTCCCTACAGGTCACCCTGAAGCCTTCATAGAAGCCTTTGCCAACGTATATGTGTCAGTAGCTGCCACCATCCAAGCTAAAAAGGAAGGACGCGAACCCGATTCATTCGAAACTGACTTCCCAAATGTAATCGATGGTGCCCGAGGGGTTCACTTCATAACTAAGACCGTGGAAAGCAGCCGTTCAGACGTAAAATGGTTGAAAAGTCGTTGGGAGCTTTGAACAGACTGTTCCTTAGAAGGACCACCTTGTGCTCCGTGAAGCCTTAACGGATCCCTCGCCCGAGAACCTACTCAAGTTTCTAAATACTCATTTAGGAAATCGTGATTGTCTCATACAGGTGTTGAGTGAGTGTGAGGTTTTTTATCAAGGTCGGGCTGCTAGTGTCGCGGAAGCTGGCGATTTTCTAGTGTTAGTTAAATGTGACGGTAGTTTACAGGTGCATGGGGCTAAAGGGATTAAACCGATCAACTGGCAACCAAAAGTTGATGATACCCAAGTTTTAATTGAGGACGGACGTGCCGTATTGCTAAGTGAGCGCTTTAACCCTCCTGAGTTGGTGCGGGTGGTTTTTCTCGAACCGGCTTTAGCTCAGGCGCTTGAGCTAGATGAGGTTAGCGGTTTCGTTTTATTCGGGTCAGAAGCCGAGATGCAAAAGGCTTTAACCCGGAATCCAGAAGCTATTGAGGCTGGCCTGACCCTAATAGATGCTGAGCTACCCACTGAAGTAGGTGATATCGACCTTTACGCTCGTGATAGCCAAGGTCGTTTAGTGGTGATTGAGCTTAAACGCGGTAAAGCTACACAGGAAGCTGTTTATCAACTAATGCGCTACGTTGAGCGAATTGGAGAAATCGGTGGTACTGATGTTCGAGGAATTCTTGCTGCACCTGCGATTACAAAACCAGCTTTGGAGAGGCTGCAAGCCCTTAAGCTAGAATTTCATGAGGTTCGAGCCCTTCCGGTTGAGGAAAAGCCGGAAGCCCAACCAACGTTATTCAGTTCTTGATAGGAAGGTAATGATGTCAGATAAGGCCAATTCGATTTTGAGCAAGATGGACATAAAAGGCGGTAGTCCTTCAGATCTAGAGATTTACCTTTTTGATCTCCATGGGTTTCTTGTTTTAGAGGGAGCTCTTTCGGTGGCTGAGGTCAGTGCGCTGAACCGTGATATTGATGCCCTATTGCCGTTAAAACCCGGTGAGTGGCGCGGTTACGTTCATGGTCATAACTTTGGAGATAATGATGGTTTGAACTTGCAGCAGATTTACGAGGGTGGTGAGTCTTTTGAGAGGCTTATTGATCACCCGTCGTGGATCGAGAAGGTTAAATATTTTGTTGGCGGTGAGGGCACATTTGATTACAATCATGGTCCTCTTTTTATTGATGAGTGTTTCGCTAACTTACGAGGTCCTGGTGAGGCTATCGGTTTGCATTCGGGCGGACATGCGGCTGCAAAGCGGAATCAGTTTTTTTTCCAACATGGACGTTTCATGGTTGGTCAGGTGAATATCTTGATCGCGTTAAATAATATTGGTCCTGGTGATGGTGGGACTATGGTAATTCCGGGTAGCCATAAGTCGAATTTTGAGCATCCAGCAATAGAAAAACACAGAATGCACGGTGAAGCTGCATCGGTCGATGGTGTTGATGGCGCTGTCGAGATACACTTGAAGGCTGGTGATGCTCTGTTGTTTGTTGACACCATTAGCCACGGTTCAGCTGAGCGGGTGAATGCTGGTGAGCGGCGTAATATTGTTTACCGGTATGGCCCTTCTTGGGGTTATTTTCGTCGTGGTTATGGGGTTTCGCCGGAGTTGCTTGAACGTCTTACACCGAAGCGGCGTGAAATAATCATGCCTCATGTTCCGCTTCCGCGCGAACCTCAGAGGCATGATTGACCGTGAATATGTTGGGCTAGATCAACCTTAATTTAGATGAATAACTAAGATAGAGATTGCGCAATCAAGTAACATATACCGTATCCAGACATCTGTTTTTACTTAGAGAAACTTGTATCAGTTTTAAGATCGACGATACTGGGGAGGACGAAGTTTATGGTCAAGGTCTGTTCCTAAAGAATTTGCAGCTTTGTGAGGCCAGTACGGGTCTCGCAGGAACTCTCGACCCAAAAGAACCAGGTCGGCTTTTCCCTTGACCAAAATCTCATTAGCCTGATTAGGATCGGTAATCAAGCCTACAGCACCCGATGCAATGTTTGCTTCTTTTCGCACTCTTTCAGCAAAACAAACCTGGTAACCAGGCTCTACAGGAATCGAAATGCCAGGAGCTATGCCACCGGACGAGCAATCGATCAAATCCACACCCAGCTCCGTGAGCTTCCTAGCTAG
>CEQQ01127965.1_pt1 | contig 51003 bp, 48 predicted proteins | sample 531041 | NCBI WGS metagenome assembly CEQQ01 (sample SAMEA2621222, study PRJEB7988) | marine metagenome | biome: marine biome (ENVO:00000447); feature: deep chlorophyll maximum layer (ENVO:xxxxxxxx); material: "saline water (ENVO:00002010), including plankton (ENVO:xxxxxxxx)" | depth 150 m | reverse complement strand
GCTGTTTAAACTGTGCGAAGGGAATATGTTCGACATTAATTAGCTCGAGTTTGTCGACACTTTTGTCCCCATACCAAGCGGCAAGTTCATCACGAACCTCACAATCAATTTCAGCATCTGTACTCCTCTTTGTTCCTAATGTGGTCACGGTTAGCAGATGAAAGCCGTTTGGTGTTAATTCAGGATTGACATTACTTGACCAAAGAGCGTTATTAATGATGCCTCTATCCGCATTTAAAATTAGACGCGATTGAGTATCCAAATTTATTCGGGATCCGTAATATAGATAGGTGGCTCCAACAGCCTCAGTAGTAAATCGTAAACCAGTAAGACGTTTAATCTCCTTGGGATCGGTTGCGACTATCAATGACTCTGCTTCGAAGACGCTATTATCCGTAAAAACCTTTATTTTTTTGGAATCCGTTTCGTACTTTCTGACAGGACTTTTTGTCAAAATATCTAATCCTTCAGAAAGCTTTTGAGTTATTACTCCGATTCCCCCTTTAGGCACTACAGTTGGACCGTCAATGAGCATACGAAAGTAGTAGCGAAATAGTCGGGCGCTGCTCGACAAAGTCCTATCCAGTAATATTCCCCCGAAGAATGGCCGGAAGAAGGTTTCAAGTGATCGGTTCGAGAAACCTAGGCGCCTTAGGAAGCTTTCTGTAGATTCATCTTGTCCTATGAGTAATTTCCAAGGTGGAACTGTTTTCAGGCGAGCCACTAAAATAGCGATTCGCGCTTTGTCGGCCATTGATAGGGAGCGAGCTCGGATTGTTCCCAATAGACTTCTAGCATCTCGAACTGGATCGCCAATTAATTCCCGGCCCAAAGCCGTTACTATAACCGCGGATAGTGGTAGGGGGACTAGTTCTAAATCTACAAGATTTAGGTTTCTCCGAACAGCGGGATAAGCGCTGAACAGTACCTGAAAGCCATGGTCGATCCGAAATCCATTAATATTCCGGGTCTGAACCCGGCCCCCTGGATTAGACTTAGCTTCCAGAACTAGGACTTTCTTACCCGCTTTTTGAAGGGTACGAGCTGCGACCAAACCAGCCAAGCCTGCCCCGATTACGATTATTGGTGCCATGTAGCTTAGCCAGGATCCTGTGCTGTGTGCAAAGTAAGCATTTGATGTTTTAGTATCACATCAAGAGGTTAGAGTAATGTTCGTATTAGTTATCCGATTGCGCCTTCCGAGAGAAGGACCTCGGCGATTTGCTCGGCATTAAGTGCCGCCCCCTTACGTATCTGGTCACCAGTAACAAGTAGAGCAATGCCGCCCGGTTTGCTAGCATCGGGGCGTATACGACCGACGATCACGTCATTTTTATCGGACGCAACTAGGGGCATCGGAAAGGTGTTGTTAGTTGGATCATCAATCAAGGTAACGCCAGGAGCTGAGGTCAGGACTTTTGTGACCTCATTTGCGGTTACCGGGACAGAAAATTCTGCGTGAATAGCTTCGCTATGGGCCCTAAACACTGGCACCCGAATACAAGTTGCACTAATCATTAACTCAGGTACTCCAAGAATCTTGCGAGACTCAAGCGACAACTTTCGTTCCTCGGCATTGTAACCGTCCTTCCCTAGCTCACTATCGTGGCTAAACAGATTAAAGGCAATCGGGTGTTGGAATGTTTTTGGCGGGTATTGCTCGCCTCTTAGGAAAGCGTAGGACTGGTTCCTGAGTTCTTCGATCCCAGCCGTTCCTGCACCTGAGACTGCTTGATAGGTTGCTATAGTAGCGCGTTTCAGGCCAAATTCTTTATGCAGTGGAGCGAGTGCCATCAGGGCAATTATTGTGGAGCAGTTAGGGTTTGCAATAATTCCGGAGTGACCTAAAGCATTTTCACCATTTATTTCAGGGATTACTAGTGGACAGCGATCGTCCATCCGCCAGGCGCTGGTGTTATCTATTACTACTGCTCCGTTGTCACACCAATCCCAAGCGTGGTCTCTTGAGATCCTTGTGCCAGCTGATGAAAACACAACGTCCGCATTTAAGTTTCCATCCTCGGGCAAAGTTTTGGTCTTAAGGGTATGGTTATCAAAAACTATTTCCTTTCCTTCTGAGCGAGCGGAAGCGTAAAGCTCCAAAGACGTTAGTGGGAAGGAACGCTCATAGAGGAGTTTCATTAACTCCTGACCAACAGCCCCAGTTGCACCTACGATGGCGACTCTCATAATTACAATTCTCCTCTAAGGGGCCCTGCTGGTTCTTTGAAGTTCCCCAAGATTTGGGCCCGCTACTGCTAGCACGTTAACTCTGGCCTTTTGAGCCGACATGTTTTACTAGTAGTTGTTGCATAACCTCTATAGTCTACTGGGCATATCATTCTGTATTTAGCCGGAGTGTAGCATGTGTAGATTGTTCAACCTATTCCCAAGTTTTAGGAAGAATGGTTTTTAGGATAGATTGTCGAAAATGAACATTTTCGTTAGGTCGTAATTACCTTACCGTTCGCTGCAACCTTTTGGTAGAAGGTTGCCGCTCTTTTTTATGGAAAATTTCAGATAATAGAATTCGTTTCCTTGTTTGAGCTTTTGTGTTAATTATACAACCAAGTGCCTTGGGTATTTGTGCCGCTATAAGTCACCAAGGACTTGTCGGGGGTCTTCTTGTCGTACGATAAGTAGCATGGCGAGCAAAAGCCCTCAGCGAGTTGATTGGCACTCGCTTGAACGGCGGATTCCATTGGACGAACTTCCTGCATTCCATCGAGCATTTTTGGCGTTGGTTGATCCTAGTGAAAAATGGGATAAGACCTTGCTACGGAGGATTCAGGGTAAGGTCCAAGCAAACCTTAAGCGGTTACGGCGAGAGGGGCGCGCTGAGAAATCTGGGAAGAAGTTATGGGTCGACCTAGATCTAATCCCCGACATCTGCCTGTGTTATTTGGAGGAGTAAGGTGGAAGCCTGGAAGCGGATAGTGATAAAGGTTGGGAGTAGTAGCCTAACTGATGAATCAGGGCGGATTCATTCGCCGAAATTGCAGTCTATTGCTCGAGGATCACAAATACTCGCTGAGAAAAATGGAGCTAGATTTGCTTTGGTATCGTCGGGCGCGGGGGCAGCTGGTAAAGAGCGTCTTGGTTTAACTCGCCCTTTGACTCTTCCAGAAAAACAGGCCGCAGCAGCTGTGGGACAAGCGTTGTTGGTACTGGATTGGGCGCAGGCTTTTGTCCCGCTGCCTGTAGCTCAGTTGCTTCTTACTGCATCAGATATGCAGGAGAGAGAGCGGTATGTGAACGCTCGCAATGCACTTGAGGCCAGTTTTCGTTTAGGGGCTGTACCCGTTATCAATGAGAATGACAGCGTTGCAACGGAGGAGCTGAAGTTTGGCGATAATGATACTCTTTCTGCTTGGACTGCTTATCTGATGGATGCTGACGTCCTCGTAATTCTTACGGATGTTGAAGGGCTCTATGATTCAGATCCGCGTCTTAATCCTGATGCAAAGCAAATCGGAATTGTCGAAGATGTTAGCGAGATTGAACATCTAGCAGGTACCGCAGGCTCAAAGCGAGGCACTGGGGGCATGATTACTAAGCTTGGGGCAGCTCGGATAGCTACCGAGGCTGGTATAGAGACACTGATTATAGGTGGAGGAGGAGAGGGTTTAGAAGCACTTGCTCGAGGAAAGGTGCAGGGTACTCGAATTCGGGCGCGTAAGCCTACGCCAGCTCGGAAGGCATGGCTGTCTCAACAAGCATGTCAGGGGCAGGTCTTAGTCGATGCTGGTGCAGTACGTGCCCTTTCTGAAGGAAAGAGTCTTCTGCCGAGCGGTGTTATTGGATTAAATGGCTCGTTTGAGTTTGGTGATGCAGTCACCCTCGTTTCAGAGGAGCATGAGATTGGTCGGGGATTGTCTAACTACTCCAGTGATGCCTTAAAGCTTATTCTTGGTTTGCAAACCCACCAAATTTTCGATGTATTAGGCTATAAGGACTATGATGAAGTAGTGCATCGTGACAACCTGGTATTGATTCGTTAAGACCATATATGGCTTACGCGTTTTGTTCCGATGGTGCTACGATGCCGATATGAGCTTTCGAGTGCAACGTGAGTTTCCGTTGTGAGTCGGGTATCGACCCACGGTGTGCCTGAGGGAACGCGCTACGAGCTTGCTGATTCCGCTCGACGCAGAGGAAATGTGCTTGCCAGATTGCACCGGTTGTATGAACTTTGGGGTTATGCCCGAGTTGAATTGCCTGTGCTGGAACACTACGATCCTGCGCATCCGAGAGAACCACAATCATTCAAATTTTCAGATAGAGATAATGGGGTCTTGGCTTTGCGGTCTGATTTCACTCCAGCATTGGCAGGTTTGGTACGTCATTCTCACTCCCGTATCGCGGCTGGGAGTAAAGAGCCTTTGAGGTTGCAATATGCTGGTCGAGTATGGCACGCCATTGATCCGGATCTGGCACGGACCCGCGAATTCACGCAAATAGGAATAGAGCTTGTTGGTATAAGTAATGCTCGGGCTGATGCAGAACTCATCCATTTAGCTCGGGAGTCAGTTCGTGTGGTGGATCTGGTTCCACGCGTAGAGATTGGGAATCCCGGATTCGTGCGTGCTCTTCTTCGGCTGTCTGAAATCCCTGAGAAAAGGCATGGACGTCTGGCTGATGCTATAGATCGGAAAGATGCCAGCGATATTGAGAATCAACTTGTTGAGCAACAGTTAGCTCCAGACCTCAGAGCTGCATTTCACAAAGTGACGGAACTTTACGGGAGACCCCAGGTTTTGGAAGAAGCGAGGCGAGCTGCCCCTTGGGAAGAAACGATGAGGGAATTGGACCGACTTGAAGAGACATTAGCTGAATTCGAGGATGACTCTGAACTACTTCTTGATTTAGGCATGGCCCGTCGCCTAAGTTATTACACTGGTGTTACCTTTCGGGCATACACTTTTGATTTTGGTCAACCTCTCTTAGGAGGCGGTAGGTATGACGGAGCGCTTCTTCCTTATGCAGCAGGTTTCTCTTTCGGACTCGAGAGATTGATGCTTGCTTTGCCAGAATCTAAGGAGCTCTCTAGGCCATTAGTTGTTAGCCTTGATGATGCGGTATCAAGACGACTGAGGACTGCAGGCTTTGTCGTCCAACGGGCTCTAACCTCGGATGTTGATGCAGCAAGGCGAGATGCTTCCAATCGCGGTATACCTTATCTCTTTTCAGACACTCTTGAGTCGCTCATATCTGATCCTCCTGACAAGGACCTTCTTGAGAGGGCACTTAATAGCGATGATGGGTGAGAAGTTGACATTGGCGCTTCCTAAAGGCCGGGTAATGGAAAAAGGCCTTGCTATTTTCCAGCGTGCCGGACTTAAAATTGTCGTTGCAGACTCCTCGCGGGCCTTACGATATGACGCAGGGGACGTAATTTTAATCGAGATGAGGAATCGAGACATCCCCACTTATGTAGAGCTAGGCGTTGCAGACGCCGGAGTGGTTGGAAAAGATGTGTTAAGCGAGATGGAGAGTCGACTCTTTGCGCCCGTGGATCTTGGATTTGCAGCGTGTAGGTTATCGCTCATTCGTAAGAGGGGGGACATAGGTGATCTTTATAGGGTCGCAAGTAAGTACCCGAATCTTGCAGCAGAATATCTCAGCAGGATTGGTTCTAATGCAGAGGTAATCAAACTCGCTGGAAATGTTGAGCTGGCTTGTATAACGGGTCTTGCTGATGCAGTGGTAGACATAGTAGAAACCGGGAGTACTTTACAAGATAATGACCTTATAGAGATTGATGTGATTCTACGATCCAGTGCTCGTTTCGTTGTTAACCGAGCGGCTTTAAAACTAAAGGCAGATAGTTTGCGGCCACTAATTGCTAATCTTAAAATGGCTGTTGAGGACCAGTGCGGATAAGTTGTCTTTAGATATCGAAAATCGGAGTTAACTGGGTTAAGTATACTGTTCTAGGTGTGATGAGGATGCTGCTCCACTTATGCTACAATCCGGGCCTGGTAGGTCTTTCTTAAGAGATTTGCTTTAGGCAATTATTGGGCCGTAGGAGACCAATGCTGTTAGTGCAGTCTAGCTAAGTTAATCATAAATTACGACACCACCGTAACGAAGGAGCCAGTATGGCTAAAGTGAAAGAGAAAGTTGCCAAAATCCCTAAATTACCAGCCTGGATTGAATCTCCCCAGATCAAGGAGCTTCTTGAACAAGGTCAAGAGGAAGGTTCTTTGGACACTGAAAGGATCAGTGTAGCTTTTAATCAAGCCTTAAAACACCTAAAGTTGGATAGCCAAGAAGCTAATTTTGAGGATTTGATGGGCATAATAGCGGAGAAAAAAATAGCTATTGCTGATCTAGCCGATGACGAAATTCTTGACGATGACGGTATTCAGGAAGGGAACGGAGAAAATGCTGAACAGGGGGTCGAGGAAGATACCGCGATGGGTCGGCGCGAGCTTGAAGCGAGAGCTGAAGCCCTTGCTGATTCAAGAGTCAAGACTAATGATCCGGTCCGCCAATATTTGCAGGAGATAGGTCGAGTCAAACTACTTACGTTGGAAGAGGAGATCGCTCTTGCGCGGCGTATCGAAGAAGGAGAAGAGGCTCGCGATACTTTACTTGAAAAACCAAAAGGACTTTCCGAGCGCGATCTCCGTGGGTTAGGTAGGATCGTGGAGGACGGAGATTTAGCTAGACAACATTTGATAGAGGCAAACCTTAGACTTGTGGTCTCTATCGCTAAAAAATATAACGGTCGTGGAATGAGTTTCCTTGACCTTATTCAAGAAGGAAATCAGGGACTAATCAGAGCTGTGGAGAAATTCGAGTATCGTCGGCGTTACAAGTTTTCTACCTATGCTACTTGGTGGATACGCCAAGCTATAAACCGGGCGATTGCCGACCAATCAAGGACTATCCGTATTCCAGTCCATATGGTTGAGACTATCAATAAATTGACCAGGGCTTCTCGTCGTTTGCAACAGGAACTTTCCCGTGAGCCTACTTACGAGGAGATTGCTGACGCCATGGGTCCTGATTGGACTGCTGACAAGGTTGAAGAAGCATTCAAACTTACCCGGGAGCCATTTAGCCTAGAAACTCCTATCGGCGATGAGGAAGACAGCTTCTATGGAGATTTCATACCGGATGAGAATGTCGAGAGCCCAGTTGAGCAAGCAAGCAAAATCATTTTATCTGAAGAATTAGAAGAGGCATTGAGTAAGCTAAATGAGCGCGAAGCAATGGTACTTAAGCTCCGAAAAGGTCTAGTTGATGGTCGGGAGCACACTCTGGAGGAAGTAGGTAGTCACTTCGGTGTAACCCGGGAACGTATTCGGCAGATTGAGAACAAGGCTCTCCGGAAACTTAAGTATCATGAGAGCCGTACTCGTAAGCTCCGTGATTTCTTAGATTAATTTCTTCTTCCTGCACTCGATCATTTCGTGGTGAAGGTGGCGACCTAACTATCTGTGCTTAGCAGATCACGTAAGTTGTTTCCGGATTTGGTCGTACAGATGTAACATTATTGGATGCGGGTAGCTTTTCGCCTACTTTCGATTGTTCTGGTCCCTGCAATAGTAATTTATATTGTATTTATTTTATGGGCTTCACCTCGCCCATCGCATCTCTTTTACCAAGGCCTTGAAACCCCGCTTGTTATAGCTCATAGGGGTGGTGCAGGGCTTTGGCCCGAGAACACCTTGTTTTCCTTCCAACGTGCAGCTGAGCTTGGCGTAGATGTCCTTGAAATGGATGTGAGGGCTAGCTTAGATGGTGTCCTGGTTGTTGTCCATGATGAGACTGTTGACCGTACAACGGATGGTAAGGGACTGGTAGAGGAGTTGACTTTTGCTGAGTTACGGTCTCTAGATGCCGGTTACAATTGGTCGTCGGAACAGAAAGGGTACAAGTTTCCTTATCGAGGGTTGGGCATTCAGATACCTGCCCTCAAAGATGTTTTGACGCGGTTTCCTGAGACAAATATGGCAATTGAGATTAAGCCGGATTCGGAGGTCGTTACCCGAACCCTTTGCGATACCTTGCGAGAGGCAAGAAGAGCTGAATCTGTAATAGTTGGCAGTTTTCATCGACGGGTATTGTCAAACTTTCGGAAAATATGTCCTGAATTTGCGACTTCAGCCTCTCCTCGTGAGGTTCTAATATTTTTCCTGCTAAATACAGTTTTCCTTAGTGACACCTATAAGCCGGTAATAGAAGCTTTTCAAGTCCCAGAATACCAAGGAGGCCTACGAGTTGTAACATCACGGTTTGTTTCCGCCGCTAGACGGAAAAATGTTGATGTCCAAGTGTGGACGGTTAACCTCAGGAGCGATATTAGCCGGCTTCTTGACATGAAAGTTGGAGGTGTCATCACCGACCGGCCTGACCGCATGTTACAGGAATTGGGTCGTGGTGGTCAGGTTGAACTGATTGACGGTGTGTCTCCGTAAATTGGAGGTAACAATGATGCTTGAAGAGGTGACGGTACTAGATCTGACTCGGGTCCTAGCTGGACCGTACTGCACCCAACTACTTTCTGATTTGGGTGCCACGGTGATCAAGATAGAATCGGTTGTTGGTGACGATACTCGGTCTTGGGGACCTCCATTTGTAGATGGCGAGAGTGCTTACTACCTATCCACTAACCGGGGCAAAAAAAGTGTGGTGGTTAATCTAAAGGATGAGCGGGGCCGCTCATTAGTCTCTCGATTAGCTATGGATGCTGATGTCCTTGTCGAAAACTTTAAAACTGGGGACCTTGTTCGTTATGGGCTCGATTATCAGACGCTACAAGGTCATAATCCCCAGCTTGTATACACTTCCATCACTGGGTTTGGTCAAACTGGTCCTCGTGCAGCAGAGCCGGGCTACGATGCATCAATTCAGGGTTTGGTGGGATTAATGGCGATGACTGGTGAAAAGAATGGCGGTCCGACCAAGATTGGGGTAGCTTGGGTCGACGTGCTTACCGGGGTTCATGCAGCAACTGGGATTTTAGCGGCACTTTACGAAAGGAACCGTACGGGTAAAGGACGTTATTTGGATATAGCCCTTTTTGATGTGGCTTTAGCGAGCATGGTTAATCAGGCCCAGGCTACTTTACTTACCGGTCAGGCCCCTGTCCCTCTGGGTAGTGGTCATCCTAGTCTAGTTCCTTACCAAGCTTTTTTAGCTCGCGAAGGTTCCCTCGTCATTGCTGTGGGTAATGACACTCAGTTTACCAGCCTGTGTGAAGTTCTTGATATTACGCAATTGGCGTCGGACGCACGTTTTGCAACAAACGAGAGTCGTGTAGAGCATAGAGAGGTGCTTGTTGGAAAACTGGAATCAGCATTTCTACGGCGTGATCGGGACGATTGGATCGAGCGCCTTCGGGCGGCTGGTGTACCTGTAACTCCAGTCAACACACTGCCCGAGGCTTTAGGGGATCCTCAGGTCGCTGCTCGTCACATGGTTTCAGAGATTATTCACCCGACTGTTGGACCCATTCCAATGGTGGGAAGTCCTTTTGGAAAAGTGGCTTCGAGGAGATCTGCGCCCCCCTACCTTGGTCAACATACTCGTGAGGTGTTGGAGGGAACTCTTGGATTAACAAGACAAGAAATAGATGGTCTTATACAGGACAGCGTTGTAGGCTCTGACACAAAAGACTAATTATGTAGCTACGACGGAGAGTTTTACAATCCTGACGCTGAAGACCAATCCCAGCAACTAGTTTTTTCTCTTGACATTTTTTGGTGTTTGTCGATGGTACTGGGGTGCTGGGTAATTGTTCTATTTGGATGTTTCATCTTTTTAGAGCTCAACGTGGGCACAAGTTACAAGATTTCTTTGTGTAGATCTTATATGTGCTAGATTGCTGGCGGCTTCCGCAACCAATTAGTTACACAAAAAATGATGGAGTCGATATAAGGAGTAATATGCCAAAAAAAGTACCACTAAAATTAACTCATCTCACAAAAACCTACGGTCAGTACAGGGGCATAGATGATGTAAGTATGGAGCTGGAAAATGGTGAGGTTTTCGGTTTTCTAGGACCAAATGGAGCTGGAAAAAGCACAACCATTCGCACCATTCTCAACTTCATCAAACCGTCGTCAGGCTCAGCAACTATTTTAGGGTTAGACAGTGTCAAAGAAAGTGTTGCGATTAAAAACCACGTTGGCTATTTAGCAGGTGACATTGCACTGTATAAAAATATGAAAGGCAGGGATGCTCTGAAATTCCTAACTAGCCTTGGCAAAAAAACTGATTGGAAATATGTCGATGAACTTGTAGAAAGATTGAATGCAAATTTAGAAAGACCGATGCACACACTTTCAAAGGGTAACGTACAAAAAGTTGGTCTTATTCAGGCATTTATGCATAAGCCAGAAATACTCGTTCTAGATGAGCCGACAAGTGGTCTTGACCCGCTTATGAAAGAGGCGTTCTACGCTATGGTTCTTGAAATGAAGACAGAGGGTAAGACTATATTCGTTTCGTCACACGACTTAACAGAAGTACAGAAAATATGTGACCGAGCAGCTTTTATTAGTGAAGGCAAGCTAATGGGCATAGAAGACGTTAGGAATGCAAAATCGCTTAATCTTCGACGTTTCCGTGCGGCATTTGATACTAAACCTGACAAGTCTAAATTTGCTGAATTAAAATCAGTTAAGGAAGTTACTGTAGATGACAATGACTTGACGGCAACCATAACAGGTAGTGTTGCGGAGTTTGTGAGTGAATTAGCAAAGCACAAACCAGTAGACTTGGACGAGCAAGAGACGAACCTAGAAGATTTATTTATGCACTACTATAATGAGAACAAAAATGCTTAATTCAATATTTGGTAAAGCTGTTTGGGACAGAAAAATTGGTCTATTTGCCACTTCATTAGGCATGTTTGTATTTGCACTTCTGTTTACGGTATTACATGAGTCGTTTGCAGGTGAGATAACTCGATTTGCAAATATTGTCCCATCAGAGCTTTCAGCATTCGTTGGTGACATGTCAGCGGCGGCAACGCCAGAGGGTTTTTTAGCTGTTGAATTATATTCTCTATTCTTACCGTTTGCTGTCGCAATCACAGGCATCGCATTTGCTTCAAAAGCAATCGGTAGAGAAGAAGACTCTGGTACGCTTGAATTACTACTAGCGAGCCCAATAAGCAGAAGTAAGATAATCTGGCAGAAACTCGCTGCAATTAAAACTACTCTATTCATAGTGGCATTTAGTGCATTTCTAGGCGTAGTTCTTGGTAAGGCGCTGTTTGTCTTTGATGTGAACCTTAAAAATGTGGCTCTGGCATCTCTATCTGTCTTTTTACTCGGAATGGTATATGCGATGGCTTCACTAGCGGCACAAGGTTTAACAGGCAAAACGAGCGTTGGTAGTGGTATAGGTGCAGGATTGTTGGTGTTAACTTACGCGGCAAATATTGTTTCTAAGTTAGTAGACAATCTTGAAGGCCTTAGATATTTTTCGCCGTTCTACTATCTAGATGTTTCAGGAGTGCTAAACGGTAATGGTGAGTTGGTTAATTTCGCAGTTTTACTTGGTATAACGGCAATCTTCTACGTCATGGCACACATAGGGTTTGTTAATAGAGATACTGGTGTTTAGATAGTAAGTTGACGCTTATATTTGATTGCTGAACGGTAGCGCTAGGTTTGACTCGTGTTCTTTGACGGCCGCTGATTGGGTAAAAACTTATGCAAGGATTAGCTGTACATCTTTTTCATCAACTCACCTAAATCTGGGAAGTGATAGTCAAATTCCTCAGACAAAAGTTTTCCGGGGATTGCACGGGTACTAGCTAGTATGAGTTCATCGGCAACGGCACCAAGTATCAAGCGGAGACCGTAGGCTGGAACTCGTAAGAATGCAGGTTTCCTTAACTGGCGAGCTAACATCTGGGTAAGCTTGATTTGGCGAACAGGTTTGGGGGCGACGATGTTGTATGCACCACAGCTAGACTCATTTTCTATAAGGTGGAGCACTGCACGGGCATAGTCATGTGCGTCTATCCATGTAAACCACTGCTTACCTCCTCCCAGTGGCCCACCAATAAAACCCTTGATGGGTTTTAAGAATCTTCGCCACGCAAGTGCTTCGGGAGCAATTGCGAATGAGGGGCCGCGTCCAATCACCAGCCGCACTATTTTCGATACAGGCTGGGCAGATAATTCCCAACGTTCGGTGATATCGGACAAAAGAGAGGATCCGGGGCCAGCGTTCTCTGTAAGTAATTCTTCGCCACGGTCGCCGTATAAACCGACAGCAGATGCTTGGTACCAAACTTTTGGGGGATTACGTGTTCGGAAGAATGCTTCCACCAAAGTACTAGTAGAATCTAGCCGGCTCTCCAAAACCGTACGCCGGTGTTTGGGCCCGAGTCTGCCAGCACCTATCGATGAGCCAGCCAGGTTTATTATTGCGTGCGCCCCATTAAGTATAGAAGCTAGCCTATTAATTTCATTCAAATTCGCGGTCGATACAGATTCGGGTGACCATTGCACAGTTTGTGCAGTTCGGAGGTTTCTATTGACGCTCCTCGTTAGGACAACTACATCGTATTCGCTAGCTGCCTGCACCAGGTAGCGCCCAAGAAGTCCCGTGCCTCCCGCAATTACGATTCGTTTCTTGGTCACAATGTTATTCCAAAGTTATTGCGAGGGGGGGGTTGATCTTGGTTGGTCAGCAGTAGCGTCCAATAGTAATTCAAAGCTTGCTACCTTCCAGGACTTGGTCTATGGCTGTTCCGGTGAGATATCCGAGGAAAGAGGGTACAAGAGGGAGAACACATGGGGAAAGGAAAGAAAGTATTCCGGCAAAGAAAGAAAGGCCAAGTGTTGGGGTTTTTGCACCACCTAAAATTAACCCTTCGACACTACCTAGGCTTGCTAGGTAAGGACCAAAGAGTTTTATAGATCCCGTCAGCAAGACAAAGCCGACTAAAATTAGAAGTACTCCACCAGCCTTTTCAAGGAGGTTTGTGTAGCGTCGAAGCCTCTGCCAAGCTGGTATAGCCTGACCAAAGATAAGGAACGGAATGGTTAAACCAAGCGCATAGAAACCGAGCAATAAGCTTCCCTTAACAGCGTTGCCTGTAGCAGCTGCGATGCCTAGTATTCCAGCTAGCATAGGTCCGATGCAGGGTGTCCAGCCAGCTGCGAAAGCAACACCTACTATTACAGACCTGAGATATCCTGCGGATTTATTTTGTATATGGAACCGCACGTCTCGTTGAAGGAAAAGTATGGGGATAAGGCCGAGTTTAATTAGCCCCATAGCCATTAGGAAAATCCCAGCTGCGATTCTAACAATATTGCCAAATTCGAATAAGAAATTGCTGACTAAACCGGCACTAAATCCTAACGCAACGAATATTGCTGATAAACCGAGCATAAATGCCACAGTGTGCAAAGCCAGGTGCAAACGTACCGGAACACTGTTGGGATTATTCGAGGATAATTGGCAACTAATTTTCAAGGACTCCACTCGACTCCGAGGCCGGATAGGTGATCCCTCATCTCATCGGCGGTGATTGGGCCCACCTTAACGCTAGATATTATTCCATCGTCCCCTATGAAGAAAGTTGTGGGCATAGCCCTGACTCTGTAGTTTCCAGCCAGGAGGTTTTGAGAACTGTCAAATTTAACGTTGGGGTAATTATTGAGCTGGGCCTTAGTAGGACTAAACAAGGTTAGTAGATTAGTAGTTACCTGCTCATCAAGGAATTTCAAGGCGCGGTCAGCATTTTCTCCCAGGTTGATTAGTAGAAATGTTACTTGGATTTTGTCTATATTTATTTCGTTATGAACTTGTTGAAATAAAGGGATCTCATCAATACAGAAAGAGCACCAGGTGGCCCAGGCATTGAGGACTATAGCTTGGTCTTTGAAATCATCCATGCGGACCACCTGACCATTTTTGTTGACCAGAGTGAATTCGTGAGCTAGTTGCCCTGGATTTTGCGCTAATGCAGCACTTGCTAAGACTCCTAATGTTGTGAGGAGAAGTCTACTTAGCATGCAAATAGGTCCTGGGAGGGTGTTAAGAGCCTAGAAAGCCTGATGCTTTGATCTAAAGTAGCAAATTTATAGGAGAATTTCGGGAGAAGCCAATCAAGCCCCCACTTGTACTGCTCAAAATATAACCAGCAACATATAGATTTATTAAGGTTATCCGAGAAGTTAATTCTGTAGGCCCTCTTTCGAATAAGCTAATTCGTGAAGTTGGGCAGCTCGATCTGTTGCTTCCCATGGAAAGGCTTCCCTGCCAAAATGCCCGTAGCTACTAGTTGGCGTGTAGATAGGTTGTTTTAAGTTAAGTTGTTTAATGATTGCTGCAGGTCTTGGATCGAAAACTTTCAAAACCATTTGAATGAGACTTTCTTCATCGAAATCAGAAGTTCCGAAAGTATCTAAGTACATACCAACTGGTTGAGCGACGCCAATCGCGTAAGCTAATTGGACCTGACAGCGTTTTGCAAGGCCAGCCGCAACCACATTTTTTGCTATGTAACGGGCGTAATAGCTAGCGCTACGATCGACCTTCGTTGGGTCTTTACCGCTGAAGGCACCGCCACCGTGAGGAATAGCACCACCGTATGTATCGACTATGATTTTCCTGCCCGTTAAGCCAGCGTCAGCTTGGGGGCCGCCAATAACGAATCGGCCCGTGGGGTTTATGTATATACGTGTGTTGTGGGTAATTAATGCTGTGGGAATAACTTCACGGATTACTAACTCTTCGAGGTCACGGCGTAGGGTTTCTTGGTCAATATCGGGTGAGTGTTGAGCTGAAACTACTAAAGCAGTTGCCTCAATGGCTCTATCACCGTCGTAAGCGATGGTGACCTGTGATTTGCCATCTGGGCGTAGGTACTCGAGAAGGCTATTTTTTCGAACCTCAGCCAGGCGAGCAGCCAGTTTGTGGGCTAGGCTAATAGGAAGGGGCATAAGTTCTGGAGTCTCAGAAACGGCATAACCAAACATCAGGCCCTGGTCTCCAGCTCCAGTTTGATCAAAGGGATCACCAGAATGCGAGTCTAGAGCCTCATTAACTCCCATCGCGATGTCTGGAGACTGATCATGTACAGCAATGAGAACAGCGCAGTGGTCTGCGTCTATACCGAAGGCGCTATCGGTGTAACCGACTTCCCGTACAGTCCTGCGAACTATTTCTTGGAAGTCCACGTAACCTTGGCAGGTGATTTCACCTGTTATAAGGGCTACTCCTGTAGATAAGATGGTTTCTATAGCTACTCTGGCATCCGGGTCCGTAGCTAGAATAGCGTCGAGCACACCGTCGCTGATACGGTCAGCGAGTTTATCCGGGTGCCCTTCAGTGACAGACTCTGCAGTGACCAGCCTTTGCAATCGAATTACCCCCTTAAGATTTTGAGATGAACCGTGTCTCATTAAACAGGATACCAATCCAGCTCGTAGGGCGTGACGGACAGTGAGGACAGTGGAGCTATACTAAAGCTTAATTAATGCGCCCGATGAGTCTTAAAACTGATATCAGGCATGCCCGTATAGACGACTCTGCGAACCTTGTTGCCCTTCAGAGGGGAATTTATGAAGAAGGAACTTGGTTTGTGGGAGATGGACCCCCTACCGCTGGCGAAATTCGAAGGCATCTAGAGTATCTTGATCGCTACCAATCACTAATGCTTGTTGCCGTTAATGGTGAACAGGTGTGTGGTTGGTTGGAGCTTAACAGGTTCCGTCCTATGACTATGAGCCATGTTGTGGTACTTACTCTGGCTGTCGCAGCTCCTTACCGTCGTCAGGGTATCGGCCGGGCCCTTATGAGGCGCGGATGCTATTGGGCGTTAGGTTCGGGTGTCAAGAAAATTTCGCTGCACGTTCGAGCGCATAATCTAGCAGCGATTGAGTTTTATAAAGGTGAGGGTTTTATTCTTGAAGGTTGCGAACGAGATCACATCCTTACCGAAGAAGGTCTCGAAGACAATTTGATCATGGCTCTGATGCTGGGGCAAAAACGTGACTGATGCTAGCGTAATTAACTAATTATTTAGGATAAGGAGAGTTAGCAGGGTTAGGTTTCTGTCCCTTAGTTAATATCGATAAAATCTCTACCGTGGTTCCGTGGAGGTGATTAGTTCGTGGTTATTTTTGTGTTTTAATTTCCTTGCGTAAAAATCTTTTTGATTGGGAACCGCGAAGCAATTCGATGAACTAAGTGTTTCGCAATCTCCAGAGAAGACGTTGCTGCGGGGGAAGGTGCGTTGATAATGTGTATGCCTGAAAATTCTTCAACGATGAGAAAGTCATCAACTAACTCACCCGTGTTTTTAAGCGCTTGGGCGCGAACTCCGGCTGGTGATGGTTTAATATCATTATTCCGAATGTTAGGAATAAGCCTTTGTAGGCTATGTAAAAACGCAGCTCGACTCCATGAGCGAATTACCTCTGCTAAGCCATGCTTGACATGTCGGCTAGCTAATCGCCAGAAGCCCGGAAAGGCTAATATTTCTGTTGCGTCCCGTAGGTTGACATCGGTTTTTTTGTAACCCTCGCGCTTTAGGCTGAGAACAGCATTAGGGCCGGCATGAACGTTACCGTCAATCATCTTTGTGAAGTGAACCCCCAGGAATGGGAAGGCTGGATCTGGGATCGGATAGATAAGGCCGTGGACCAGATGACGTGCGCTTGGTGTTAGTTCGTAATATTCTCCTCTGAACGGAATAATTCGACTGTTGACTTCGGTCTGTCCCATATGGGCAACTCGATCGCTGTAAAGTCCAGCACAATTAACTACTAAGTTAGTTTCAACTTCACCTTGTGAAGTTGAAACTAACTGCCCAGCACCTTGAGTCATCTGATTAAGTCTGGTAACCGTAGTATTTAGGCGTAACTCGCCGCCTAGTCGCACAATTTCGGAGGCTATTGTGCGACTTATCAAGCTGTAATCTACAATACCTGTACTAGGGACGTAGAGGGCCCCAATTCCAGCAACGTGGGGTTCTATTTCTCGGAGTTTTTCCTCATTGAGATTCTCTACTTCAAGACCATTTTCTAGGCCCCGCTTATATAAGGCGTCTAATCTCGGAAGTTCATCCTTTCGTGTAGCTACAATGACTTTCCCGCAGATTTCAACGGGAAGGTTATGACGTTGACAGAAAGTAACTATTGACCGGTTACCAGCTTTAGCAAAACGGGCCTTCATGCTACCCGGCTTATAATAGATCCCTGAGTGTATTACGCCACTATTACGCCCGGTCTGGTGACTAGCCCAGCTCGACTCCTTCTCAAGCAAAATAAGTTTCAAGTCGGGCCTTTGTTGTAAGAGGACCATGCCGGTGCTGAGCCCTAGTATTCCACCACCTATAATAGCTACGTCGTAGTGCATGATAATGAGGTAATGGTTTTATTGCCATTGCAAGACCCTAAATTAATTTTCTTTGTGAGACTGATTCTTCCAGCATAAAAAGCGTCTTTTCGCATAATTAGAATCACTACTCGAATTCCCTCAGGAATTGGGCAGGTAATTTGCTATTTCCCTTACTCCTGAAAAGGCCATAAAGTATTTTCCAGTCGTCCGTAGCAACGTTGATTCTGAAATTTTTTGATGCCTTTAATCTAGTTGCGTGACGATTCATATTAAGTGACATCATTACTCACAAAAGCGCATCATATTTAGTTCGGTGTAACTTAAGAAGGCTAATGGTCGAATTTTGCATCATAATTAACCCCTTTTTGAGTTGATTCGAGCAAGGTGGAGTGAATTAACAAAAAATATTATATATCCCAACCACAATTTTTCGTTTCCTTTCGAATTCATTCTATTCTGAGTTTTTGGATGAGTAACTGACGGACTAGGTCAGGCTTAGCCTGACCTCGGCTCTCTTTTAGGACTCTCCCAAGGAGCGCATTGATTGCTTTGGGATTTTCACTGATACTGGCAACGATCTTGGGATTGGATTGAAGGGTAGTTGCTATTAGCTGTTCAATTTGTGATACATCCGTGATTTGGGTAAGGCCTCTCTCCTTTACAAGGTCTTCGGAGTTTTGACCTTCCATCACAGCAGGTAGGATTTCTTTAGCCACTCGGCCTGAAATAGAGTCGTTTTCCACGAGACGCACAAGATTAACTAGTTCCACTGGTGTTAGCGCACTTGTTTCTAGGTCTTGCCCTTTGTTATTTAGATAACCAATAACATCACTAACAAGCCAATTAGCAAGAGCCTGCGCTCCAGAAGGAAAAAGGTTCACTGCAGCGTCATAGAAGCGGGAAAGGCTTGTATCATACGCAATCATTTCAGCATCAGCTTGCTTCAATGAGAGCTCAAGATAGCGGGTCCATTTTTGCCCAGGCAATTCTGGCGTTCTAGATCGTATGTTCTCAATCTGTTTCTTTCCTAGCTCAAGTGGTGGTAGGTCAGGGTCAGCGAAATAACGGTAGTCCGCTGTTCCCTCCTTGGTTCGCATGGTGTATGTTTTTTGACCGCCTTCATTCCAACCACGGGTTTCTTGACGGATGGGCTCTCCAACCTCAAGTATTCTTGTTTGACGACTAATCTCGTATTCAAGGGCGCTTTTCACGCTCTTGAAGGAGTTCAAGTTTTTTACTTCGACTTTTGTCCCATACGACTCTCCCGGGCGACGTAGTGATACGTTGACATCTGCACGCATCTTGCCTTCCTCTGGCGAAGCGTCTGATATTTCGAGAGCCTGAGCTATAGCTCGAACCTGATTTAAGAAGTTACGTGTTTGTTCGGGGGTCCGTAAATCTGGTTCTGTAACCATCTCGATTAGTGGTGCCCCGGCACGATTAAGATCAACTAAGGTGTGGTCCGCATACTTGGGATGGACAAGGCGGCCAGCATCTTCTTCGACATGACAGCGTGTAATCCTGATGCGTTTGCCTTCAACCTCGATGAAACCATGCTCACCAACTGGTTGGTCGAACTGGCTAATCTGATAATTCTTCGGCGCGTCTGGATAGTAGTAGTTCTTCCTATGGAACTGGGTTTGGTTAGGAACGGTACATTGAATCGCGAGGCTAAACATGATGGCTTTCTGAATCGCCTCTACGTTAACTACGGGCAGGGCCCCCGGTAGTCCTAAGCACACTGGACAAGTATTAACGTTTGGATCTTCGCCAAACCCGTCGGCAGGACACCCGCAAAACATCTTTGTTTGCGTCTTAAGAGCCAAGTGGACTTCTAGGCCAATTACTGGTTCAAACATTGGCGTAGTGTAACTCGACAAGCTGCATGATAGTACCTGGAGGTAATACGCTACAATACTGAGATGATTGCTGCTTCCCTTGAAGACATCGCAGTTGCGGGTGATGGGAACCAGTTTCTGGCTTTGCTTAAAACTGATGCCGGATCTATCCTTCCTATATTCATAGATGCCTTTCAAGCTATTTCTATTTCTGCAGGCCGTAGTGGAGATGATCCCGGTCGGCCGATGACCCACGACTTGATTTTGTCAATGATTGAGTTATTCGGCGCAAAGATTGATCGCATAGAAATAACTGATATCGTCGAGGGTGTTTATTTCGCGATGTTAGTTATTGAGCGCCAGGGGGTTAATTTCGAAATTGATGCTAGGCCTAGTGATGCACTAGCTGTGGCGGTTCGGTCCCAAGCCCCGATTCTGATTGCAGAGCATGTCGTCGAACAGAATGCTTTAGTTGATGACTACGGGGGGAATGCCTTTGAAGCTTAAGGGCCAGGTTGGATAGGATCTTTACGGTTTTTATCCCGTATGATCACGTGAGGAAATTAAATTCCATTCAAATTTACTCCATAACGCGGCTGTCGATCTGAGGCGGGTTCAAAAGCTCTTGTGGTGAGAGCAGTCCAAAATGACCTAGCCTACATGTTGAATATCTGTTTTTGGCTAAAGAAAAAACGGCGAAAATCGACTTGTTGATTTAACCATAAAAACGAGATTGTGGTTTAGGATACCGAGATGGCCGCGAAATTAAACTACGAATGTGGTATGGGAGACGAGATGGATGTTAATGGCTCAATGAACTCATATCTTCCGGAAACGGACGACTTCGATGAGACGGGAGAGTGCAGTCTTGGTCATCTTGTTGCTGAGTTGATAGCCGGTCTTGGCGAAGATATTTCTCGCGAGGGTCTTGCTAAAACGCCACAGCGAGTTGAACGTTCACTTCGTTATCTGACCAGTGGTTACCGAGTAAAAATAGATGATGTTATCAACGGAGCCCTATTTGCCGCTGAGGGGTCCGAAATGGTTGTAGTCAAAGGCATTGAGTTTTATTCAATGTGTGAGCACCATATGCTTCCCTTTTTTGGCAAAGCCCACATTGCCTACATTCCGAACGAGAGAATCCTTGGGCTTAGTAAGTTTGCTCGTGTCATCGATCTTTATGCTCGGAGGATGCAGGTTCAGGAGCGCTTAACTTTGCAAATCGCTGACATTCTTATCGAGGTACTTGAGCCTCAAGGTCTAGCGGTAGTTATGGAGGCTAGTCATCTTTGTATGATGATGCGGGGTGTAGAGAAGCAAGGTGGTACTACACGAACTAGCGCAATGCGTGGGGTGTTTAAGAATGATGCTCGGACCCGACAGGAATTTCTTGAAGCGATCAGCTAACCAAGTTGAGTCGCCCTGAAAGCTTCATGTATTCCTAATCTAAATTCTTTGGGTATTTTGTTAACCCAGCTTTCCCTGCTAGGCTGGTTCTCGCGCTGTGAATAGTAATTCGACACTCCAACCATTAGTAAAGACTCGCCGCCGAAGGCCACCATTCGTATTGATTGTACTCACGGCTATAGTGGGAGTGGCAGTTCTGCTTCCGTTGTTTTACCTGGTAGTCAGGGCTACAGGAGCTTCTGATGGCATCTGGGCTTATCTTTTCAGGCCCCGTACCCTTGTGGTCCTTGGTAACACTCTTTTGTTGGTCAGTAGTGTATCGGTCGCTAGTGTTGCGGTCGCTCTCCCAATTGCATTTTTGACGACCCGGACAAGAATTAGAGCTAGGCGACTGTGGTTCGTTCTGGCTGTTTTGCCCCTTGTAATTCCTAGTTATGTTGGAGCTTACGCTTATGTTTCAGCTTTTGCAAAAGGTGGTTTGATTTCAGGGTGGCTAGGCATCAAGCTACCTGTATATGGATTTTGGGGTGCCCTAATAGTGCTTACTCTATCTACTTATCCTTATCTTCTCCTTACGCTCCGCGCTGGTTTCTTAGGGATCGATACAGGAGTTGAGGAGGCTTCGCGAAGTCTAGGTCGTTCCTCTCTAACCACCTTTTTTAGAGTGACTTTACCGCTTTTGCGGCCAGCCCTAGCTGCTGGTGTCCTGTTGGTAGCTTTATATGTTCTCTCAGATTTTGGCGCCGTGTCTATGCTTCGATACAATACGTTTACTCGCGCTATATATGTACAGTATGAGAACTCCTTTAATCTGGGAAATGCGGCTGCACTTGGTTTAATGTTGGTTTTGTTAGCTGGGGCTATTATCTTTGTGGATTCTAGGTTGAGGGGGTTGGGCAGGATTGGGCGAACTGGCGTTGGCGAGGCTCGGGCACCAAGGTATCATCAACTCGGTCCCTGGTACATACCAGCTCTAGCAATGCTTTCTGGAACAGTAGTTCTTGGCCTCGTCGCACCCGTGGCCATCATTGTTACTTGGTTGATTCGAGGTCTTGCTGCGGATCAACCTCTTGTGTTTGATTTGGGTGCTTTGGTCAATGCTGGTGGCATTGCATTAGCAGCCGCTGCTGTTGTCGTAGTGGCAGCAATCCCGGTAGCCGTATTGGCTGTGCGGTTTCCTTCAAAGCTAAGCGCTTTTCTTGAGCGACTTACCTACGTGTCTTACGCATTACCAGGCATTGTAGTGGCTCTTTCCTTGGTATTCTTTGCTTTACGTTTTTTTCCTTGGGGTTATCAGAGTTACGCTCTACTGGTATTTGCTTACGCCCTTCTGTTTCTCCCCCAAGCAGTTGGTAATCTTCGGGCAACCCTTTTGCAGGTGAATATCCATCTTGAGGAGGCAGCCCTCGGTCTAGGTCGATCACCTATTCGCGTGTTATTTGATGTGACTCTACCGTTAGTTCGCACAGGCATTGTTACTAGTGCTGTACTAGTTTTCCTCACAACTATGAAAGAATTACCAGCTACGTTGCTTCTTCGTCCTACCGGGTTCGAAACACTAGCTACTAGAGTATGGTCTTGGACAGAAGAAGCCTTTTTTGCTCAAGCTGCGCCGTTCGCCCTGCTACTGGTCATTGTTTCTTCAATTTCGGTTGCGATTCTTCTTTCGCAGGAGCAGTAACGTATCACTTCCTGGTCTAATAGGTTGATGAAATCGGTCGGGTTGCTGCAAGCTATACAACAAGACTAAATTAGAGTTATTCAATGGAATGAATAACATGATATTTCAAGTCGAACTTTAAGAAGATTCTGATAGGTGATACTGACGCTTGTTTGGCCGTGTAAAGACTCGGAAAAATGGATGTAGGTCCGGTTTGATAGGTCCTTACGCAAAAGAGCGGTACAATTGCGAAGGGTACAGCTTTACACTGCAGTCTTTCTTTGAGAACCGGTGCTCTTGGTTTGTTAAATCGTGAGTCCGCTGATTAATTAAATTACCTGGATGGGGGCTAAAGTTGCGGGATCGTTTAATAGATTTAGTACTTCTATTTGTTCTGATACTGGCAGCAGGTGCTGTGGGCTGGACATTGCTCTCGCTGGGAAAACCTTCGACACAGTCTTTTTACGAACCTCCTGATGCCGCAAATAGCGACTCGGTCGCTTTCGGAATCCAACCTATCGATCTAGGTGTTAAGGGTGATCCTTCTGGACTGCCTCCTGTCCTTAACGGTGAGGGTCTCGTTGTTGAAGAGATTTCGTCGGAGGATAATAGGTCTGTCCTTCAAGAGGTTATGAACGACGACCCGATAATCCTAGAACGGATAGGATTTAGTTTTGTCACTGGCGGAAGCGGTGCTTGTGGTGTAGTTCTTGAACCGTGGCGTCATGTCGCTGTTAGTCGCGAACTATTAGAGTCCCTGGGTTGTGGCACCGAAATTAGTATTGGTTTCGACAGTCCACGGGGAGGACAAGAAAAAATTACTGCTGTTGTAGGTGACACTATGAATCCGTCACACTACCGAACAGTGAATGTGTTTGTCGGTCAGGAGGAACCTGCACTGGAATATGGTGTCACTTCGGGATGGTTAGAACGCTGAACTAAAGAACCCATAAAAAGGACCTATCAGGCAGAGACCAGGTTTCGGAGTTTTTTGTAGTACCAGCTATTGAGCCAGATTAACTTACCAGAGAGCACTTCACGCTATTTGCTGCAAGATGCTAAATGACAATGTTTGTTGGGTTTTAATTTTGGAAAACTTGAGGAATTAGACAACGTTATTTAATTCCTTTATGAATCAAGTTCAGTGGATCGGTAATAGGTTACTAAGACCGTTGCCAAAGTAATTCTCTGCGTACTTCCTCTATGGCCTTTGTAATAGGAATGTCACGTGGGCAAGATTCTGTGCAGTTATAGGCTGTTCTGCATCTCCAGAGGCCATTTGCTTGGTTGAGAATATCCATCCTCTGGGTGGTCCCTTGATCTCGCGAGTCGAAGATGAAGCGGTGTGCGTTTACAATAGCGGCTGGTCCAATGTATCTTCCGTTGGCCCAGAAGACGGGGCAGCTAGTTGTACAACAGGCACAGAGGATGCATTTGGTACTAGCATCGAAAACCTCTCGCTCTTCAATGCTTTGGTGTCTCTCGTTAGATGGCGGCGCACTTTCATTGATGAAATACGGAAGAATTTCTCGATAAGAGTCAAGAAAAGGTTCCATGTCGACAATAAGATCTTTTAGTACAGGTAGTCCGCGAAGTGGCTCAATAGTAATTTTTTTACCTAGGTCTTTAATTAAAAGTTTACAAGCTAGGCGATTTGATCCGTTAATTAACATTGCATCAGAACCGCAAACACCGTGTGCACAACTTCGTCGGAACGAAAGGCTGCCGTCGATTTCCCATTTAATGTGGTTTAGTACGTCTAGTACGCGATCTCCTGGGTCAGCATCCACGGAATAGGATGACCAGTAGGATCGAGGACTATTCTCGAGATTTAAGCGCTTGATTTTGAATTCTATTTTCATGGCGCCCCTTCCTAATAGACCCTAGGTTTTGGTTCATACTTACCAATAGTTACTGGTTTGTAGTCAATCCTAACGCTTTCCCCATCCTTATAAACTAGAGTATGTTTGAGCCAAGTTTCGTCATCGCGATCTTTGAAATCCTCGCGTGAATGAGCCCCGCGTGATTCTTTTCGATTCAGTGCCGCGTGGACCAACTGCTCTGCGTTGTCTAGTAGGAAGCCAAGTTCTATTACCTCCATCAATTCGGTGTTGTATTGGTGTCCCTCATCATCAACTGTTACATCCTGGTAACGCTTTTTGAGTTCGCTAACATTTTCCACCTGAGCCGACAGAGTCTCACGTGTGCGAAAAACTGATGCATTGTCCATCATAGTGGTTTGTAAATCAGCTCGGATGTGGCTGGCTCGTTCTGTACCTGAGCCTGTTCTAGCGCGGCTAAGCAGATCTTTAGTGAAATCCTGAGTATCTTTCGGGATATCGCTATAATCCGAAGATTCTGCGTATACTGCTGAGTTAATTCCTGCTCGACGACCAAATACTATCAGGTCACCAAGACTGTTGGTACCCAGCCGGTTTGCTCCGTGAAGAGATGCGCAGCCTACCTCACCAGCAGCATAGAGACCTGGAACAATAGTTTCAATCCCATCGGAAATCACATTAGTATCAATAGTAGTAGGAATACCACCCATGGCGTAGTGAGCTGTTGGCTGCACAGGGACGGGGCTTACAATTGGATCCACTCCGAGGTAAATGCGGGCAAATTCGGTTATATCAGGAAGTCTGGACTCTATTATTTCAGCATCTATGTGTGTTAGGTCGAGAAGTAAATAATCATTATCAGGTCCTGCGCCTCGTCCTTCACGAATTTCAAGGTACATCGCTCTAGAAACTAGATCTCGGGGTGCTAAATCTTTAATGGTAGGGGCATATCGTTCCATGAAGCGCTCCCCAAGGTTATTGCGGAGGACGCCACCTTCCCCTCTGGCACCTTCGGTCAGTAAAACTCCTATACGATAAAGACCTGTGGGATGGAACTGATAGAACTCCGGGTCTTCGATAGGCAATCCTTGTCGGTACAACACGGAGGTAAGGTCGCCAGTGAGGGCATGAGCGTTCGAAGTGACCTTGAACATACGCCCATTTCCTCCTGTGGCTAGAACCGTCGATTTAGCCTGGAATGTGTGTAATTTACCTGTAGCTAATTCGTAGGCCACTACACCACGGCACTCTCCGGCAATGAGAATAATATCGAGGACGTGAAACTCGTTAAAAAATACCACATTGTTCTTTATGGATTGTTGGTAAAGGGTTTGTAAAATCATATGGCCAGTGCGATCAGCTGAGTAACATGCACGTTCTACCGCAGACTTACCAAAATCCCTTGTGTGGCCACCAAATTTGCGCTGGGCGATTTTTCCGTCAGGAGTCCGAGAGAATGGTAGGCCCATGTGCTCAAGTTCGTACACAGCATCGATCACCTCTGTTGCGAAGGCGTCGGCCACATCTTGGTCAGTTAAGTAATCTCCTCCTTTAATCGTGTCAAAAGCATGCCATTCTGGGTGGTCTTCGCTGACATTACCCAAAGCTGCTCCCACGCCACCTTGGGCTGCACCAGTATGAGAGCGAGTTGGGTACAGTTTGCTGACTACTGCTACTGTGACGTTAGGATTTTGAGCTGCATAACGAGCAGCCATTAGGCCAGCACCGCCTGCGCCTATAACAATTACATCGAATTTGTGTGAGTTGTTCAAGTTTCGTCTCCCGACTCAACATAGAATCTGACTGTGCAAATCGTTACCTTTTTCGCTTTAGTCGCCAGGGAGAGCACGGATTGCATCCCCCATTTCTTCAAACGTGAATGCCCAGAGTGTAATTACACCTAAAACCAATACAATGCCGGCGATTGTAAAGAGGGCAATTTTTGCCCAGAATCTGCGGGATGGGCTTTTGACGTAATCTTCGATACTGTAGCGAAGACCGTTTATACCGTGCAGCATGGCGAATCCAAGTAAAAATGAGTCGTAAATCTTGACCCAACTCTTGGAAAACCTTGAAGCAACATAGTTATAGTCCACATCGCTCACATTGATTTGGATGTTGTTGAAGAAAAGATGTCCAAACACCAAAAACACCAGCGCAAGGCCTGAGATTCGCATGAATACCCACCAGAAGATCTCTGAGTTAGTACTGTAGGTGGCACGAGCTTGCTGGAGGGTCTTTGGCCTATTAGACATTTCAGGATCCTGCGAAGATTTCCGGGAGAACCTTTATTAGTACTGGTATTCCTATGGCGGTCGTTAAGGTAAGAACGCAGTACCAGAGGATTCGCTGGAAGCGAATTCCCCAGCCGGTGAAGTCCATAAGAATTATTCTTAGACCATTAAGGGCGTGGTAAACAACGCCTCCCATTACTAGAATGAGGCCTATGCGGAAGGGCCATTTGTGGTAAAACGCCAAAAACATGTCGAATGGACCGTCTGGTCCGTACATTACTAGGCTGATGTCAACCACATGAAGTAGCAGGTAGAGTGCGAGGGCTACTCCTGAGGCTCTGTGTAACAAGAACGCCCAATAACCTTCTCTGCCTCGATACATTACAACCTCCTTCGAGACCTTGGGGTTTTTGTCAACATGCTACGGTTCCTAAAAGGTTCCAGTTTTGTGTGATTCATGAGCATTACGAGAAGGGATTCTATCACGGGTTGTGATTTCTTGAAGACTGTCTTTTTGTTTAAACCTACTTAATCTAATCCATACCAGATGACTTTGGCCTTTGATTTGCTATTTCTTCTGAGCTAAAGAGGGATTAGTTGATGTGATGCTTTCTCCTTGAGTCGACATGTTACTCGCCTCTTTCTGATAAGAAAATCTCTGCAGAAAATAAGAAGATCCTTATTCGCATCAAGAAGGTAGTCTCGCTATTTCGAACATATTTTGCAAGGGAACTTGATTGACTGCCATCCTGGGTCGCAGATAATTATTTATAAGGTATTCAATGTATCCAAATTACTATTGAGTTGCTGATGGGCGTCTTTACACTTTGTTTGTGTTTGACGTAGAGCTGACAGGGAGAAGGTAAGCTTCAATATGCTTTTGGTGTTTGATTTGGATAAGACAATTGTTACTGACGATTATCGTCTGCCGAAGACCATTCAAGAAGCTATTGCAAGAGCTAAGTTAGCTGGGCACGTAATTGCAGTGTTGACTGGTAGAGGTAAAGCCGCAGCGCTTCCTTACCTAGATCAACTCAGACTACAGGGGCCTTATGGCGTTAATAATGGTGCGTTGGTGATCGGTTCCCAGGGAGAAATCCTGAAGCGTATTCGGATACCAGCAATTGATGTGCAACAGCTCGTGCGGTTTGCTGAATTAAGAAAAATAGAATATTGCTGTATGTTAGATGACATTCTTTACGTTGGTAACCCCGATTACGAAGAGTTACAGAGCGAGTGGATCTGGACTCATGACGAGAATCGCCAGGTGATTACTCTTGATCCTAAGATATCTATAGAGGCCGATAAGCTAATTTTTGGGGGGGTAGCTGCAAGCGAACAGCTCGGGAAAGAGGCAGCAATGCGTTACCCAGAATATGTTGTTTACGAGTGGTCTGAGGAATATGTTGAGGTCACGGGTTCCAACGCCGATAAGGGATCGGCTTTGGAGCTCATCTCCTGTCACTTAGGGTTCGAACAAAGAGACGTAATAGCATTCGGAGATGGGGTTAATGATTTGACCATGCTAGCTTGGGCGAATCACGGTATTGCGGTTGGACCGGATGCTGATACTAAGCTTGTAGATTTGGCTGATGAGTGGATTGCTGCACCGGAACACAATGGTGTGGCTGATTGGCTCGAGCTCAACCTGTTGAATTAATTCATGCGTTAAATGATGCGATGACGAGGCGTCATCTAGTTAGTGCAATATCCGGATGATGATGCCATGCTAACCTCAATCCCCATTTTGCCAGCTCGGTGCAGAATGCAAGTACCTTGCTAGTTCGTTGGCAAGTCGGGCAGACGCTAGGAATCCGCGTCCTGCTAGGGCACCTAGAAACCACAGGCCTGGTTGTAGTTCTGTCAAAAGTGGGACGTTGTTAGGCCTTTTTGCACGTACTCCGGTCCAGATGGACATTACATTAGCTTCTTGTAGCCCGGGAACGAACCAGCCGAAGGAGGTGCGTAGAGATTCGGTTACAGACGGGTCGTATTTGCCAACTTGCCTGTGGTTTCCACCGATGAATGTCTTTTCGTTAAGAGTGGCCCCATAAACTGCACCAGCTATGGGAAGGGGTAGCTCTGGTGTTGGCGATAAGCCTACAATTTCACCCGCTATCAATTGTAATTGTGGGGTGTCCAGCTTTGGAACTTTACCCGCACCCGTGCACAATACTACCCGGTCAACACGAAGTGAAACTTGCCCCGTTCTAATAAAGAATGCCCCGACTCTGCCAGAAATGGTTTCTACTTTATGATTGAACAAAGTACGAATACCGTATTCGGTTGCGCCATTTACTAAAGCCATTAAGAATTTCTCTGGCCGTATCCACCCACCATCATTTACTATGAACCCGCCGTACGGTGCGTTATAAGGGTGTGGTATTTCCTCCGGATTCAACCAGTAAACTGCTGGCAGCCTTTGCCAATTCTTGGCTTGGCGAGGATTGTGGGCTATACGGAGTATGCCGGACTTAGTAGCCCCTGGGTTGAAACCTTTTTGCTTAAGATTTGAGCATAATTTCCACAAGGTAGCAAGGCTGGCCAAGTCTTCAGAGGATGCTCGGCCACTACGGCCCCTGTAAGGATTTAGTAATGCTACAGGTACTCCTGAGGCCCCTTCATGTCCAGGAGTCGACTGATCCAACAGGGTCACACCGAAGCCTCGTCGACTTAATTCGAACGCCACTGTACAGCCGGCGACTCCAGCACCGATAACAGCGATCTGTAAACGATTACACGTTCCCACGGCCTACCAGTTTAGCTGCATATTATTTAAGATGGTCACTATGGAGGATTTTATCAAGGGGCTTCACAACCTAACTAGGTGGGTTGTTGTTGCAGGTGGTATTTGGGCTATCTATAGTTCTGTCCGTGGATTGCTTACGAAAAATCGATGGACGCCTATGGTACAGCGTTCAGGTTTGATTTTTACCATTGCCCTGCAGATACAGCTTCTTCTAGGCATAGCACTTTACGTGATTAGCCCTTTGGCTGGAGGAGCTCTAAATACCCTAGATCGATCGATTCAAGGTCTTGAGGTAAGGCAATTCGCTTTTGAACACCCAATCCTCATGATGTTAGCTCTAGTAGCAGCACAATTGGGGTACTCACTCTCACGGCGTGGAAACAACGATCGCGCTAAATTCACGCGTGCTTCAATAGGATTTTTAATGGCAGCTGTGTTTTTAGTTGTTGGTATTCCTTGGGGTAATAGACCCCTGCTTCCCTGGGGCTAACGTCGTTGGCTATTATGAATGGTATTTATAACTCACTGTGACAATCGTGATTTGCTCCAACCTGATTACTAGGATTAGTGAGGTTTCTGTGACCAGAGCATTTCTCTTTTTCCGCCAGGAGGACCAGATTTACGAGCCACTTTTAGACCCATACTCAACAGGTTTCGCCGTACAATCCCTTTCACGGAGAAGCTGACGAGTGTTCCATTAGTTTTCAAGGTTTTGACTAGAGTATTTAAAAAATCGTTGGACCATAGTTCTGGGTTGGCGTCAGGACTAAAGCCGTCGAGATATATGGCGTTAAATCTGTTGGATTGAAGTCTTACGGATGTTGCATCACCAAGTTTCAACTCAAGTTCGTCAAAACCTACCTTGGAGCCTAAATCTGTCGAGTAGAGGTTCAGGGAGTCTCGAAAAGCAAGGAACTGTTGCCAAATACTTCTGTCCTTTAGGTGATCATCGTAATTGAGGTTAGCGAGTGTGTCTCGGCAAGGCAAAGAACGTTCGAGAGCTACGTAATGGAGGGAAGTATTATAAGTCCGAGCAAGGTCAGTGGTAATCAAGAAGTTTAATCCAGTACCGAAACCTACTTCCAACACCGAGGTTCGACAGCCATTACGTAGACGTTCACCAACACCACTACCCTCCAGAAAGATGTGACGAGCCTCTGTTATAGCTCCGTGGAGTGAGTGAAAGGTTTGCTCATAATCGGGATGGAATAAGGTAGCACTACCGTCTGCCGTTCGATGAAGCTCCATAAATAACGGTACCCTAGATTGGCGTTAGGCAACCTAACCGGTATTAGAAAGGGACTCAGTTGTTGTGATTTACCTTACCGAAATAGAAAAAATTGGCATTGCGGAAATAGTGTGCAGTGCCTAAATGTCAAATGATTCGCGAAGGATGAAGATTAGTTTTCAGGTAGGCCTTATGCGCTCCTGAGGTCTTCTTACGCAGATTCTGCCCGTTGTGTGTTTGAGTTTTTCGTACCCGGTATGCTTGATGAAACCCAGGAGGATTGCATGAGGATTGAACGTGTTGAACTTATTGAACTAGCGGTTAAGCTCCGTTTCCGTTTTGAGACTAGCTTTGGGGCAGAACAGGAAACGAGCAAGGTGATCCTTGTTTTACATTCTGAGGGCCTTGAAGGATACAGCGAGGTTGCTGCAGCTCCTTATCCAGGATATAGCAGTGAGACAGGAGCTACCTGCTGGTTAGCTTTGACTGATTATATTCTGCCCAGGGTGATGGGCCGTGAATACGATACTGCTGACCAACTCCTCAGTGATCTTGCTCCGGTTCGAGGAAACAACATGGCAGTGGCTGCATTTGAAATGGCTTTTTGGGATCTTAAAGCCAAGACCTTGAACCTACCCCTTTGGCAACTTCTAGGCGGAGTGAGGACTAGCATTCCTGTCGGAGCTTCTCTTGGTATTCAGGATGGCATTAATGAGACCATCGAATTAGCCCAGAACCATATTGAACTTGGTTATCGGAGACTGAAGTTTAAAATTAAGCCTGGTTGGGATATTGCTCCTCTTAAAGCAGTTCGTCAGGAACTACCTGACACAGTCCTTACGGTCGATGCCAACAGTGCTTATCGATTAACTGATATCCGTGTCTTTCAGAGTTTAGATGAGCTTGATTTGGATTATATAGAACAGCCGTTAGCCCATGATGATCTTCTAGATCATGCCCGTCTCCAGGCTCTAATAACTACCCCGATTTGTCTTGACGAGTCTATCCACTCGCCAGCTGATACTCGAAAGGCCCTACAAATTGATGCTGGTCGCGTCATAAACGTTAAGGTTGCACGTGTGCGAGGCCACCTTGAGGCTCGTCGTGTACACGATGTTGCACTTGCGTTTGGTGCTCCCGTTTGGTGTGGGGGTATGCTAGAACTAGGAGTTGGGCGTGCCCACAACCTTCACCTCTCCACGTTGGAAAATTACACTCTTCCTGGTGACACGGCCTCTGCAAGTCGTTATTGGGAAGATGACGTTGTTTACCCAATATTAGATGCTAATGACGGTATTCAACAGGTACCAGAAGAGGGGCCAGGAATAGGCGTAATGTTAAATCGTGACTTGATCGACACCTTGGCTATAAGAAGGGAGGAAATCAGGGTATAGAGTTGAGTCGAAGTGAAAATGTTTTAGTCCCCAATGGATTTAGTAAGTTAAGTAATAGAGTAGTGACGTGGGTGTTTCACGCCTAATCCTGAAGTGGCCTTCGCGGCCCCGAGATCCTTGGAAACTAGCTTGGTAAGAGGTGGTTAATATCAAATCACTAGGGACTTCAGGTTGGCCTGAATAAATCGGTTTTGGTGAGTTAATAACGTCGAGATTTTCTTTGCCAAGACTGATTTGTATGGTCTCTCTACGGTGGTTATGAGATCGGGTTTAGTTAGGCTGTTTTGGGTGAGGTTGAGAAAAAAGGAGGTATTTTGTGAATGGAATTATTCGGATGCTGATAACCTGGGTTTTTGATAGGGAAACTCAACATAGTTTGTGGGGGTTCAGGGTGGGTTTGGCTGACCCAACCTGTCCTAAGAGGCTATTTCTAGGTTCAATAGGACCTTCTAATGAGTGATAATAGCTCCGTTATAAAAGCGATCTCGCAACGTCGGAGTCCACGTGTTTTTTTGGAGCGTTCGGTGGAACCAGGTAAACTCCTTAGCCTCTTTGAAGCTGCTCGCTTGGCTCCATCCTCAAATAACGAACAACCCTGGCGCTTCATAGTTGCCATTAAGGACGATATAGGGGCATATGGCGATCTATTGAATTGCCTTCGTCCGGGTAATCGAGCTTGGGCCCATACAGCTCCAGTCCTTCTCCTTGTCTTATCCAGAAAGACCTATGAGAAGACTGGGGTAAATAACCGTCATGCTTGGCATGACGTTGGTCTTTCCGTCGGAATACTATCTGTGCAGGCTACGGCCCTGGGTCTTGCATTGCACCAAATTGGTGGAATAATTCCTGAGGAAGCAAAGAATCGATTTGGGATACCCGATGAGTTTGACGTAGTTACCGCTATTGCACTTGGATATGAGGGAGATCCAAGCGCACTCCCAGCTGATCTTCAAGCTAAAGAAGGTAGATCTCGGACACGCAAGCCACTGAATGAAATTATCTTTTCGGGGTATTTTGGGAAACAAAGCGCTCCTTAAGAGTCAGTAGTAAGTGCGATTGCTTCAATCTCAATACCCACGTCTTTAGGCAATCGTGAGACCTCTACTGCACTACGGGCCGGAGGGGATTCAGGAAAGTACTCGCTGTATACCTCGTTAACAACTGCGAAATCGTTCATGTCAGCTAGGAAGCACGTACACTTGACTACTCGATCTAACCCTGTCCCAGCTGCCTCTAAAACTGCACTGAGATTGTCTAGGACCTGGCGTGTTTGTACCTTTATGTCATTCTCTGACAAGCTCCCATCTGGGCGCATCGGGATTTGACCGGCGGTAAAAACAAGTCCCCCTGCGCAAATGGCCTGGGAGTAAGGTCCAACTGCAGCAGGAGCAGCTTTAGCCTCGATTATTTTCTTTGTCATGTTGACATTTTAGCCTGAAACTAATCCGGATTGTTTCCTTAGGTTAGCTATCAACGCCAGACCCCAAAAAAGATAAATAGTGTTAGGAGTCCCAAGCTACCTAGAAGCCAAGCTCGATGCGGATACCATTTATGATGCTGTAGTTTTAGCCACAGGTTTTGGCTACGGAAAATATTTGTTAAATTACCGTTGCCAATCATATTTTCATTGAGCTCGACGATTTTGAAAGCATCTTGATGCTTCGGTAGGTTGTAGCGTTTGGTTTTTACAAGTACCGACTCTACTTTGACCACTACGGCAGTTATATTGTCAGGCCCGCCCCTGTCATTGGCTTCTAGCACTAGTTGCCTAGCTGCTTCCCTGGGAGTGTTGTCCCTAACAATTTGCAAAATTTGAGAATCAGTGAGAAGTATATTTATCCCGTCGCTGCAAACCATAATCTGATCTGCTTCTTGGATTGCGAAATGCTGCAAGTCAAGGTAGACTTTTTGGTCTGTTCCTAGTGCGTTAGTGATTACGTTGCGCCAGCGGTGACGTCGAGCCTCATCATCAGTTAGTAAACCTCGTCGGACTTGGTCAGCGACCCAACTGTGGTCACGGGTAAGGAGGGAAATGCTGTCATTACGTATTAGGTAAGCTCGTGAATCGCCGACGTGCGCCACGAGTCCCACTTGGTCATCAAGAAACACCGAAGTTAAAGTCGTCCCCATGCCCTGATGTTCAGGGTGGGTCGAAGCATAATCGTAGATCCCTAAGTTTGCAATTTGTACTGCCCTTGTGATTGCTTTCGGCGAATACTTACGACTGCGTTCCAACTCGCGCCGAAGCGTGGTGATTGCCTTTAGGCTTGCCACCTCACCCGTTTGGTGCCCCCCCATGCCATCAGCCACCGCCGCGAGAAAGCCCTTCCCAGGTATTTCACCAACAAAGAAGCTATCCTGATTAATCCTACGCACCTTGCCAGGGTCGGTATAACCACCAGAAAGGATGCTGGTTTCTGGACGAGCATCTGTTGGGGTTCTGAAACCCATAGGGTCTCATCATACAAAGCAGTCTTTGCAAAAGAACCGAATATCGCCTCATTAGCGACTTAGACAAGTTAGTTTGTTATGCTTCGCTTCATGGCGGATGCCCCATGAACAGTGCGGAAGACATTGCTCGTGCAGTCCGCAATGGGGAAGCAAGTGCCCAAGAAATTGTGGCTCAGGCGTTGGATAGAGCAGAATCTGTACAGGAACGGACTAACGCTTTTATTTCCTTGATCCATACTAAGGCTATCGAGCGAGCCAAAGAAATAGATGTTCTTCGCTCTAAAGGTAATGACTTGGGGTTACTTGCTGGGGTGCCTATAGTAGTTAAAGACAATATATCCACAGCGGGATTACTCTCTACCGCCGGTTCAAGAAGTCTAGAATCTTTCATTCCGCCCTACTCCGCGACGGTAGTGGACAGACTTGAGGCCGCTGGTGCAGTAATTATTGCCAAGGCTAATCTCGATGAGTTCGGGATGGGTGGAAGTAACGAAAATTCGTATTTTGGTCCGGTACGTAACCCATGGGTTCCTTCAAAAGTCTCAGGTGGTTCCTCCGGTGGGTCGGCCGTGGCTGTTGCTACTGGGGTAGCACCCTTGGCTTTAGGCACCGACACGGGAGGTTCAGTGAGACAGCCTGCAGCCTTTAATGGTGTGGTTGGCTTCAAGCCTACATATGGGCGTCTTTCGCGATATGGGGTGATGGCTTTTGCAAGCTCGCTTGACCAAATTGGTGTACTAAGTCGCAGTGCACGGGATCTCGCTCTTGCCATGGATGTCATGGGAGGTCATGACACTAAAGACGCCACTAGTTTAAAGGGTACTCCACCACGTTTTCTTACGGCTATTGATGCGGAACAAAATCTTTCAAGCCTTTCAGTGGGTGTCGTGACGGAGTTAACTGGTGAAGGTATTTCTCGAGAAGTCCAAGGGGCTGTCGAGCGTACTAGGGCAACTCTTGAGAAGATCGGTGTTAGCGTTAGTGAGGTTTCCTTGCCACATGTTCGTTACGGGGTACCAAGCTACTACCTTGTAGCTACTGCAGAGGCTAGCAGCAATCTTGCACGCTTTGACGGAATGGTGTTTAGCACTCGAGTAGGTGATAATAGGGAAGGTCAGGCAGAGGTAATGATGCGAGCTCGGGGCGAAGCTTTCGGTTCAGAAGTTCGACGACGGATTCTTATGGGAACTTATGCTCTCGCCTCAGGTTACTATGACGCTTACTACGGTAAAGCACTTAAGGTACGGAGGTTGATATCTCTTGAATTTCAGGAGGCCTTTAGGCGCTTTGATCTCCTTTTGATGCCAACTACGCCGGCCGTTGCGTTCGATCTCGGTGAGAAGATTAATGATCCTCTCTCAATGTATCTTGGTGATGTGTGTACATGCCTAGCCAACCTGGTTGGGCTGGGAGCTGTAAGCATTCCAGCTGGATTGACAAAAGAGGGTCTTCCTTGTGGCGTCCAATTACTTGCTCCACCATTACATGACGAGCAGCTTGTCAAGCTGGTGGCTGCATTAGAGAATGAGGCCGGTACTGATTTTGCCCCTTTAGCTCCTGGGTGAGCTAAAGGATTATCGTCTCAGATTAAGCTGAAAACTCAACGCTGAGTTGTAAAGAGATATTTCTTCCGTTTGCGTGGAAGGTTGGTCCTTCTAATGCGGTTGTGGTATTCTTCTACGGCTTGTTTTTGCACTCTGCGGGTGGGCTTATTCCCTTAAATCCTGTATGTCCCCTTGTTACTAAATGGCCGGAGTGAAAGGAGAAAGACTATGAAGCGTACCTATCAGCCCAATCGTCGGAAGCGGGCTAAGACCCACGGTTTTCGGGCACGTATGAGTACGACTGCTGGACGTAATGCCCTAAAGCGTAGACGAAATAAGGGGCGTAAAAGCCTCAGCGTATCCGATCGTTAAGTGAAGGCCGCCCAGTGCTTGTTTCACTCAAGGGCGATCGAAGTTTCAGGCGCCTCCGAAAGGGGCGCTCTGGCAGAGGTAAGTTACTTAGTTTACGTTGGCGTCCCAATCAAGCCGGTGAAGTGCGCGTGGGTATTGTAGTGAGCAAAAAGGTGGGTATAGCAGTGATTCGGAATCGTGTTAGAAGACGGTTAAGAGAAATCTTGCGCGGTCTAGTAGGGTCCTTTAATGCACCTGACGCGATTTATCGTGGATTACCGTCGTTCGACTTGATTGTCATTGCTCGTCCTGAAGCCGCACAAGCAAAACCTCAAAGTCTTAAGCGGTCCTTGTTTCGTGCCCTTAAGCGCGGGGGTTTACTGTGAACCTTCTTGGCCAGCTATTTATTTTCTTGATCCGTACTTATCAACGGTTGTTCTCTCAGTTAAAACTACAACCTACGTGTCGTTTCCACCCAACGTGCAGCTCTTATGCGCTGCAGGCTATTGAGGCTTACGGCCCTTTGAAGGGGCTCTATCTTTCTTTGCGACGTCTTCTTAAATGTCAACCTTTTCACCCAGGGGGATATGACCCAGTGAGAATTCACAGTCATACGGAGGAATTTTGAAAATTCCCTGGAACTATCTTTGCGGTTTAATAATAATCTTTGTGTGGGCTAATGCTTCCGCTCAGCAGATGATGCCCCAAATTGGTTTTGGACGTCTCGAGTTTGCTGCGAGCAAATTTGATATCAAAGAATTTGGAGATGCAGCAAAGATTCAGGAGCACTGTGCTACTTTAAATATAAATGATTCTTCTTTTCTCTGCCAGGGAGGGGCTTTAGAGGGTACTCTTACGCGTATCCCGACAAAGGGCGTCGATTTTTTCTTCGACCATGCTGGTCACTTAGTCGCCGCTTTCGCTAAGCAGCAAAAAGGGATGCGTCTAAACAAATACAATATAGATGCACAGAACAATGTGATCCCTTTTCAGTCAACTATTCCAGGTGGCGCTCTTACAATAGATGGAGATTTTGTTGTTCCAGAAGTGCTTGATTCGAGTTGGCGTCAAATTGACGAAACAACATTCTTAGGTTCATTCCGCATCCAAATTGCTGACTTCTTAGTGGAAAAGTTAGTTCGGGTCAGTAATGTGAGTCATACTTACGACCTTGAGGTTACAGTGAGTAGTAATCCAGTAACCACTGAGGCTGAGGAGGGTGATGATGTTTCTACGCCATCATCTAGTACTTTCCAAATAGTATTCCCCGGCGTAGGTAATGAGAGCACGCCAGAAATCAAGACTGGCCAAAAAGATGCATCCTTGGATTCTTTTGGGCGGCCTGTAGAAAATCCTACTTACATCTCCCTTCAGAGTAAACCTAAGAGGGGTTTCTCGATAATTGTTACGCCTGGAAAACAAGATTTTGATGATTTAAGTGCTTTAGCTCTCCCACCAAATAAGGTCGCCATGCAAAAGACCATAAATTGGTGGTCTTTACAACAAATTAAATTCGACCTGCAAATTTATACTGGGCCCAACGAATTGGTGCGCTACTACCAGGAAGGGTATTCGGAACTTCCTGGCTTGTTCCAGCCAAATATTCTTGGACGCCTTTCGGTAGGTATTATTTGGGTTCTTCAAAAGATTCATGAATATGGACTTAGTTGGGGAATGTCAATAATAGTTTTGACGCTACTTTTCCGGATTATTATCTGGCCGTTAATCACAACTCAGACACGATCGATGCTCGGAATGACGAAATTGCAGCCTAAAATTCAGGCTTTACAAAAGAAATACAAGGATAATAAAGAAAAGCTGACTCAGGAAACGATGAAACTCTATAAGGAAGCAGGAGTTAACCCCGCAGGTGGTTGCCTCCCGATTCTCGTACAAATGCCCTTATTCATTATCCTTTGGCGGGTATTCGTGAACTTCGAATTTAATGAAGGATTCCTGTGGGTACCAGATCTCGGGCAGGCTGATCCGTACTTCATTTTGCCGATACTTTACGTCGGCGTGATGCTCGGTCAATCCTGGTTCGCAGCAAAAGGAAATCCTTCAAGTCTTCGTCAGCAAGTCATCATTAATCTTGTATTTGCTTTTATTATCCTTTCATTTCCAGCGGGAGTCATCTTATACTTTGTTGTGTCGATGGGCGTGCAAGTGCTTCAGTACTGGCTCGTTAGTCGTAATGAACCCGAGCCCGCATTGTCGAAGGCTAAGTAAGGGGGGGAGCGAGAATGGCGGATAATAATCTCGAAAAATACCTAAAGGGCATTGGTATTGAGGTGGATGACGAAGCCAAGATTCAGGAAGCCCCCGCGGTCCATGAGGAAGAGGTTCAAAACTTCAATACCGAGGTGGAACTCCTCGCCCAGGATCCTAACGCAGTCCGTATAGACACTGAAGGTGATTTTGCTGAGCGCTGTGAATCATTTCTAGTGAACCTGCTTCTCAATTTTGATCCGGCCTACGCTGTCGAGCTCCATAGAACTGATCAGGATGAAATTGCTGTAGAAATTTTCGGGGGCGACCCAGGCAAAATTATTGGTCGTGGCGGGCGTACCCTAAGCGCCCTAGAATATGTTGCTAATGCTGTGCTCAATAGAGGTGACCAACAGGACGTTCGGGTCAATATTGACGTCGGGGGTTATAAGAGACGTCGAGATGAGCGTCTTCGTAATGCTGCACGCAAGGCTGCTGGACGAGTACGAGATACCGGACAACAATTCGCTTTAGAATTGATGACCGCTGCTGAGAGAAGGGTTGTACATATGGCATTGGCTGATGATGCTTCTGTCATCACCGAGTCTGAAGGTCAGGGGCGGGACCGTAGAATCGTAGTCAAGCCCGCTTGATCAAACGAGTAATTCACTTCACGTTAAGTAGTTCGGCAAAAGGTTGCTTTGGCATAACGCGTGCCATGGCATTATCCGGAATCTAGTCGTGATAGATAAGGTAATTGTTTTTGATGCCTACGGCACGTTATTTGACGTTGGTTCTGTGAATATGAGCCTGGCTCGACTTTTTCCTGATAAGTCTATAGCAATTAGCCAACTCTGGCGATTCAAGCAGTTGGAGTATACATGGCTCCGGGCACTAATGGACAACTATTGTAATTTTGAAAGCGTTACCTGCCAAGCTCTCGATTATGTGTTAGCTCACTTCGGTCTAGATCTTGAAGAAGCCGAGAGACAAGAGTTATCCACCGCTTACTTGCGATTAACCCCGCATCCTGAAGTGAGGGAATGTCTAGAAGCCTTGTCGCTTTGGCAGCGCTCGATTCTTTCAAATGGTACTTCTCAAATGCTTTGGTCCCTCGTTGAGTCAGCCAGTCTGACTTCTCAGTTTGATTCGATCATGAGTGCTGACGCTGTTAAAACGTTTAAGCCTCATCCTCGAGTTTATCGGCTGGTAACCGAATATTTTAGCGTTGAAGCTAGCGAAGTTACTTATGTGACCTCAAATTCTTGGGATGCTGCTGGAGCGAAATCATTCGGGTTCTTTACCTGTTGGGTTAATCGCTTTGGTGATTCCGATGAAGAAATTGGGATATCGCCAGATTTGAAAGTTAGTAACCTGAGAGAGCTTGTCTCTGCTTTGGGCAGTTGATGGGAAGTATTTTAGGTAGCGTAAGAGTTGCTTGTGCGGAAGTTGCCCAAGGTGCACGATTCGTGAGAATAACTAGTGAACTTGATTCGTATGCTAAGGGACTTGGGTTGGTGAATTTGCCCAAGCCTTACTATGATTTACGGCATCACTACTATAGTTCTGATCCGGAGGCGTTGGCTGCATTTGTTATTACTCTTAACGCAATTAACTTTGGCTCTGGGTATTTCTCAAGTTTGATTTTACGTCCAGGCCTTTCAGGGTATTTCACCATAGCAATGGGTTTGAAAGAGCACTTTGAAAATGAGGGTCCCTTGTCTGCTTGTGATTTGAGTTCCCTAGATGCTGAGGCGCTCTCGAAGATATTTAGACAGAATTTATGTAATCCAATCCGGAGTGAATTGTTAGCATTGTTTGCCCAGGCACTAAATGATCTTGGTTCCTACTTAAATTTTGCTCATCAAGGGCAGTTCCTGAAGTTAGTGGAGGCTGCTAATCATTCTGCAGAGAATCTGATTAAATTTCTTATTAAGATGCCGTTATACCGTGATGTGTTCTACCTGAGAGGTCTCGAGGTGCCATTTTACAAGCGTGCCCAGATTACAGTTTCTGACCTTGCGCTAGCCTTTAGTGGCCAAGGAGCAGGTGAATTCCATGATCTCGACGAGCTAACAATTTTTGCTGATAATTTGGTTCCACACGTGTTGTGGGTAGATAAGGTCCTAGAATACGATGACGATTTAGTCAGCCGGATTGTGCAGGGACGAGAGCTCAAATCAGGGTCGACGGAAGAGATTGAACTTCGGGCTGTAACTCTTCATGCGGTTGAGGAGATGACTGCAGTCCTCAAGAAAAATAGGATATTCATTACAGCCCGAAATCTAGATATCTTCTTATGGAATCGGGGGCAGGCCGAGTACTACAAACACGTTCCTAGCCATCGAACCAGAACCACTTTTTATTAATTAGTTATTGTTTCGTTGTTTCCACTGCATCAATAAGTACCAACCCACGGCCATAAAGACTGTTATGGCTCCAATGACCTGCCAAGAATTGAATAATTTCTCATTGAGAATCAACCAACCTATAGCTAGTGTTACTACTAGTCGCCAGGGCATCAGGCTACTAACGGCTGGTGCTCCTATGCGAGCAATGGCAGTTATGTTACTAATATTTGCTCCGATTGGAACCAATACTATGAATGCGAGAACCGCCAATATATCGATCGCGGGTAGTTGAAGCCATGCCCCCCAATCTTCTTTGAGAAGAAAGCTGGTGACGAGAGCAGGTGGGGTAAGCATACTTCCCTGAAAAACCAGCATTTGGCTGGGACGGAGATTGTTCTGGGCGCCTCGACGAATAACCATCATATGAAGTGCAAATAAGACTCCTGTGCTGATTGCCAGACCAATACCGATACGGTCGTCAAGTCCCATGTTGAAATTAATGCTAGTTCGATTAATGTCGCTAGAGAGCATTAGAATGGCGCCAACAAAGGTAGCCAGAATCGCCCGCTTAGTATAGGGCGGTACGGCTTCCCTAAGCAGCAGCCAATTTAAGCCGACTACTATGAAAGGAGTCATGAGGACAAAAAGCTGTACGTTAATGGCTAGTGTGAAACGGGCAGCGAGGAGATTAGACGCAACGCGCAGCACGTGAAGCACTCCTAGTGTCCAGAGTGTGGACGAGTTGAGAAAACTGAATCCATGGCGGGGGAGCATGAAAAATAGCATCGTCAATAAAAGTGGGGTACCTACGACTGTAAGGAATGACATGCTAGGTAGTCCCACCACATTCTGTAAGTATCGTGCTAATACTGGGGAGATTCCCCAGCAGGTGTGAGCTATAAGTGCGACCATTAGCCAAGAAATGCCAAGTCTAGGTGTAGTACTTTGTTTCACGCAGCACAATTTCTGATTTGCAACAATACAATTTGCAAGGGCGCTTTATTCTCAGCCCACGGCCAAAAAGAATATGTTAGGAATTTGATCATCAGAACTCGATTTGGCCTTTCTGAGACATTTTATCGTAACGTTGGAATGTATGGGTATCGGAAAACAGAAAGTTTCCTCCCAACAAAATTATAATCTGGTCGTGTTCGCGGTGTTATACAAATTGCCAGCTGTCATATCCGCTGCGTAATTTCTTCCCTCTCCCATTAAAAGCCCATACGCAGTATTCTAGGGTTGTGGATTCTAACCAAGGCATTCCGTTGTCCTTGCCTTTAGAAGGTATTCGCGTCGTCGAAATGACAGAGGCGCTAGCTGGACCCTACTGCTGCATGATGCTGGGAGATTTAGGTGCTGATGTCATCAAGGTTGAACGAAAAAAGATTGGTGATCAGACAAGAACCTGGGGCCCTCCGTTTGTCGAAGGAGAAAGCGCGTATTTCCTGTCTGTAAATCGCAACAAGCGTAGCTTTGCGCTGGATATTAAAGACGAAGCTGATTTAAAAGTGCTTCACCAATTGATTGAAACGGCTGACGTGTTTGTGACCAATAACCCACGAATGGCGTCTCTAAAAAGGGCCAATCTTGACCCTACTACTTTACGCAACCTTAACTCCAGGTTAATTTATGTCGCAATTAGTGGGTATGGCCATAGTGGTCCTAAGGCAAACCGTGGAGGTTATGACGTTATCGCCCAGGGTGAGGCAGGTTTAATGGCTCTTACTGGTGAAGCAGACGAAGGTCCTAAGCGGTTCCCCACTCCAATTGCTGATATTACGGCCGGGATTTACTCAGTTATGGGAGTCCTCACAGCTCTTTATGCAAGAGACAAGAGTAACGATGGTACTGGAAGAGGACAGTTTATTGACGTATCGCTCTTGGATGCCCAGATTACGTGGCTTGCGAATCTTGGGGCAAGCTATCTTATTGCAGGGAAGCGACCAGAAAAAATTGGTAATTTGCATCCCACCATTACGCCTTATCAACCGTTAAAAACTAGTGATCGGCCGATCATGGTGGCGGTGGGTACCGAGCCACTATGGAGGCGTTTTTGTAAAGTACTCGACATAGAAACAAGCATTATGGAGGACCAACGTTTTGCAACAAACCCTTTAAGGAATAGTAACCGTAGTCAACTCATACCACTCCTTGAAGATATCCTAAAAACTCAGTGCGCTGATTACTGGATTGATGCATTCGTGGAGGAACAGATTCCAGCTGGGCCGATTAATTTGCCAGAGCATATTTTGAATGATCCGCACCCATTGGCTCGTGGCATGGTTGTCGAATTAGAACATCCGCTTGTAGGTCTTGTTAGGACTATTGGAAATCCAATTAACCTAAGTGAAACCCCACCAACTTACCGTCGCTATCCGCCGCTACTCGGGGAACATAACGAGGAGTTGATAGCTGAACTGTTAAATCTACCTGGTTAACCAATATCTTAGGTTAATTAATTCTTAAAATGACAGTTATTTGTAGTTAACTGATTTTGCTAGCGCTTATACTCGTGTCTCACCCTTAATTCTGAATATTTAGCTTTTATTCCTAGCAGTAATCCATGACCAATATCCTGGTCTCTGTAGGTAGATTGTCCTTAGTAAGGGTGACGTTTGATTCGAAGGCGAAGTCTATTTGTTCATTAGGAAAAAGCGCAAGGAATGAATCAATCCATAGGCTATTACGTGGTTTATATCTGAGTGTTCTGAAATGCATTGGAATGACGATTCGAGGCGCCGTGTCGTTTATCACCCGTTTAAGGTCGTCAAGTTCTATGGTTGGATGACCTCCTGCCAGGGCAAGCAAAATATCTGTATTTTCAAAGAACTCTAATTGACTTTTTGATAGAGCATTGCCGACATCCCCTAAGTGACCAATATTTATCCCGTCTACATTGAGTCGATACATGGCATTCTGATCAGGATCGTGGTATCGATGATTTAGTGCTTCCATAGCTTCGATAGCTTCGAACCGTATCCCTAACTCCGTTCGCTCACGCCCATTCTGGGCAATTTCTAGGGCATTAATAATAGTGGGAGCTCCTGGTATTAGGTGTGCATTGCAATGAAAGGAGTCGGTGGCAGAAGAAATGACTACCAGGTCAGCGGGCTCTGTGAAACTTTTATAGCCAGAGGTGTCAGGGTCATAGGGGTCAGTAACAATTGTTTTGCCATCCGAAGATTCAATCCGAAAACTGGCGTGGCCATACCAAGTTAACTGCATTTTTCTCCCAATTCGTTTTGGACGTAGGCTGGCGAAATAAGTTCAAAGAACTTACTCGACCAAAACCTTGGTTGAATTATTTCCCGCCTATCGTAGGGCTTCAGAGCTTCTTGTAGGCGGGAAGAGTCAAGAAAGGCTCGAATTTGTCCGTAAGCACTAGTTGATCCAGAGTCTTGACTGCTTCTGGGTACTTTTGGACGCCCTTGGAAGTTAGTCGGGCGTACTCTTCATCACGTAAGCGCTTGTACATCTCCGTATTTACAGGACGACCGTCGTCTAATTTAGCTCCATGGCGGATCCATTGCCAAAGCTGTGCCCTAGAAATTTCTGCTGTAGCTGCATCCTCCATCAGATTGTAAATTGCGGCAGCTCCGTTTCCAGAGAACCAGGCATTCAGGTATTGTAGGCCCACATCGATGTTCATCCGTACACCGTCGTGAGTAACACTGCCTTCGAAATCTAGGTCTAGCAGGTCACTCCCACTAACGTTTAGGTCCTCACGCATGTTTCCTTTTTGGTTGGGCGAGGCTCCAAAGGTGGCGCCGAAGGCTTCCTCGGCTAGTGGCACGAGGTCAGGGTGAGCTACCCATGTTCCGTCGTATCCTTGATCAGCCTCTCGTTTCTTGTCTTCTCGGACTTTGGCCAGAGCTTTCTCATTGACCTCTGGATCACGGCGGCTTGGGATGAAGGCTGCCATTCCACCAATCGCGTGAGCACCCCGGCGGTGGCAGGTTTTGACCAGGAGTTCAGCATAGGCCCGCATAAATGGTACTCCCATGGTTACCTCAGCTCGGTCGGGCAACAACATATTTCCGCGTTGTGAGAATTTCTTGATTACACTAAAGATGTAATCCCAACGGCCTGCGTTGAGTCCGGCCATGTGATTGCGTAACTCGTAGAGTATTTCATCCATCTCGAAGGCGGCAAGGATTGTCTCAATTAAAACTGTAGCTCGAATAGTCCCACGGGGAATCTCTAGAGCATCCTGAGTGAAATCGAAGACCTCGTTCCACAGTCGGGCTTCTAGGTGACTCTCTAGTTTGGGGAGGTAAAAATAAGGTCCACTGTCCCGGTCAAGTGCGGCCCGGGCGTTGTGGAACATGTGCAGCCCGAAGTCGAATAGGCTGGCTGAAACGGCATCGCCGTCAACAATGAGGTGTTTTTCTGGTAGGTGCCAACCGCGAGGTCGAACAACTAAGGTGGCGATGGTATCACCAAGTTCATAGATTCGGTCGCGGTCGTGATCCTCTAGGCGTATTGTTCGTCGAACAGCATCACGGAGGTTAATTTGGCCTTCTACCACGTTAGACCAGGTGGGACTGGTAGCGTCCTCGAGGTCAGCCATAAATACCTTAGCACCTGAATTAAGAGCGTTTATCATCATTTTGCGATCTACCGGGCCGGTTATTTCAGCTCGACGATCATCCAAATCTTTAGGTGCCGGGCCTACTTTCCAATCGCCTTCACGGATGTTGGCTGTGCTAGTTAGAAAATCAGGATTTTCGCCTGCGTCAATGCGGGTCTGTCTTTCTACCCGATGTTGCAGTAGCTCGGTCCGCCTTTGGTTGAATTCTCGGTGAAGGCTTGCAACTAAGCTGAGAGCTTCAGGGGTAAGTATTTCCTCAAAACCCTTAATTGGGCCTTCGAGGCTTACTCCGTCAGGTAGATGCTTCATGGTTCCCCTTTCGATTAGCCCAAAGTGTGGGCACTGTGTCTAGTGAATCTATCATGTCTCTTCTGAAGGATTGATAACTAAATACCAGATTGAGCTTTAGAGATTACTGGAGTGGTTGATTTGCTGCCAACAACTACCACATGGTTCTATCTATCATCAGCAAGCGCTAAAAGAACGTCAAGAAAAGCAGTAGAATCCTTCATAAGTCTTCTGGTTTATTAATGTTTTTAAACAATCCGCCCAAAGCAAACGGTTGCGACGCAACATAGGTTGTATTGAGGTCAGCCATTAGTGCGTGAAGAGAAAACTGGTTTGTGCGGAGCCTAGTTTCTATTATTGGTAGAGCTGTGCGGTGATATAGAGCTGCTAATGGCTCTAGCCTGCCATTATCATGTTTTATCACAACAGCTTGGCTATCCCCCTTTGCGTTGTAAAGAAAACGCCAGTAGGTTGTGTTTAGATTGGGTAGATCACAAGCAGCAACAGCTACCCAGGAGTGGTTTGCATAGGTTAGGGCGCTATGTAGACCAGACATTGGGCTTCCTGTCTTGATGAGGTCGGGATATATGGGAACATTTACGGAAGATATTGGTTGATTCGCTATTACGAAGCGTTCGTGCGCTTCTGTCAGACTTTGGAGGACATGGCAAAGGAGGGTTTGGCCCTGGTAGTTAGCCATAGCTTTATTACTTCCGAAACGCTTTGAGCGGCCTCCTGCTAAGACTGCTCCGCTGAAAGGATCCTTGCTAACTTGTGCCATGTCATGATTTTACTTTCTGCAGGGGCATAATAGTTGAGACCTTTACTTTGGAGGGTTCATGCATATAGCGCACGGGTGGGTTCGTTACCTTGGGGTCGCATTGTGGGCCGCAGGACTTGCTGTGTTTTGGATAAGAATCCGGAGCTGGGAGGGGGGGATTGGCGCTCTTTTAGAGAGTTGGCTTTTAGCGGTGACGATTTCTCCATTAAGTGGTCTGTGGCTCTTTGTGATTTACCTTGTACGGCCAGTTCTATTTTTGCCGACAACTATTCTTACTGTTTGCTCTGGATACCTTTTTGGTCCATTTTGGGGATTCGTGTACTCTTTTATCGCTACACTTACTTCCGCTTCGTTAGCTTATTTTTTCCCGAAGTTGTTGTCGATACGTATAGTCCCTCCTAGTGTGGGGTTTTTCCAAGGTCTTCGGGAAGCGGCGTTTGAGACGGTGCTCTGTGCTCGGTTGGTCGCGGTTCCCGGTGATTTTGTGAACTACGCTTCTGGGATTTTGCGAGTGCCGTTTACTGCATTTTTTGTTGCTACTGCTATTGGGGGGCTACCCAGCTTGTTAGTTGCTGTATTAGCTGGAGCCTCAATTGAAGGAGATTTTAGGTTTGGAGGATTCAGGTTAAACATTTGGTACATTTTGATTTCGTTAGTCCTGCTAGTAGGTAACCTCGTTGTTGCGAGGGAGATTCGAAGGCGCCAGAGGATCGGTTTGGGTAAGGGATGCGCAAAGCAAAAAAAAAGCGCTCAACCTGAGCGCGTATAAAGGGCATAATACCGCGTTATGCATTATTCGTCAAGGGTTTGCATCTTGATTGCGTTTAAGGGGGTAAAACCCTATCAAATGACCTCCTAAAGTAGTGTTTTAGGGTACTAAAGCTGGTTTTTCCAGCATTAATTAAGTCTATGCTTGCTTTGTTGATCTTATGTAACTTACTTTAATTCCCTAGATCTTCGGTTTTTTGGAGATGTTTGATTTGGTTGTTTAGCGGTTATCTTTGCACGCTAAAATTCTTGTGTAGTTCGTAAGCTTAGCCACCTAAGTTACTCAATCGAGGTCGGGAATTACCTGGGTTAGTTAACGAAATGGGAGCGGATAACCCCATTGTTATTGATTGGCGCCCAAATTATTTTTCTACGCTACATAGGAAACCATTTCGCAACTAGGGAATGACAAAGAAACTTGATAATGATAGACTCATATCTGTTGACACCGTGAACGCCTCTCGGTATAATTGCGTCCGGTGAGAACTCTGCGCCTTGTCCTAGCAGGTTTCCTGACGAGGCATGTTCGGTCCACCCCATTAACGGTTAAGGAGTTTACGGATGGCAAAGGCAATTGGAATAGATCTCGGTACTACAAACAGCGTCATTGCTGTGATGGAAGCTGGTGAACCAGCGGTCTTAGTGAATAGTGAAGGTAATCGCACCACCCCGTCAGTTGTTGCCTTTAAGGATGACCAGCGACTGGTTGGTCAGGTAGCTAAACGGCAGGGAGTGCTTAATCCTCAGGGCACCCTATTTGAGGTTAAGAGGTACATTGGTCGTACCTGGGGGGAAATTCAGGGTGAAGCGGAACGAGCTCCCTATGAGGTTGTCCAGGGCGACGATGATGGAGTACGTTTTGTAGTCGAGGGAGAGCAGTACACGCCTGAAGAAATTTCGGCGATGGTTCTACGAAAAATGGTGGACGATGCGAGCGCCTCATTAGGCGAGACGTTGACAAAAGCCGTGATAACTGTCCCAGCCTATTTCAATAATTCCCAACGCGAAGCAACCCAAAATGCCGGTAAGATTGCTGGTTTAGAGGTTCTTCGTATCGTGAATGAACCTACAGCCGCAGCTCTCGCTTACGGTTTGGACAAGAAGGGTAACGAAACTGTTCTAGTGTTCGATCTTGGGGGAGGGACTTTTGATGTTTCTATCCTCGAGGTAGGTGAAGGGGTTTTTGAAGTACGTTCCACCTCCGGAGATACACACCTTGGGGGTTCGGACTTCGATCATGCCATTGTTGACTGGCTCGCTGACGATTTTCAGCAGGAGTACGATGTTGATCTTCGTAAGGATAAGCAGGCTTTGCAGCGGCTTATTGAGGCTGCAGAGAAAGCCAAAATTGAGCTTTCTGGTCTTCCAGAAACCACCTTAAGCTTGCCTTTTATTGCTATGGATCCTGGCTCTAACGCGCCACTGTATCTTGAGAAGAAATTGACGCGTAGCACTTTTGAGGAGCTCATATCTCCTCTACTTAAGCGTGTTCGCGAACCGGTGCAAGCTGCTCTTCGCGACGCTAAACTTTCCCAGGATGGGATTGATGAAGTGATCCTGGTGGGTGGTTCGACCCGCGTTCCGGCAGTTAAGCAACTTGTTACCGACATGCTTGGAAAGGAACCTAATCAGACGGTAAATCCTGATGAGGTCGTAGCTCTAGGCGCAGCTATCCAAGCGGGTGTACTGACCGGTGATGTAGATGACATTGTACTTCTCGATGTCACTCCTTTAAGCCTTGGAGTTGAGACAAAGGGGGCCGTGTTCACTCGTCTTATAGATAGGAACACTACCATCCCAGTTAAGAAGGGTCAGACGTTTACCACAGCTGAACATAATCAAACTGGTGTTGAAGTACACGTACTCCAGGGTGAGCGTGAAATGGCTGCTCACAACAAGTCATTGGGCCGATTTAAGCTTGAGGGCATTCCTCCCATGCCAGCAAGTACACCACAGATTGAGATTACGTATGATATTGATGCTAACGGCATATTGAGCGTTACCGCTCAGGAGAAGTCAACCAACAAAGAGGCTTCAATAACTATTCAGAACACGACTACTCTTTCCGAGGATGAAGTCGATCGGATGGTCCAGGAAGCTGAAGTCAATGCTGATGCTGATAAGGAAGCACGAGAGCTCGCGGAGGCTCGTAATCAACTAGATGCTCTCCGACTTGAAGCGAAACGGGTGCTGGATGAGGCAGAAGGTGCACCTGATGAACTTACAGTTCCAGTACGTGAAATCATCGAGACGGCAGAAAAGGCAATTAACGATTCTGATGTTACTAAGGATCGTTACGAAAAACTCACTGGTGAGTTAGGTCAGGCGCTTCAAGCCCTTCAACAGGCGACAACGGCAACCACTTCCGCAGAAGGGGAGGAGAACGCCGAAGATGACGTCAATAGCTCGAAAGATGATGACGAAGAGGTCATCGATGCTGATTTCAAACCGGCTGGGTAGGGGAGGTCGTAATATCCCGTACACAGTTACTTCCTATTCCCTAGCGACGGAGTCACATGAGTAAAAGAGATAAAGAAAATACGAATAATGTGTCCCAGGAATCTGTAAATCCCCCTAGTGAAACTGAGGCTGAAGTTACTGTCAACAAAGGGGAATTAAGTGAGATCGATATTCTTCGTGAAGAGCTTGCTACTCTCCAGGCCTCCCTTGCTACCATCGAGTCGGAACTTTCGGATGCCAACGACCGGCATTTAAGGGCACGGGCGGACCTCGATAACTACCGCCGGCGTGCAGCGCAAGACGCAGATCGTGCGCGGCAAGCAGGGCTAGACAGTGCTGTACTTCCAATACTGTCCGTATTCGATGATCTCGGTCGGGCTTTAGCGGTTGCGGATGAAGAAGATCCAGCAAAGATCATTCCTGGTGTTCAGTCTGTGATGGCAGGCTTGGAACGTAATCTTGATTCCTTGGGGCTTAAACGGATAGGTGAGATTGGCGAAAAGTTTGACCCTGACCTGCATGAGGCGCTCACGGCAGTCCCGACTGACGATTCCGAGAAAAAGGGGACGATTGCCGAGGTATTCCAGTCTGGTTTTGTCCGCGATGAACGTCTAGTACGGCCTGCTCGTGTGCTAGTTTTTCAAGAGTAATTACATAGCCAGAGGGGAGATGCCGGGTGTCTAGTTACAAGGACTACTATGATGTTCTCGGCGTGTCGAGAAATGCGGATCAGGATGGAATTAAATCTGCATTTCGAAAACTTGCTGCCAAGCACCATCCGGACCGAAACCTAAACGATTCCGGCGCTGAAGAGCGCTTTAAAGAAATTAATGAGGCATACACGGTTCTTTCTGACCCCGAGAAACGTCAGTTTTATAACCAGTTCGGCACCACCGATGGACACCCTAAATTTGCATCTCAAGGTGGCCCAACTTACACCAATGTTAGTCCTGAAGATTTCGCAGGTTTCTCCGACTTTTTCCAAGGGCTTTTTGGGGGAACGATGCGAGGAGGACAAGACCCGTTTGGTCAGTTCCATGGTGGTGTAACTAGTCGTCAAAACGTGCAGGCAAGCCTAACCATTGATCTTATTACCGCGTATCTAGGACAACAGACGACTGTCACAGTGGACGGGAGACGTCTTGAAGTGCAGATTCCCCAAGGTGCTAGGGCAGGTACCAAACTTAGGCTGCGGGGACATGCGCCCGGTGGTGGGGATCTACTGCTCAAGCTATCCCTAAAGCGACACCCAACATTTGCTCTTGATGGTGACAACGTTCGGGTTAAAATATCTGTACCAGATTATATGGCTGTTCTCGGCGGGAACGTTCGTGTGCCCACTCTTGATGGTGATGTTGAAATGTCTCTTCCTAAAGGTACCCAAACAGGTCGCGTACTCCGTCTACGTGGGAAAGGTTGGCCAAAGAGAACTGGCGGTAGGGGAGATGAACTTGCAGAGGTAAGTGTGGTTGTTCCTGAATTACCGACTGATGAACAACTTGAGTTATACCAACGGCTGGCGGCGGTTAAA
>CEQQ01111445.1_pt1 | contig 70846 bp, 68 predicted proteins | sample 531041 | NCBI WGS metagenome assembly CEQQ01 (sample SAMEA2621222, study PRJEB7988) | marine metagenome | biome: marine biome (ENVO:00000447); feature: deep chlorophyll maximum layer (ENVO:xxxxxxxx); material: "saline water (ENVO:00002010), including plankton (ENVO:xxxxxxxx)" | depth 150 m | reverse complement strand
CGATAATCGCGGATTCTATACAAAATGAAACTGGGTGTCTAGTTCATTTCGTAACAGCAGACCTCGCTAAAGTTACTGACTGTAGAAATGTGATAGCAGCTGCTGATAAGTACTTTGGCCGCATCGATGTCCTGATCAACGCTGCCGGATTGACAGATCGTGGGGACATACTTAGTACCAGTGAAGAACTTTTCAATCGCTTGTTCGCAGTAAACACACGAGGGCCATTCTTTCTCATGCAAGACTCCCTAAAAATCATGCTACGAGAAAAGACCGAGGGTTCTATCGTCAACATCGGATCCACATCTGCGCTGGCAGGACAACCATTTCTCTCAGCATATTGTGCCTCTAAAGGTGCCCTAGCAACTCTTACCAGGAATAGCGCCTTCGCGGTATTACGTAACAAAATTCGCATCAATCAACTAAATATTGGTTGGATGGCATCCGAAGGCGAACATCAAGTCCAAAATCAGTTTCACGGTGCATCACCGGACTGGTTAGAAAAGGCTGGCCAAAAACAACCATTCGAACGGCTCCTTACGCCTGAGGAGGTCGCCCGTGCAGTTACGTTTCTGGCGTCAGATGATGCGGGAATGATGACTGGTGCAGTAATTAACTTTGACCAGTCTGTGTGGGGTGCGTATTCCTCTGACCCACCCACTCCTGAAACACCATTAAGCTTGTAAATTATTAGTTGATACTTACCATAAACAATTGAAGCATATGGTACGTTCTGTATTGATCATCTCAACGTAATCCGCTAACGAAAGGTATCGATCTTTAGCAATGCGACTGACCGAACGAGAACTTGATAAACTCACGATCTTTACGGCCGGCGAGGTAGCTCGGCGGCGTAAGAACAGAGGATTAAAACTCAATCATCCTGAGGCAGTAGCGTTGATCACAGCAGAGATCCTAGAGGGAATACGAGACGGACAAAGCGTAGCTGATTTGATGTCTTTCGGAACTCAAATCTTAACTCGTGATGACGTTATGGAGGGAATTCCAGAAATGATCCCCGAGATTCAGGTGGAGGGCACATTTCCGGATGGCACCAAACTCGTGACTATCCATGACCCAATCCGGTAAGGAGCCTTAATGATTCCAGGTGAGTGGCTGATCGAAGATGGTGAAATCGAACTTAATGCAGAAAAAGAGTGCCTGACTTTGAGAGTCGAAAATAGAGGTGACCGACCAGTCCAAGTTGGTTCCCACACGCATTTCTTTGAGGTTAATGCTGCCTTGTCATTTGATCGAGAATTGGCCTACGGTCACCGTTTAGATGTACCTGCCGGTACAGCATTACGCTTTGAACCCGGTGAGGGCAGGCTTATCCTGCTAGTTCCTTTTGGGGGAAACCGAATAGCTTACGGCATGAATGCTCTAGTTTCAGGGAGCCTTGCTGACAAAAAGGATGCTGCCCTCAAACTGGCTAGAGACCAAGGTTATATCGAGGAAATCAAGTGAAAATCTCGCGCTCTGCTTATGCTGGGCTTTACGGACCAACAACAGGAGATCGAATTCGCCTGGGTGATACCGAGCTCTTACTAGAAATTGAGGAGGATCACACACTTCATGGCGAGGAGGTGGTCTTCGGGGGAGGCAAAGTCATTCGTGATGGGCAGGGGCAGTCCCAGCGTACACGGGCTGAAGGCACTCCCGACTTAGTGATAACCCGTGCAATTATCATAGACCACTGGGGGATTATTAAGGCGGACGTCGGTATTCGCGATGGATGCATATGCGGCATTGGACGAGCAGGTAACCCCGACATCCAAGATGGAATCACGCCTGGCCTAGAAATAGGGCCAGGCACCGAAATACTCTCTGGAGAAGGGAAGATTCTAACTGCGGGAGGCATCGACGCACACATCCACTTTATTAGCCCACAGCAGGCCTATGAAGCTCTATACAGTGGCATAACGACCATGATTGGTGGCGGTACTGGACCTGTTGAAGGGACCAAAGCGACAACTAGTACACCAGGCGCCTGGAACCTTCATCGGATGCTCGAAGCTTGCGAGGGTTTACCCCTCAACTTTGGTTTCCTAGGAAACGGTAACGCCTCGCGCCCCGAGGCGCTGGTAGAGCAAATTGAAGCCGGAGCGCTAGGACTGAAGTTACACGAGGACTGGGGAACTACCCCCTCAGTCATCGATGTAGCACTCACAGTGGCCGACAACTATGACGTTCAGGTCGCAATCCACACAGATACTCTTAACGAGTCAGGTTTCGTAGAAAATACCCTTGCGGCGTTTAAGGGACGTACCATTCATACGTATCATAGTGAGGGTGCAGGTGGTGGCCACGCCCCGGACATCTTGAAGGCTGTAGGGGAATCTCACGTCCTTCCGTCATCAACTAATCCCACCATGCCATATACAATCAACACGCTTGAGGAGCACCTTGACATGCTGATGGTTTGTCACCATTTGAGCCGTAATGTTCCAGAAGACGTGGCATTTGCTGAATCTCGCATCCGGCCAGAAACAATGGCTGCAGAAGATGTACTCCACGATATTGGTGCCATTAGCATTATGGCTTCCGATTCCCAAGCAATGGGTCGAGTCGGTGAGGTAATTAGTCGCACCTGGCAAACAGCTCACAAGATGAAACTTGAACGCGGACCATTAACTCCAGACTCCACTAGAAACGATAATGCCCGGATCAAACGTTATTTATCAAAGTACACTATAAATCCAGCAATAGCCCATGGGATCTCCGGTGATGTTGGTTCGATAGCTGTTGGAAAACTTGCGGACTTGTGTCTCTGGCACCCAGCTTTCTTTGGGGTAAAACCTGACTTGATTCTTAAGAGTGGTTTCGTGGTTGCTTCCATTATGGGTGACCCCAATGCCTCTATTCCTACGCCAGAGCCGGTCCGTTACCGCGCCATGTTCGGTGCCCTTGGTAAATCCCCTTCAACTCTCTGTTATCACTTCGTCTCAAGCACCTCAATCGAGAAAGGATCCTTACCAAATTCGTTGACTCGACAAGCCCGCCCAGTGACTGCCACCCGGAAGCTGACGAAGGCTAACATGATTCACAATGATGCTCTCCCTGAGATTACCGTCAACCCCGATAGTTATGAAGTTACCATCGACGGGGAAAAGGTCCGAAGCAAAGCAGCCACCGAAGTAGCTCTTGCCCAACGGTACTTCCTCTTCTAACCGGACCAAGTGGGATTTCATCTATGCCTAATACCGACCAACACCCTATATTCCGCATTAGCAACCTCCCTATCAGCACCGGGGAAACATCAAACCTAAAGATTGTGGAATTGTACATGACCTCACATGAAAGACAGCGGGTTAGACGCCGAGTAGTAGCCCCAGATGGTATCAACTTGGCCCTTGAGCTCCCAACTGGGACAATGCTCCAGGTAGGACAAGTGCTGCACAAAACACAAAATTGCATCTACATCGTACAAGCAGCTACAGAAGAAGTATTGGTTATGGAACCTCGAAATCGCAAGGACGCTGCACGAATCGGTTATTTAGTCGGAAATCTTCATAGAGATATCGTCATTGAGGAGAAAAAAATCCTAACCCTTTGGGACAACGCACTAGCGCAGAGGCTAGCAAAAGAAGAAATTCCGGTGCGACAAGAACAACGAGCTTTCACTGGTAATGCCCCTGGTGAACACAGTCACTAAAAATATGGATGACCTAGCCCTAACCAAGCTCCTCCAAATTACCGATTCGCAATTTCCAATAGGCTCCTTCGCTCACTCAGTCGGGTTAGAAACCTACGCCCAAAAAGGTCTCGATGCCGTGGGTTTAGCCTCGCTCCTCGAAGCGCAGATCAAGGTGGGTTGGGGACGCCTCGACCTTGCCGCTACGGCTCTGGCTTGGCATACTGAAAACACTGCCGCTTTAGAATCGCTCTGTTCAGAATTATCTTCATGGAAGGTTATTTCTGGTCCGCGCCAATCTAGCCTTAGCCTAGGTCGGCGGCTGTTAAAGCTTGCCATCAGGCTCTTCCCCGGAATCGCAGAAGACCTGGTTCGATTAGATGCTCCTCACCAAGCAATAATTTTTGGCATCCTGGGAAAACGTCTCGGCATTGAACAACGAGCTTTAGTTCTTGCCTTCGGCCACAACACCTTACTATCATCCCTAAGTGCAGCGACACGTTGCATGTCACTCAGCCCTGAACAAGCTCAGGAGATACTTATTATGCTACAACCAAAGCTTAGTCAAGCTATTACTCGCGTTCTTGCTGATCCCAAGGCTTCCTTTTTTTCCGCAACCCCAGCAATCGACCTTCGTGCCCACCAACAAGCCTACCTTCACACTCGGTTATTTCAGTCCTAGGAAATCGACCGAATAACTTAAGGTTCGTGCCAGCAGCAATTAAACCAAGTGCCAATCCGCCTGTGTCGTTTAAGGGTGTTTTGGAACACCCTGTAGATGCTAGAAGTGTCGTCCTGGCGGGCTGTGATATCGTATCGACTGAATGAAACCATCATCGAGCACACGTCCAGTGAAGATTGGTATTGGTGGGCCAGTTGGTTCGGGCAAAACAGCCTTACTCGACACCCTATGCAAAAGACTACGAGATCAATACAGCCTTGCCGTAGTCACGAACGACATATTTACTTTTGAGGACGCTGAATTCCTGAGCCGATCCGGTGCACTGCCACTAGAGCGCATCCGAGGGGTCCAGACCGGCGGATGTCCCCACACTGCTATCCGGGAAGATACCTCGATTAATAGCGAAGCCATAGGTGATTTACAGGACAGGTTTCCTGACTTAGACATATTGTTCCTAGAATCTGGAGGCGACAATCTTGCAGCTTCCTTTAGTCCTGAATTGGTGGACGTAAGTATTTATGTTATCGATGTCTCAGGCGGAGACAAAGTACCTCGTAAGGGAGGTCCTGGCGTAACCCGCAGCGATCTACTGATCATCAATAAAATTGACCTTGCTCCTTTCGTCGGAGCAGACTTGGAGGTAATGGCACACGATGCTAGAGAACTCCGAAAGGATAGCCCTCAATATTTCAGCAACCTCAAGACGGGGGAAGGGGTAGATACAATCATTAACTGGATTACTCAAGAAGTGCTATTCGAAGAGGTCTCTAGCTGATACAACTCCACCGAACACCACAGAAAAAAGGAAGCCCTCAAGTAAAACTACATCTTAATTTCGATAAAAAGGTTGGTGGTACTTACTTGAGCAAGCAGGATTATAGTGCTCCACTAAAGGTTGTGCGGCCATTTCCATTAAAAAAAGGTGTTTTGGTACAGGTTCTTAACGTCGGCCCAGGTGTTATGGCTGAAGACAACTACGACATCCAGTTCAATGTGGGCCCCGGTGCTCACGTGGTCGTCGTGAATCAATCAGCTACTAAACTTCATAGCATGCCTGAAGGCCAAAAGGCCTCACAACGATTCCGCATCCATGTTGCTGAGGATGCCCGACTGGAACTGTACCCTGGCCTCACCATCCCTTACCCTAGAAGCGACTTTCAACAAGAAATAGAAGTTGAAATGCACCCTCAAGCAGAATTCGCAACCCTAGAACTATGGGCCATGGGCCGAGTTAGTCGAGGGGAAACTTTCCAGTTCCGCCGTCTATCCAATCGCCTCAAAGTAGCAACAATTACAGGTAGTGGTACCCCTACTCCACTCTACTCAGATGGACTCGAGTTAACTGACAAAAATGGGTCGAACATGGGTCTAACCGATGGATATCCTTATCTAGCTGCTGGGATTTGCTACAGTAATTTCCCCTGGTCAAACAAAATTATTGAAGATGAAGATATGACTCTTATATCTGGGACAGTGAATCCCAAACTCAGCTACGCTCGAGGGATTGCCCGGAATGGCATGGTTTTAAAGAATACTGCTCAGGCATGGGTAAATGATTGGCGTGAGGCCTCAGGGCTAGAATCAATCTCGTTTGAACGGTTTGGTTCCTAGGGGTAAAGATCAACACATCCTAAAGTCCGATCCAGTACTCCTCATTAGGATAATCGTTCAACAAACCCAGGACTCTATGCGATCAACAGTTGCTTGTTGATCGCATAGAGCAGAAAATTACGATACCTCAGGAAACAGATATATCACGGTTTTGACCCATGAAACAGCACCGCTCTTGTTGCCAGGGTGAGACACAGGATAAGCCGTTAGCTCAGGCCAAGTCGAAATAATTGGTCCGGTGGGGCATCCGTCTCGTCAAGAAGTCGCAACAAGTGGCTGATCATCTGTTTCTCCACTACAGGATCTTTGATTGGCCACTCCTGACCAGGGTCCTTCTCGACATCGAATAGCAATGTCTTAAATGACTTTGATTTTATGATTTCGTTTCCAGAGATTTTCATGACAGGACAGCCCTTGGTAAAATCAAATGGTGGAACTATGACTGTCTCCTGTAGTTCTTCAACAGAAAAAGGATTTCTCATGTGGGCCGGCATCAAGGTGTACTCATAAATCGGTTCATTCTTACTGATCGGAGCCCGCATGTAGACGTATCGGCCGTCCGTACAGTTGACGTACCCCCCGAAGGCACCAAATAGAGCAGCCTCTCGAACAGGCGTGTCATTCTCGAGTGTAGAGCGAAGGGGTCTGCCCTGCATCGAGGCTGGGCAGGGTACCCCGAAGTATTCAAGAAGGGTTGCCGGAAGGTCGATAATTTGGACTAGGCTTTCACGGGTTTCACCGCAACAACCACTTCGGGGATCCCATATGAATAGCGGGGTATTAGCCAAGTGGTCATACCACGGCATAACCGCCTTCCCCCACCAATCATGTTCGCCCAGAAGGAACCCGTGGTCAGTACATACAATCAGCATGGTGTCATTCCATAACTCCTGCTGATCCATGACATCAAGAACTCTTCCGAGCTGTTCGTCACACATGCTTACCAACGAGGCATACTTTAGCCGGGCGTGCTCTACTTGCTTCGGCGGCTCAGTAACACGGGAATAGGCTGGCCAATCAAATAGAAGTCCTGCGTAGTCGTGTGGGTAGAGGTCCTCGTACTTCGAGTGGGTGAAGAACGGCTCGTGAGGATCGAAGGTTTCAACCTGTAAAAACCAGTCATCCGCTTCGCTGTTCGTATCCAGGAACTCTAGGGCCAAGTCAAACACTCGGTGCTGAGATTGTTTCTCTGGAGTATCCATATAACTGCGATTAATCCAATCTTGTACTTGCATGGAGTCAGGCTCAGTAAGTTGTTTATTGAATCCACGAGGCACAACAGGTGGTGCTGGCGGATCCACGTGGGCTTTCCAAAGATCACCCTCCTGACCACGAACAAATTCGGCGCTGCTATAGCGATTGTGATAGGTCGCTCCAGCACCATCCTCCCAATAGTGATGATGGTCAGTAATAAGGTGACTGTAAACACCCCGGTCATTTAAAATAGCTGGCGCCGAGTCATCAAAAGGCTCAAGTGGGCCCCAGCTTCGATGGAGAAAATTGTAGCGCCCCGTATGAAGTTCCCGCCGGGCTGGCATACACGGCATACTGCCAACATAAGATCGATTAAAGGTAATTGCTCTTTGCGCTAATCGCTCAAAGTTCGGCGCATGAATCCAATCGCACCCGTAAGGTGGCAACATATGTCGATTGAGCGAATCGAACATCACCATGATGGCCTTCATGATTTTTCACCTCAACTCCCTTTTGACAGACACCCTGTTGCTACTACAGATACTGTTAGCTGAGCAGATATATGACGGCGAACAACACGGTCACTCCAATCGTAACCCCTAATATGCCTGCTATAGCTAGGTCAGTGCTTGGCAAACCTGAAAAAACCTTTCACCAGATAAATCATTATCTCAAAGCCTTACAAAATATTATTAATATGCAAAGAACTAACCATAAATTAAATCTCCACCTAGTTTTTTGGTCTGTTGCGCCGAAAACCTAAGTATGATGTTGACCTTGTAGCAGTCATTTAATGTTGATCAGGACCGGTATTGAGGGTAACCTTAGGCAGTTGCATGACCACTTGTAATATCTACTGTTTCTTTCCGATTCGCTTGTAAGCATGTAACAATACCAGCGATTGGCGTCCTAGCGTTCGCGGTCGCCGTAAAAACTAAATAATAGATTCTTTCTGGAGGTCTGGGATGAAAGTCGTAATTACAGGAGGAGCTGGTTTTGTTGGATTGAGATTGGCTCGCCACCTTTTAAACCGCGGGACTCTAATTGGACCCTCTGGAAATCAGGAACCGATAGAAAGATTATTGTTGTTTGATCAAACAGTACCGGAATTTCGGCCAGACGGCCTTGATAATCGAGTTGAATTCATTTCTGGCGACATAAGCGACCGCGAAACAGTATTCAACCTAATAAACCAAAAAGACATTTCTGTCTTCCACCTAGCCTCGGTCGTAAGTGGTGGTGGTGAGAAAGACTTCGACCTGGCAATTCGCGTCAACCTACACGGGGCCCTGCATATATTCGAGGCACTCCGAGCTCAAGAAGGCAGCCCACGCTTAGTATTCGCTAGCTCGATCGCAGTTTTCGGTGGTGACACCATGCCGTCAATTGTTAGCGACAACACCAAACAAACACCCCAGACCACATATGGCGTAACAAAATCTATCTGTGAACTTTTAATCAACGACTATTCCAGGAAGGGATTTTTTGATGGTAGAACAGCTAGGCTTCCTACTGTCATTGTCCGACCAGGGAAGCCAAATGCAGCTGCATCTAGTTTTGTAAGTGGTGTCTTTCGTGAACCTCTCGCGGGACTAGACTTCGTATTACCTGTGGCTCCAGAAACAATCATGCCAGTGTTGGGATACCGATCTATTGTTGATGGGATCATAGCTCTACACGAAGTGCCTGGCGACAGCCTAGGTACAGATAGGGCGATCGGCTTACCGAGCCTCACAGTAACGGCCCAAGATATGATTGACGCCTTAAACCGTACAGCTGGTCATAGACGCCTAGGGAAGATCTCGGTACAACCTGACCCCTTCATAGAAGCTATCTGTGCTGGGTGGGCCCAGGACGCGGCGTTCGACCGAGCTATTGGTCTAGAACTACCTCGGGAGTCCACTCTTGATGAAATAGTCCAATACTATATTGAAGACTATCTAGATGACTAATCATTAATACGACTTGACCTTAATCTTTCATTAAACTGTGGTGAATCGCCTTGGTACGTAACAGATCTAATTGCAACCTTCGATAGCATGTCATTACGGCAAAAATGTTAACTTCAGTATCCAATGGAACCTACTCCGCACTGTGAAAGTACTAGCGCACTCTTGCGTTCACCGCAAAGATTTTCTATAGTACGTTCCGAACACCCTAGGGAGGAACTGCGGCATGCCCCATATTATTGCTGAACCCTGCATAGGCACTAAGGACTCGTCGTGTGTTGACGTCTGCCCCGTTGAATGCATATATGAGACCGACGAAATGTTCTATATTCATCCGGAAGAGTGTATTGATTGCGGAGCCTGTATTCCTGCCTGCCCGGTCGAAGCGATTTTCCTAGAAGAGGATGTACCAGCCGAGTGGGAGCCTTACATAGCGAAGAACTATCAACTTTCTGGGTTGTAATAACTAGCTTAAGGCTCTCACTCAAGAGCTGACCCAACCTGCTCTACTACACCGACGTTAATATAGCCAGGACAAAAGGGTGCCAAACCCAATAGGACCAATGCGTACCTTCTTCAGAATCACCCTTTAAGCAAATACTCTCCCGCCAGTACTGATTAAACTCTTCCCACTACCTACCAAGAAGCCCTTATCGGGAAGCGCTGAAACCTTTTCCAAAATCCAGGAACCCGCTTCTTTTTTTCCAGTAAAAACTATACTTTTCGATTCCACCGTACTCACTCCCGCCGTTGTGATTTGAACACAATGCCCAATGTTTATCCAGCCAAGGATCGAACATTTCCCCTGCTTAATACAAATATTTGGTCCCGACCTATAACCAATCAACCAAATAAGAATAGAAACCCAAAACTGCCGATCACGAATACGTTTACCGTAATCTCTATGCAAAAATAAAGGTTCTATGAAGCTAATCCTCACAGATAAACCGACTTAATCAACTACTCTCGAAATGTGAATAGACGTTGGATGACAATCCTCAGCCTGCCCATTACCTGCGCTCTAACAGCTTGCGAACTAGCAGTAATGGTTGATCCTCAATCAGAGGTCTCTATTACGCACGCCACCTACGTGACGAACCACCAACTCGACGCTGATAGCGACGGTAATATCGAATCCGTAATCTGTGACGATCGTGTCACGGAGCTCACGTACAACTTTAATTATACCGGAAGGCTACACCGTTGGGACTCTTTCCTCGAAGGTGTCCTTTCGGGACAAATTCGCGGAGAAGCCACCTTTTATCCAGACGCGCCCCATGTACATTACTCTCCGGAAAACGTCGAGGTGACTTACACAATTCTCCCTACAGCTGCTCCTCTGGTGGTAGCAGGCACTACCGATATTGCCATCAACCCCACCCCAAGCGTAATTGGCTATACCCAGCTCAAAGTGCGAATTAACGGTCACTACTCAGCAATAAGATTAACGTCAGAGGAAATCCCTGTAGTCACAAGCTGTTAGTATTTCTACCCAACAATCGGTTTTAGTAAGATTTATTAGTAAACATAGCCAGCCGTTCACTAGACAAATACTCTGACTAGATATGCACCTGGCTAACGTAAACCGATTGAGGCCAAAATTCTCGCTTGGCGCTCAGTCTTTAGTTTTTAACCTTATTAGTGGTCTTGGCAGGTAGCTAGTAGCCGCCCCCACCACCCGGTGCGGCGTTCGTGACCGTCACTTGGGTTGCCTGTAGACCCTTCTGGCCCTGCTCGACCTCAAATGTGACTTCGTCACCTTCGTTTAGGTTGCGATATCCATCGCCCTGAATCGAAGAAAAGTGTACGAAGACGTCGTTGCCACCATCATCCTGTTCGATGAATCCGTAGCCTTTTTCACTGCTAAACCATTTGACCTTACCTGTTGCCATCTTTCTGCTTCCTAACCGATCGACCTAAGGCGATCGCAATTAATTCCGGGCATACACCCGGGTCACAAAAAAGCCAAATAGACTTTATTGGAACGTGAGCAGTGTACGTGATCTAGACAGTTAATTCAAGCCTCAGGTGCATCAGTAGGTAAACTTTTACTTCAGAAAACCTAACATGCGTGATGAGAATAAGCCTTAATCAAGGCAAATCACATATCATCTCAGAAACGATACGTCGGCTAATGAACACTATGGGAATAGCTCTGCACGCTATTGTAATAACGTGTCAAAAGATAAGCTGAATTGGGGAATTATTGGTGCCGGATCCATTGCTCGCGTTTTTTGTAATGCCCTGCAGTTTTCTCGGACAGGGCGTTTAGCAGCTATCGCGAGCCAGACTCCAGGCAAAGCCGACCTTTTAGGTGATTTGTTTGGGTGCACCACTCGCTACGACTCTTACAACGATCTGTTGGCAGATAATGAGATCGATGTAGTTTATATTTCGACTATCCATGCTGCTCACACTGAAGTGGTCGTTGCTGCGGCTCAAGCGGGTAAACACATACTTGTAGAAAAACCAATAGGCATGAACGCTGAACAAGCAGAAACCATGATCAATGCGGCAAACAAGAATGATGTGTTCCTTATGGAAGCATTCATGTATCGTTGTCACCCACAGATAAACCGCCTTATAGACCTTATTGCGTCCGGCACTATTGGTGAGGTACTTATGGTGCGTTCTGCTTTTAGTTTCAATCTGCCATTCGATTCGAAATCATGGCTTTTCGATAAGGCATTAGGTGGCGGTGGAATCCTCAATGTAGGCTGTTACCCCACTTCGATGACCAGGCTTATAGCTGGTTCAGCAGCAGGTAAACCCTTTCTTAATCCGATTGAGGTTAAGGCATCTGGCAAAATCGGGGCGACAGGGGTAGATTTATATGCAGTTGGTGCCTTAAAGTTCGAAAATGGTTTGGTGGCAGAAATCGTTGCTGGCATGGGGTGCCATGTGCCGTCCAGTACAGTTATTTACGGGTCTGAAGGGATACTGTCTTTGGAGGATCCTTGGTTACCTTCAACTCCTTGCCGCACAGCAGAGATTGCGTTGCCGATTGAAACGGTATTTCCCCCTTCGTATATTTTTATTCAAAAGCCTGATGGGTCAAGGCCAACGCGAATCGAGATTGAGGCTGATCGGGATCTGTTTAGTTATGAGGCAGACACAGTAGCCAAATGCCTTGATGCACGGCAAGCATCCGCCATGTCTTGGGATGACACGTTAGGAAACATTAGAGTTTTAGATAGTTGGTTAGCAGAGGTAGGCGTTACGTAACTAATTGAATGACTATCACAAATCTAGATCAATTTAGGATCGCGTCAAGTTCAAGTAGGTACATCTACCGCCCAGAATCACCATGAGACGAGTCGATCTCAACCTTTTTACCGTCGAGACAAAAACCCGGGTGGTCGGAACAGGACTATTTGGGCAATACTGATTAGTGATTCTTTAGGCAGCCAGGAGATATTATTTGGAGGTACCGATGATCATTACAGAACCCAAAGGCGTCGCAATTGTCACTGGAGCCAGTCGGGGCATAGGCCGACAAATAGCCATTTCTCTTACAGCAGCCAAGTACCAGGTAGCGGCTTTAGCGCGAAGCGAAATTGACCTTTTTGAAACGATTAGGCTAACTGAAAAGGTGGGGCCGCCCGCCGTTCCTTTCCTCGCAGAAGTTACTAACGAAGAGCAGGTTTCGCGTACAGTTTCGGAAATCGAGGAAGCTATGGGTCCTGTTAATCTTCTGGTAAACAACGCTGGAGTTATGGGTCCGACCGGTCTCATTTGGGACACTAGTTTTGATTCTGATGAATGGTGGGAATGTCTTAATATTAATATCCGTGGACCATTCCTATTCTCCAAAGCGGTTCTCAATGGCATGGTCGAGCGGGGCCAAGGAAGAATTATTAATTTAAGTAGTGCTGCTGCACTTCAAGCCCGCCCATGGATGTCTGTATACGGACTTAGCAAGACAGCCATCACCCGCTTTAGCGAAGCTCTTGCGATGGAAGTTGAACCACATGGGATTACCGTGTTCTCAATTGATCCTGGTCTTGTGCATACAGCAATGCCGCAAGGCTTAGTTAAATCGGGTGCAGACGATAAATGGCTCGACGGGGCCTTTGCTGAGCAACTTAGAAAGGGAGCAAATCCCCCCCAACGAGCTGCAGAATTGACGGTAAAGCTAGCGTCAGGCAAAGCGGATGCATTGAGCGGTTGCCATCTCTCCATTAGAGACGATATCGAAGAGCTAGTAAAAAGGTCAAAAGAAATCTCTGACAAGGGTCTTTACCGTTTGGGCCTAGACCGCCTCAAATAAAATACACTTGAGGTGCACCAGGCCACTTGTTTCTAGCATTCGAGTTGACTCGAAGTATGATTACAACTCTTGGGGGAGGAACTTCAATGAATCCAGAGCGCCCACTAAACACAATTTCAACTCGAAAAGGCAATAATTTCCCGTGGGTTGTCTACGAAAACACGAAGGGCGATGACAACGGGAAACACATTGTCCTAATTGCTGGGGATGAAGAATACCGGTCAGAAGAAGCTCTTCCTATGCTAGGTAAAGTACTCGCGGAGCATCACGGATTCCGGTGCACAGTGTTGTTTTCTATTAACCGTGACACTGGAACCATTGATCCTGCAGAGCAGACCCATATTCCAGGGCTTTCTAACGTGGCTGATGCAGATCTCTTGGTCCTTTTACTACGCTTTCGCGAACTTCCTGACTCTGATATGAAGTATATTGCTGATCACGTTGATGCTGGTAAACCGATCATTGGTATCCGCACATCTACACACGCATTCAGATACGAGCGCAATCTCAACAGTCCCTATGAAAAATACAGTATGGATAGTAAGGTCTGGCCTGGAGGTTTTGGCAGGCAGATATTGGGCGAAACCTGGGTTTCCCATCACGGCCATCATGCCCACGAAGCAACACGTGGTATTCCTAACCAGGATGTTTTAGACCATCCAATTTTACGGGGTGTTCATGATGTGTTTGGGCCAAGTGACGTCTACGGCATTAGTGAATTACCAGATGACGCCACTGTCCTCCTTTGGGGGCAAGTGCTTTCAGGAATGGCCCCTAATTCTGCACCAATCCAGGGCAGTAAGAACGAACCCATGATGCCGATAGCGTGGACGCGTGAAATCAATTGTGCGGGGAAAGAAGAAAAGATGCGTGTCATTTGCTCGACGATAGGTGCAGCGATCGATTTGCAAAGTGTGGACTTACGGCGCATGCTCGTGAACGCCTGCTACTGGTGTTTACGATTAGAAAATGCCATACCGGCACAAAGTCAGGTTGATACCGTGGGTAAGTACGAGCCTTCATTTTTCGGTTTCGGTGCCTTTCAAAAGGGTATTAAGCCGGAGGCTCATCAATCAGAGTGACTTTTCCGGAAATCCTCGTCGCGGGACCCGTGAAAGACCATTTCACATCCCACATTCTGTCTGTGTGAAATTACAAGTAACTATTCCTTCTGTCCGAGCCTACCTTTGTCAGGTTGTCGATTAAACTCAGGCGGCTCAACAGTACCCCGGTAATCAGGGATCACTGGTTGGACCTTATCCAGAGCCTCAACTGGCCAACCCGAATGATCTTTATGAAAAGCGTGATGGATCCAACTTTGGGTTTCCTCTGCTAAGTCCTCGAATAGCGGATGAAACCATATGGTGATCACAGTTCGATTTTCGTGCGTCAAGTTGGCGTGAGTAGCATGGAAGAGTCGGGCATCACCGATGACCAAATCACCAGCTTTAATAGGCACGTCAACCTCATCAGGGTAATCAGCGAAGCGTGGGTCGTTCATGTCATCGCCCCGATTTATGTCGGGCGTATGAGCCGTACCCGTCCCGTGTAGGGAGTGCCACTTCCGGTGAGTACCTGGGATAAGGCGCAAGCAACCATTGTTACGGGTCGTATCATCCAGGTAATACATCAGGAAAATCATAGGGGAATAGTCGCTGTAAGCGCGTGGATCGTCCCACCACATGCAGTCCTGATGCCAGTAGAGCCTCGGACTTGGCCCTGGCTTGCTAATTATCACGGCTTTCCAAAATTTACTACCCCCAAAACCCATAGCCTCTAGAGCGGCCAGTGCCTTGGGATTACCAACTAAATCTGCTAGACCAGGATGTTTATTCGAATTAATGAGAGTCCCTGGGGTACGGGTTGCTTCAAGCTGTTCTGACGATAGCGCCGCTACTGCCTCCATAGAAACTTCCCGAGTAAGCTTGAGAATATCTGGATCTAACATATCCTTCAAAACACAAAAGCCATTCTCAATCAATTCACTTGCTTTTTCCTCTAAATTGTGTTCGAAACCTACCTGGGTTTTTGTCATGATCCTCCTGATTCTCTAGCCACATCATACGCTGTTAATCCTATCTAATTCTAATTAGAACCTTTGTTACGGAATAGCCATTAGTAGCAAAGTACTACAACGGATTTTGACTCGACCTGTTCAAAATGCATAAAGGATCTGAGTATGTTCCCAATCACTAAATTTAAGCCGTCAAAACCGCTGAGTTTAAGCCATTAGCGCCATATATCAGGTATGGTACTCTCGAATCGCTTTTGCAATGGAACATGATCGGGCTTTGAGAATCATCCATTAAAGTCACGTCTTGTTTATTTGGCAAGAAAGCTATCTAGAATGGATCATTACATTGACTAAGGAAAAGATTATCCTAGATACGGACATCGGTACTGACATAGATGATGCGCTGGCTTTGGCCTACTTGCTGAGTCATCCCCGTTGCGAACTTGTGGGAATAACTACGGTGACAGGTCAAGCTGATGTCAGAGCAAAACTAGCAAGCGCTATATGTCATGTTGCGGGTATGGATGACATCCCCATTTTTCCCGGTGCTGAAGATTGCATTCTGATCGAGCAACGCGAAAAATATGTGCCACAAGCGACAGTCTTATCGCAGTGGAATCATGGCCACAACTTTCCCAAGCACGAAGCGATTACATTCATGAGGCAAATGATTCGGGAGAACCCAGGCGAAATCACCCTTTTGGGCATTGCTCCAATGGGCAACATCGCTCGACTATTCTTGCTTGACCCAGAAATCCCGTCGCTCTTGAAGGGACTCTATCTCATGGGTGGCAAATTCTCTCAATGGGAGTTTCGGCCATGGATTAACTATGCAGAGACAAAAGAGCAAAACCAGTCCGCATTTGAACCTCCATATCCCAAGATAATCGTCGACGGGGGTACCCTTGAGATGAATGCCGTCATCGACCCCTTCGCAACGGGAATTGTGTATCAGCAAAAGGTCACCGTTCATCGCTCAGTCGGCATTGATATGACCCAACGCGTTAAACTCACAACACGCGAACTAAGAGAACGCAGTGGAAATCACGAAATCCTCCGGCCGGTTTTAGACATGGCCGAGGTCAATTTCGGAGAACGCAGCACCATTATTTTTCATGACCCTCTGGCAGCGGTTTGCATTTTCAATGCGGATATTTGTGGATTCACACGTGGCAATGTAGAAGTAGAATTAGAAAGCAATAGACTGAGGGGACATACTTCTTTTGACGAAGATCCGGAAGGGCAACATGAGGTAGCATCCAGCGTAAGCCCCGAACGGTTTTTCGAGGAATACTTCTCCACATTTAACTAAACGTACCGGCCGCTCACATCATGAACATGGGGGCTTCGCTCAATTAAGCAGACAAGGACGCAAGGGAGATCCTCGACATGAAGTCGAGGATCTCCCTTGCGTCACCAACGCTTTTCCTTGTGGTGGAGCCGAGGGGATTCGAACCCCTGACCTCCTGAATGCCATTCAGGCGCGCTCCCAACTGCGCCACGGCCCCGCAACGGGAATATAGACCCCCGGTACTACTGAATCTAAAACAATCTAAGCGGCCCCTTGAGCTTATCTCAAGAAGTTATTCTTCCGCTAACGCTTCACCAGCTTCAGAATTAACATCTTCTGGTTCAGCCGCAACAGGTTTTTCAGCGACTGAATCTCCACTGCGCGAGACTCGAATGGCAGCGCGATCCGCTTCTTGACGGCCAACATCGGTACGAAGCCGAGCCTTCTTACCCCGTAATTCCCGAAGATAATAGAGTTTTGAACGACGAGTACGGCCACGACGGATGATCGAAATCTTGTCAATAAGGGGGGAATGTAAAGGAAAAACTCGTTCTACCCCCTCGCCGAAAGACACCTTTCGGATGGTGACGGTGGCACGTGCACCTTTACCATTCTTTTTCGCAATTACTATACCTTCAAAAGCCTGAATTCGGCTGCGTGAACCCTCAACAACCTTATAGTCCACACGAACAGTATCACCGGAATCAAATTGTGGAACATCTGAACGCAACGAAGGTTGTTCAATTGAGCGCAAAATAGCGCCTTTGTTGTACCTCATGTCTATGTCTCCTGTAATAGCCCTGCAAAACGTAGTTCAAAGGGTGGTTCCTTTGAGCGGGCAACCTCGCAATCTTAGCGCACCGACTTGGAGTTTGCAAGACTCCGGTATGGGCGAATTACACTCCCGATGCGCCAGCCGAAAAATTCCGGGTAAACCCTCGAAGATTCCTATTTTGCCCAAAGTAGTTTATTACCTAAACCACTCAGCAATTATCAACCCCTATTGATTAAAGAAGCTAGTCAAAATTTGGGAACAGGTTAATTGGTACTCCTCTAGTTAGTTTCAACTAACCTTGCATTAAATCCGAGAGCACGCCGAGTATCTATCTGAATAGGTGCTACCTCAACACGACCTTTACCCAAAACTATAGAAGCTTCTTGATTAATAGCTTCTGTTAGCTCAGGCACTAAACCCAACTGACGGGCGAAAAGTCGGTCCTGAAACCATAGGCTTAACTCGTTAGAATTTATTGTTAGGTTCAGTTCTTTAGCTGTTTTGACAAGCCAGTTAAGAACAATCCGGATACGCGAGCTCAATGCATCACTCTGGCCATTATTTTTCTCCTGCCAGTTGCGCTTGCGGATATACGCAAGGCCCGGACGCCCGTCGCCGTGATCAATTACTATGTCTGCTTCGTGACCAACAAGCATCACACTTGGCCCATTAGGTACGTGACGGTAATCTGCGATATCAACCATCAAATGGCCTTCGAGCGTACGGTCACTGATCCAGCGATTAAAAATAGGAATGACTGATTCTGGATCAACTGGATTTTGGAAAAATGCCTTAGCTTTTATTCGGTGCGGAAGGTAGTCTTGCCCAATCTCGCCCGATACAGTTAGATCAGCTTTTTGATTCACAATTGCAACCTGGGTGTGACCACCTCAGCGATGCGAGCTTCACAAGCATGAGCTGCCTCTATAAAAAGGTTAGCTTCCTCAACCAGCCGTTTGGCGGAGTCTGAATTGGTCTCGTCTTGATTTTCATGTCGCCGGAACAAGTACTGGGCGAACTTACCCTTTGCGTATCTATCAAAAAACAGCTCAGTATCATAGAAGCGATCTCGAAATTCGGAAACTACATTATCTGGCTCATCTCCCACATCGAGGTTCTGAGCAAGCACCAGAGCTTTCGCAGCTTGAATCATTGCCTTGTAGGCTTTATCATCGGCCTCTACAAATTGGCCTTCGTCTAGAGCAATTAGTGCATCAAAAGCAGTACCTTCAGCTTGAGCAATAGTAATGGCGAAAAGCGAGACTACTTCTCCGGCACACTCTCCTACCCCAAGGTCTCCTAAAGTAAACTCCCGTGGATCGCCCCAATCTCTGAAATACTCAGGGTCCTCCTCGAACGTTGGTACCTCAGTGAACGGTTCTAGCATGGCCTTAACTTCAACTTTACCCAGCCGGGTCACCCAGTCCTGGAATGACTCGTCAACATTTCTTTCTACTGCGTAGCGATTAGTAATACTGTCAAGAGCACTCGGAACCGCCCTTGACGGAATCGCACCGACGGCCAATCCGTAAGCTCCTGCATTCTCCTTCCACTTTCCACCAAGTACAACCTGGAAATGGGGAACTAGACGACCCTGCCGACGGCGGCTGTTCCCAAAGAAACCAATATCAGCTACGTGATGTTGACCACAAGAGTTGAAACAACCACTGATCTTAATTCTCAAGTCCTTGACCGCTTGATCTAAGCTAGCGTTTTGAGTAGCAAGACGAGTACGAAGCTCAGCTGCGAGTCCTCTAGAAGCAGCGATACCTAACTTGCAAGTATCAGTACCAGGACAGGATGTTATGTCAACTATAGTTCCGGCCCCAGGAGTTGCCAAGCCAATCTCACTTAACTCCTGGTATAGGGACACCAAGTCTCCTTCAGGCACCCATCGAAGAACAATATTTTGCTCCACCGTGGTCCGCATTGCATCAGGGGTGTAGTTACGGGCGACATCTGCAAGCTGCCAGGCCTGCTCCGAAGTTAAATCTCCAAGCGGAAGGTTGATTGTCACTACTGCGTAGCCATCCTGGCGCTGACGGTAAACGTTTGTCGCGAACCACGACTTAAAACCGTCCGGATGTGGACCTTCAGCCAGATCACTAGGGCTTCTGTTAGGGCTCTCATCAAAAGCGTTTAAATTACTGAGGTAATTAGTCCAAGACGGGTCATGAGGGAGGGCTTTTCGCTCCTCCTCAACGAGTCGGCAAAATTCCTCAATCCCGAGTTTAGCCACTAAAAATTTTATCCGCGCCCGATTACGATTCTTTTTCTCACCAAGACGAGCAAATACCCGGCATATAGCCTGGGTTAAAGGTAGAAACTCCTCTTCAGGAACAAAATCAGCAAGGATTTTAGCGTTATGCGTAACGGTACCAAGCCCACCCCCTACGTAAAACCTAAACCCCCGTTTAGGTTTTCCCTCAACCTCACGAATCTGTGCCAAGTAACCAATGTCATGCATCTTGACTAAACCACAAGCCTCGTGCTCACAACCAGAGAAGGCAGGCTTGAATTTACGGCCGAAATCCTGAACATCGTCGTGACCCAATAGAAACTCAAACAAGGCATTAGCGTAAGGTGTGGTGTCAAAAGTCTCAGAGTGACAAACACCGGCTAGAGGACATGCCGTGACATTACGAACTGAATTACCACAAGCTTCACGCGTCGTTATGCCAACACTGGCAAGTCGCCGCATTAAATCCGGGGTGTCCTCAATATGAACAAAGTGAAGTTGTATGTCCTGGCGGGTAGTAACGTGTAAAATCTCGTCAGAATATTCTTCTGCTAACTCCGCCAAAACATCAAGCTGTTCAGGGTTTAGTCCGCCGAACGGCACCTTAATACGTTGCATTCCCGGTGCATGCCATTCAGTCTCAGGGCCTTTAGTGGGAGCTTCGGAAAATTCAAGTTGCCGTGTCAGAGATCCATCATGACGATGACCGTTATCATAGCGCTGGCCGTAAGCCCCTCTACGTAATCGGGTTTCAGCAAATACCTTCTCGTCAAAACGGTCCTGACGCCGAAGTTCCATTTGCCCCTCAAAGAGATCTATCTCTTCGGACCAATCTAAAGGCATACGATCCTTAAGTACATCTTTCCATGTCGTCATGATTCACGACCTCCGACTTGAATAACGGCGAAGCGACCAAATTCTCCGCCAAAAGGGATCTTTCGACTAATTCGGTTAATTATATTGCATTTTTTCCTTATCAGTTATGTCTTACTTTGCCAAAGGCCACATTCAGTCTTCTTCATCCCAGGCCATCGTCCCGTCCGCGGATGCTCTCCTGACCTTACAGCCCGAGTGCAGGGAGCACAGCCTATGCTTAAGAATCCTTGATCGTAAAGCGGGTTCAACGGGAGTTCGCGAACCTTGGCATACGACTCGAGTGCCGCACGGTCCCAATGAATTAATGGATTTATAGAATCTCTATCAGGACCAGTTTCAATAAAATCAAGCGAAGCTCTAGTGTTGCTTTGGTCTCGACTTCTACCACTCAAAAGGGCCGTGGGCTTCTTACGATCCATGTACTCTATTACTGGATTTACTTTCCTAAGACGGCAACATTGGTCTGGATCAGTCGCAAACATTCGGTCATCGGGCCGGTTTGCTTGTAGTGTCACGAATTGAAGATCCGGGTAACGCGCCGCAACCCTATCACGTGTAGCAAGGGTCTCAGGAAAATGGTAGCCGGTATCCCCAAAAACTACTTCACCCGAGTAACCCGCATCGACAGCGAGGTCTATCAAAACAATTCCATTTAGGTTAAACCCACTAGTCATCGTGAGGCCATGCCGGCCATACCGAGCTAATGCCCATGCAATAACAGCCTGCGGGTGGGTTCGTTCCCCCCATTGCGGAACTTCCTGGCCTGTGGAGCCTTTCGTCAAATAAGACATGGGGTTAGTAGTTTGTTCTTCTAACAACTTTCCGTCTCCAATTTCCACTTTTGCATCAAACTCTCCGCCGGACTTCGCACCATTAACACTATAGTAGTTTACAAAAAGAGTCAAGTATAGTCAAATGCTTAATCAATTAGTCGCAAAGCGTGTATTTAGCCCTTGGTGGCACACATTTCATCAAGTCCCAAATTATGTTGGTGATCTATGTAAACTACACTATTGTTTACTGTTTTTATCGATAAGTCGCTTTTGATTGAGTTTGACTTTTCCTCCTTATTAAAGCTATAAGGTACCGTAGATGAGTAAAGCCGCGCAGCCAACTATTAGTTATCCGATTGTCCTATCAAACTTGGCGGCGATTCGCTGTGTGGTGATAGGCGGGGGTAAAATTGCTGAGCGTAAGGTGCTAGGTCTACTCGAGGGAGGCGCTAAGCCTCTAGTAGTTAGCCCTAACTTGACTACTCAACTAGACAAATGGAGTGCTGTGGGGAAGATACACCATAAACGAAGAAGTTACCGGGTTGGCGATCTCGATGGTGCTTTTCTCGCAATTACTGCGAGCTCTGATTCTGAAGTGGATAGTAGGGTCGCCCTTGAAGCAAAGCAATTGGGAATACTCATCAACGTAGCTTCTTCCAAACGCAAGGGTAATTTCCAAACACCTGCCACTGCACGGCATGGAAATTTACATGTAAGCGTCTCGACTAGTGGAACTAACCCTAGCCTCGCTATGCATATGTTAGACGAACTCGGAAAGCATTGGACACCACGCTACTCTCGCATCGTTAGTATCACAGAACCCCTGCGGGGTGATCTTCAAAAGCTCGGCGGCCATCTCCGACGTCGATTCTGGAAGGAAGTAACTGATCCCCAAACAATGGACGAGCTTTTCCACCTATCGATTGATAACGCCCAAACACGTCTGCGCGAAATTATCCTCAAATTGAGGAAAAATGGCCCAACTTGGGAAGCCCACGAAGTGAACTGTGGCTAAGGAAACCTCATCGGATCAACTACCAATAGATCTTATGGGTCTTGTCTCTCTTGTGGGCGCGGGACCCGGAGATCCTGAGCTAATAACCATGAAAGGGCTTCGGCGACTACATGAAGCAGATCTCGTTGCTTACGACCGACTAGTAAATCCTATTCTGTTGCGAGAGTGTAATCCAAAGGCAAAACTGATTTATGTTGGTAAACACGACCCAAATCGACCAAACCAATCACAAGAAGGAATTAACCAGTTGCTGATTGACGCTGCTCGAACCGGCAAGAACGTTGTTCGCCTGAAGGGTGGCGACCCATTCATATTTGGCCGTGGTGGCGAAGAGGCTTCAGCTCTCTGTAAAGCTGGAATCCCTTTCGAAGTGGTTCCAGGAATAAGTTCAGCTGTGGCTGTCCCAGCCTATGCAGGCATACCCTTGACCCATCGTGACTTCTCTTCTTCGATAGCCATCGTCACAGGACACGAGGCAGAAAATACCCAAGGGGCACAACGGAATGTTGACTGGTCAGCTCTCGCAACAGCTACAGACACCCTGGTGGTCCTGATGGGAGTGAAAAAACTAGAATTCATTATTACTCAACTTATCCAGCATGGCCGATCTGTGCAAGAACCAGCTGCCCTAATCAGTTGGGGGACAACGAGTGAACAGAGGACTGTGGTCGCGACGCTAGAAACCATAGCTTTAGAAGCCCGTAAGGCAGAATTAGCTAACCCTGCAACCCTAGTAATAGGCCAGGTGGTATCCCTGCACCCAACTCTCGACTGGTTCATTCACGATAAGCGGATGTCCATTATTGGGGCAACCAGGGCAACGACACCTTAAGGCGCTAATGGACGCAACGCTACTAGCTGGCCATGGGAGCCTTATTACGGCATCCGGAGAAGCAATGGTGCGCCTCGCTGACATCCTTAGGGAAGAGGGAACCTCCCCTATTGTTGAAGCAGGGTTCATCAACTATTCGCGTCCAACCTTCGCCGAAGCAGTTGCAAAGTGTGCTCACCTCGGAGCTACTAGAATAATTGTCCAACCTTATTTGCTTATTGACGGATACTTTAGCCAAACACTAATCCCCCGTCTAATAAAAGAAGCGGTTTCCACAAGGCCTGGCCTTAAATTCCTAATCACAGGCGCCCTCGGCTTTCACCCTTCCCTTGTAGAACTTGTTCAACACAGGGCCATAACTGCACTCGCAGACTACCCACTAGATGAAACGGGGTTGCTGGTTATGGCTCATGGCACCCCGAAAACCGGTGTAATTGAACCAATAGAACTCCTTGCTGAGTCCCTTCGAAAAACTTTTTCTGAAGTTGCTATTGGTTATATGGAAAATAATAAACCAACTATTCCTGACGCCGCAGATGATCTAGTGTCTAGAGGCGTTAGACGCATCATAGCGCTGCCATATTTCCTTCACCTCGGTGGACATGTGACGGAAGATCTTCCTGCAACCGTAACCTTTCTGCGACAACAACACTCAGAGATGACATACCTACTCGCTGAGTATTTGGGTTTTGATTACCGACTAGCTGATGTGGTGAAATCTCGACTTGCAGAATGTTTGCGCAATTCAACTAACAGCTACGCCTCTTCTAAACCAGAAGGATAGAAGTCTACTTCGTAACCAGTGAAACTCCCTTGTTTATAATCCAAACGAGCCGAAAAGACCCGTTCTTGGTTTAACCATTTCAGAAAAACCCGATCACCTTCATATAAATTCAAACCCATGACGTCTTTATCTGGTACCCAAAAAAGTCGTCCCTCCGAAGAATCACGTAGAGTGCCTCGGAAATCTTCGGAGGTAAAAACAAAAGTGTATATATCCTCTTTATCCGCGAAAGCAGGGAAAGTCAAAAGGCCTCGATAATTCACCTTACCAAGAGTCAAACCTGATTCCTCTAAAACCTCGCGCCTTACACAGTCTTCTGGAGTTTCTCCTGGATCGAACTTTCCCCCCAAGCCATTCCACATCCCACGTTGGGAACCGCGTAATTTGTTGATCATAAGGGTATTACCATCGCACCTTATGTAGCAAAGACTAGTAAGCACAGGTCCCATTATCTTGTTCGACCTCGGCCCAGGCCATCAACCTTTAGAGAACTAAAGTGACTCCCGCCTCCCACTAAGTTCATCATAAGGTTAAGGTAGCACCTGCGAGAACTTTTGGACAGTTGTGCAATCCTCGACAGGGAGGCGTCATGGAAATTGCAATCATCGGAACAGGGAATGTGGGCAGTGCACTTGGCAGTGGCTGGGCAAAAGAGGGTCACAATATTATTTTTGGCAGTCGCAGACCATTCGACAAACGGACAAAAGTATTATTATCTGAAATCCCTGGGGGACGAATCGCTTTGCCGATCGAAGCTGCTGCTAGTGCTTCAATCATAGTCCTTGCAACCCCTTTCGGAAAGACTCCGGGAATAGTCCGGAGCCTCGGAAACCTAACTGGCAAGATTCTTCTTGACGCAACTAATCCAATTCGTGAGTCGCCAACTGCGGAGTCAGGCGCTCGTGCTGTCGAAGAAGCCGCACCCACAGCCAGAGTCGTTAAGGTATTCAACGCTACTGGGGCCGATAACATGCGCAATCCCATGTATGGCGACCATCCTATCGACATGTTCGTGTGCAGTGATGACCCTGAAGCCCGGATTATAGCTTCAACTCTTGCAGAGGAACTAGGCTTTCGTGCTATTGACTGTGGCGGGCTGGATGCCGCAGCTATGCTGGAACACTTAGCAAAACTATGGGTACGCCTCGCACACCAACTGGGGCACGGACCAGATGTGGCCTTTAAGCTCGTAAAGCGACAGGTATAGCAACCCTAGCAGTACTGCCTTTGGAAAAATAACTTGGCAATACAAATAGCCCAGAAAATCAATTTAGCCAGATACACAAGCTCATTCCAACCTCAATCGACCGAGTCGTAATCGAGAAAATCCTTTCCTGCCTCGGAAGCTAGAATGTCGAGAGCAGCGGCCGCACCGTGACCAGCTGCAATTATTGCTTGCGAACGGTTGGGGCGAGTAGCACGACCAACGACATAAAGGCGATCTATTGAAGTCCTACCGTCCTCGTCAGAGGCGACGCCGTGCTCGGTCTTCTGGAGACCCATAATCTCGGCCAAATCTGCACCTTTACCCTCTGCTAGCACAAGATAATCTGCCTGTCGTACGGTTCCGTCCTCGGAAGTTACCTTGAAACTCCCCTGAACCTTCTCTATAGCAGTGGCAGGGGAATCTGAAAGAATGGTGCCAAATGCTGAGACTTGTTCTTTGGCAATCTTCTGAAACTCACTACCAGTAATCTCGAGAATGCCTAAATAGTTGAGTATCTTTGCGTAATGCATTGGTGTTTTGTCCTGCACAAGAACCGTAACTTCTTGTCCGTTCTTGGCTAGGAATAAAGCGGCGGATAGCCCAGCAGGACCGTCGCCTACAATTATTGTGGAGGCCATGGTAATACTCCCTTGACGAGGAATCGTCAAAAGCAGCATACCTAATAACCTGGCAGACATGGAGATTGATCGATCTAGCTGACAAGAAAGTTAAACTAACCAATCAAATCCTGGGTAGACGATGCGAACGCCAAGCACCGCATAACCCCTGCATTACAACAGGCGCTTTAGAAGCTACGAAGTAGCTAATTGATTTCTAGGCACTCTCTAGATGCTAGCGGCGGAAACCGACTAGTTGGCAGCGATTGGTACCAAATCGCAACCGAAGAAATGTCATCTTGCAATGGTAAGTAGCGGCGATCATTCTGCCTCTCTTCGATCGATTGCAGTGTCTTCGTACTACCGTGCCTAGTCTTTGCTCTGCTGCGCCAACCAAGTGCCTGTATTGTTACTCTCAAATCTTCGTCAAAGCGAATAGGATCCATCACATGCCATCGGTACATCGCGAAACGTTGAACAGCGTTATACGCCTCACCCCCGGGACTAACCTGCTGCATTCCCAAGTAAGGGGTCGAATACGGTGTGTAACGTCCATCGACATCCCAGTTATACGCTCCACCAAAATAGTCTTCGGTGCCAGTACCAACTATGGTAGCGAACTTACCATCACCATCTAGGAAAAACTTAATCTCCCCTTCGCCCCACCAGCCGTTGTTGTGCACCCCCCAACCAATTGCGGTTCCAACATAGTGTCCTTTTCCCACTATTCCATCTATCAAAGTATGAACCTCCTTATAGGAAAGCGGGTTAGAGCGGCGAAATTGCGCGTGGAAATATGCTACGTCCTCAGAGATATCTGTCAGGGTGTAGTTAATTTGGTAATAACAAGCAACTTTTTCGTCGGTACGATTTTCAATCGTGATGCGTGCAGATTTGCGGAATGGCATTTCCCAATAACAATTAACTCCATTATTTGGATTGACCGATACTGGTATCGAATTAATTTGACAGAATTTTTCCCAAGGGACTGCAAAAAAGTCAGAAATTGGGCATTCAACTGATGGGTGGTTTTGGTCGTCCCAATACATCCGTAATATGCATTCACGTCTTACTGGATCTCCAGCTAGCCAAATACTTTGTATAGCTCCTGGACCGTCTATTTCAGCAATTGTAAAGGTGGAATGTGGATCGATCCAAACTGCTGGCGAGACTTTCCAGCCTTGCCCTAGATCTGTGGCAGCTTTAGCGCCAAATCCCTCGTGAGCCATGCCACCCTTACCCTTCTCACCTGTGGGGTTCTCTGCGCTGATTGATCGTGTCTGAGCATCGGAAAGGCGAGATAGGTTTCCTAGATGTAGTCCCAATCCATTAAATTTTCCCATAAATGTTCTCCTTAGCTTCTGCCCAAGTACAACTCAATCCTAATTTTCTTCCGTGTGCTATTAACTCTCTCCAAGCAGTTCTCACTACTCTCCTTACTTTACGCAAAAAAACTATAACCAGTATCGTTAGTAACCATAATGGTAAAAAGTCAGCGTAAGCAACCAACAGAGATTTTAGTTGGTTCTAATTTCACCCTGAATCTCTCCGAAAAGGTATCAAGATGTGGTAGTTTCGTGTACCCGGCCCTGAAACATTCCGACTTGATTCCGAAGTTCTTGTCCTACAAATTGGGAGCGTTTCTTGTCTTCTAATGCGATAACAATACGCGACGTCAAGACTATCCTGACGCAACCTCCTGGCCTACCTAGGCTTGTTGTCGTCAAAGTATTGACGTCAGAACCGGGTCTCTGCGGTGTTGGCTGTGCAACTTTTACCCAACGACACCATGCCGTAGCGGCAGCCGTCGAGCACCACCTAAAGCCGTTCGTATTAGGCCGCGAAATATCCAGAATTGAAGAGTTATGGCAAATGATGATGGTGCACGGCTACTGGCGAAATGGACCAGTGTTGAATAATGCTATCTCTGGTGTAGATCAAGCTCTTTGGGACATCAAAGGGAAAATAGCCGGCCTCCCAGTCTACGAATTGTTTGGCGGTAAGAGTCGTGAGGCAGCACACGTGTACGTGCACGCCAACGGTAGCTCTCCTGATGAAGTCCTTGAAGAAGTACGAGCCTTAGTAGCTCAAGGTTATCGTTTCGTCCGTGTGCAGATGGGCGGATACGGTGGGAAGGCTTCCGATCTAATTAAACCTGAAGGGGCCCAGAGCGGAGCCTATTTTGACCCACGTAGCTACACCCGCAACACTCTCAATATGATTGAGCACGTGAGAAGCGAGATCGGCGATAACATCGAACTTTTACATGATGTTCACGAGCGACTCGCTCCCGTGGATGGTGTCCAGTTTGCTAAAGATGTTGAGGAGTTTCGACTTTTTTTCCTTGAGGATGTTCTGTCACCAGAAGATCTTGAGTGGTTCCGTTTTGTCCGCCAACAGACAGCCACGCCCTTGGCGATGGGCGAGCTCTTCAACCATCCCCGTGAGTGGCAACCCCTTATTACTGAAAGATTAATTGACTTCATTAGGATGCACGTAAGTCAAATGGGGGGAATCACGCCTGCTTGGAAAGTAGCTGCTTTCGCCTCAATGTTTGGCATTAGAACTGCTTGGCATGGACCTGCTGATACCTCTCCAGTGGGTCATGCCGCAAATTTACATCTCGACTTGTGGGCACATAATTTCGGCGTCCAGGAGTGGTGTCAATTTCCAGAAATTGTTTACGAAATCTTCCCTGGTACGCCCGAGGTTAGAAACGGCTACATGTATCCCAACGCCATACCAGGACTGGGTATAGATGTAAACGAGAGTCTTGCCGCTAAATTTCCTTGCAAGGACTCTGTGGAAACCTGGACTCAGACGCGACTTCCTGATGGTAGTTCAACCCGGCCATGAGATTGTTAAGCTTTGAAGTGGCGTTGTGTGCACTTGACGACGCCTAGAACTGCTTCACCCACCCCTGCAACTTCAGTTAGGAGATCTGAAATGATGCAACTGACCGATAAAATCGCAATCGTCACTGGCGCAGGCAACGGCTTTGGCGCGGGCATTGCCCAGGCTTACGCCGCTGAGGGCGCCCGGGTCGTCCTGGCTGATTTAAATTTGAAAAACGCTCAAGCCGTGGCCGAAGACCTGGGCGCTGGGACCTCGACCTTCCAATGTGACGTTGCTGAAGGGCTTCAGGTTTCTGCCCTGGTAGAGCACTGTGTCTCTACCTTCGGGGTGCCTGACATAGTGGTCAACAACGCTGGTACAACCCATCCAAACGGTTCACTCCTAGAGGTGAGCGAGGCGACTTTCGACCGTATTTTTGCGGTTAATGTAAAGTCGATCTTTCATATGGCCCGGGCCGTCATCCCTCTTATGCGCCAACGGAAGTACGGGGTAATCCTCAACATCGCTTCCACCGCTGGCATGCGCCCACGACCAGGTCTGGTCTGGTATTCGGGCACTAAAGGTGCCGTCAACACTATCTCCAAGGGAATGGCCTTGGAACTAGCTGAGGACAACATACGCGTCAATGCCATCAGCCCAGTTATGGGAGAAACTGGACTCATAGCTGATTTTATGGGTCAGGACACACCGGAAAATCGAGCCAAGTTTAAAGCATCAATTCCATTGGGACGCTTTTCACAACCGCGGGATATTGCCAATGCGGCCATCTTTTTGGCTAGTGATGCTGCAGACCTTATAACCGGCATCGATTTTCCGGTGGATGGCGGAAGAACCGCCTAGATTAAAAATTAGTGCGTATCCGTCACGGAAGCATCAAAAAGAAAATAAACCGCCTCCTGAGCCAAGTGGTTAACGGTTCTTAAGGTACTCTAAATACTCCTTACGGAACTTAGATACCTTGGGAGCTATCACTAAGCGACAGTAACCCTGATCCGGATTGTTAACAAAGTAGTCCTTGTGATACGCCTCTGCAGGGTAGAAATTATCAAGTGGCGTTACCTCGGTAACGACTGGATTTGACCACAGGCCCTGCTCCCCAACTTCACGCATAACGTCATAGGCCACCTTGGCCTCGGATTCATTACGAGTTAATATCACTGACCGATACTGGGACCCAACATCTCCACCTTGTCGGTTAAGGGTAGTAGGGTCGTGAATAACGAAAAAAATACGTACAAGATCGCTGAAGGTTATTTCCTTGGAATCAAACACAATCTGGACCACTTCGGCGTGACCCGTAGTTCCTGTGCAAACCTCTTTATAGGTCGGATTCTTCACGCTACCCCCGGCATAACCTGAAATAACACTTTCTACACCCCTCAGATCCTTGAAAATCTCCTCAAGGCACCAAAAGCATCCACCGCCGAGAGTAGCTATGTCAGTCGATAGCCCCATGGAGTCTCCAGTATTAGACATCGTGTTTTATAGTCTCCGTCCTCATACATGATTGCCATCTGGTCCAGTAGAACCCTAGGAATTTCACTAGTCTAACTGGTCCCAGGAGGGAAACTAGGGCGGACCTCGATTTTACTAGGTAAGTTACGAGAATTAGTAGAGAGAAGGTATACGACCATCTCACCCATGTCTTCTGGTTGCAACTTCCACTCATTGCCCTCAGTTGACTGCCGGCCACCCATAGAAGTAGCAACACTTCCAGGCATAATGGTTGAAACTCTAATACCGTAACGACGCAAGTCCAGCATAATAGCTTGACTGAATCCCGTGAGGCCAAATTTGGTTGCGTTGTAACCAGAAGCGCCAGCAAAAAAATTGGTACCAGCCAAACTGCTTACGGTAATGATAGTTCCACGAGTCTTTTTCAAATCCTCAACGGCAGCCTTGACGCTATAAAACACTCCCGTAAGATTAGTATCAATCATGGTGTGCCAGTCATCCGTGGAAAGAAGATCTACTGGAGCCATCATGCCTACACCAGCGTTTGCGATCAGCGCATCGAGCCCACCAAATGTGGTCACTGTTGCGGTAACCACATTTTGTTGTGCTTCAAAATCGCGAACATCACAAGTCAATGCCAGAACTGAACCCCCACCCCGAGCATTGAGTCCCGCTGCTGCTGCCTCCACTTCAGATTTAGACCGAGAAGTAATCGTAACATTCACGCCAGAATCTACAAGAGCTTCGGCTATACCAAAACCTATCCCCTTACTACCACCCGTTACTAGAGCTACTTTATTGGTCAAGTCTCGTCCCATACCCTAAATTACCACCTGGAACGAGATTCGCCGGCCACATAAACAAGATTGAAAAAATGTAAGGTTGATTCCCCTGCAAAGAAGTAGTTACCCTGGGACCTTCGTATCTAATCTCTCCTGCCCGAGAACATCATCACGTAGTAGAGGAGGGTTGCAACGGAGGCAGCTGCAGCAGCGACGTAAGTAAGTGCAGCAGCGTTAAGCACAGATTTTGAACCGTTTGCATCTCTTTGAGTTACCAACCCGAGATTATTCATTTGCCTGAGCGCTCTACGACTAGCATCGAACTCCACTGGTAGCGTTACAAGTTGGAAGAGAACTGCAGCTGCAAACAGTAATATACCGACCTGAGCCAAATTAGCAATATTGAGCACAAATCCCCCAATTAGCAGCCACGGACCAAACTGGGCTCCTATATTTGCAGGACGTACTAATGCACTACGGAACCTTAGCGGGCCATACGCTTCTGCATGCTGTATGGCATGCCCCACCTCATGCGCCGCAACCGCAGCACCAGCAACACTGGCCTGTTCGTAGTTAACAGCTGAGAGGCGAACTACACGCTTAAAAGGATCATAATGATCGGTTAAAACTCCCCGAACCTTCTCAACAGGTACTTCTTCAAGCCCATTACTGTCAAGAACGACCCGAGCAACCTCAGCCCCGGTAAGTCCAGCAGTATTCGCAATTTTACCCCACCGGTTGTACGTATTTTTGAGATACATTTGCACCAGTAGGGTTGCTACCATAGTCACAGCAAAAATAATCATGCTGCCTGTATCTATCATCATAAACACGCTTTCCCCCCTAGCTTTGGCGCGATATAAAAAGTAAAATCCGGCTTTGTTTGATTTTAGGCCCAAGAACTTTACCCAATTTGGCCAACTAGCCAAATAACGACACCTTTATGATTAATCTCGGACCAACCTGGCCGAACTCAAACTACATAATCCCATGGACAGCCCAAAAAAGCCACCACTCTATGTACAGTTGATAAACCCTTACTCTAGACCGATAGACCCCACATAGATACTGGAATATGACTCCCCCAAAACACTAAAATCATCGGGGCTCTATTTCTTACCGTATAGCCGTTACGTTCTCTGAGGCTCCGACCCGAACAATCTTCAATAACAACACTCTGCCTTTGCTTCGTTGTACTTTAAGCTTGGGGCGAATCCAACACAGGAGATTTGTATTGGAACAAGAAATGTCTAAGATCCACTCCTTTAATGATTTCTCGTCGGGCATAATGCCGTGATGGTAAGTATTGCTCGGTCAACCGTGGCATCCCCTTGATCCCTTCCTTGTCAATCGCATTTGCCGCGGGAATTTTGTCGTTCTTGTCACCCTGCGTCCTACCTTTAGTACCCTCCTACTTGGCGTACGTGGGAGGTAGCTCCCAGGCTCGACGAGTACTAATACTTCGTAATGCCCTGTTGTTCTCAACTGGATTCTCCATCATTTTTGTATCACTTGGGGCTTCGGCAAGTGTTTTTGGAGCGTTACTCCGAGCTAACCAAACTATCCTGTCAATAACGGGTGGCTTGTTAATGATTTTTTTCGGCTTGATCATGCTTGGCGTATTTCGATTCGCCTGGATCTATCGGGACACGCGACCTAGCGTCCCTAAAACAGCTGGAAACCCTTGGGGAGCAATGCTTCTGGGGATGGCGTTTGCAACAGGCTGGACCCCATGCATAGGACCAGTCTTAGGCGGAATACTAACCCTCGCCGCAACAGTGGGTACCCTTACTCAGGGAGTATTGTTGCTAGGTAGCTACGCACTGGGCTTAGCATTGCCATTTTTGCTGGCCGCCCTAATCATGGACCGCTTCATGCAATTATCAAAACAATTGCGCCGACGCATAGTTGCGTTGGAGCGGATCGCTGGTACATTACTGGTAGTTGCAGGGCTCTTAATGCTTAGTGGTAACTTTACCCGCCTGAACACTTTCCTCATAAGACTCACACCTGAATGGTTGATATCTAGGCTGTGACCTTACCCGCTGTCCAACTGAACTCCCTATATCGCAGCTATGGTCGCCAAAAAGTTTTGGTCAACATTAATTTGGTGGTCAATTCAGGACGGATCTTAAGAATTACTGGTGGGAACGGTGCAGGTAAAACCACTCTTCTAAGAATTCTCGCCACAGGACTCCAGCCAAGCAAAGGAACTGGACTTATATATGGTGCAAACCTAGTTGGCGAAGCGGACAAGGCCCGTAGACGCTTATTGTATTTGGGTTCTGCTAGTGGGAACAGTCCTATTCTAACTGCTCGTGAAAACCTTAGCTTTAGCGCAAAGGTCTACGGGGCCCCGATACCGGATATCAACCAGGTCTTAGAGGTGATTGGCCTCACAAAGTCAGCAGATCGTACCGTAAGGACCTTTTCCACAGGAATGAAAAAGCGACTGGGGATTGGCAGGCTCCTCCTCATCCCGGCTGACCTATGGTTATTAGACGAGCCGTATGCAGGCCTTGATCAGGAAGGCACGACGCTTGTCAATAATCTGCTCTTTGATGCGCTTGAAGATGGAAAAACGGTAATTTTTACTTCGCATGCTCTTGAGGATTCACCTTTTCCTAATGAAGCAACCTTGGAACTGGTCAACGGAAGGCTATGCACCCGAGATTCAAAGGTAAATCATGTCTGATTTCGCATTAGCTCTTGCCATAGCACGGAGGGATTTAATGCAAGAGTTTCGGAGCAAATCAATTATCATTGCCATGATTTTTTTCTCCTGCATCACGGTGCTAATACTTGCCTTCGCCCTCGGACCAGCGCCAGAAGACTTACATCGTGCAGCACCAGCCATGCTTTGGGTTGCCCTCACTTTCGCTGGTTTAATATCGGCAGCCCAGAGTTACCAAACCGAACTTATAGACGGCTCATTCGAGCAACTTCTGGTCTCACCGATCCCACGGTCAGTTATTTACATTGGCAAGTTGCTGGCTAACTGGTTAGAAATGCTTGTCCTGGGAGTTGTTCTTCTAGTGGTAATCTCTTTCCTATTTGACGTGAGTCTAAGAGGTAGCTGGTTATTAATGTTGCTTACTTTAGCTGTAGGATCGTTCGGCTTTTCACTCATCGCTACGTTTTATGCAGCTCTCACCACTAGGCTACCTGCCCGAGAACTGTTACTACCGGTACTAACCCTTCCGGTAATAGTTCCTATTCTTTTGGCAGCTGTGAGAGCGACTTCCGCAATATTTGGTTTAGGAGAAGGAAACCCTGATCTAGCAAGTTCTTGGGTACAATTGATACTGGGTTTTGACCTGATTTATCTTGTAGTATGCGTTGCTCTATTTCCCTTCATAATAGAGGAGTAATATTTTCTTTTGAGAACGGTTACGATTAAACCCATTTATATATGTCGACACCGTTAACTAGGGCATCTTACAGGAATCTAGGAGTTGCATTGAACATGATTATGAGACCAACGCCGTGGCTAAATATACTAGGTGCTTTAACTTTTATAGCGTTTGGTATCGGCATTTATCTTGCACTAGTTACGAGTCCTCCTGACGAAAACCAAGGTGATCTTATCCGAATAATGTATGCCCATGTTTCAGTGGCCTGGGTATGCTTTCTAGCAGTATTTTTGAGCGCATTTTTCGGATCGCTTTTCCTATGGAAACCAAGAATAGTGTACGACCTGTGGGCGACAGCTAGTGCTGAAGGGGCATTGCTTTTCGCCACCCTTACAATAGTTGGGGGCATGACGTATAGCAAGCCGACTCTAGGAGTCTTCTGGACTTGGGACGCAAAACTAACACTCACTGCTCTACTGCTAGCTTTACTAGTCGGGTATTTCGTTGTGAGGAGTTTAATTGAGGATAACCAGCGTCGTGGCCGGGTTGCGGCCGTCATAATGCTTGTAGTGCTGGTGAGCCTGCCATTCAACTATCTAGGTGCCGAGTGGTTTCGCACATTGCACCCCGCCAAGAGCATTAATCTTGACGGTTCAGGAGTCACCATGCAACCACTATTCTTACGAATCCTATTATTCAATACTGGTGTGGCGGCACTCAGCTTCTTGTATCTTTTGTTAGAGCGGGTACGCGTGGGTAGAATAGAAAAAAATCGCCACAAGGACAAAACGCTGAATGAAACTGATGGAGAGACCATACATGTCTAGCTGGGGATGGGTAATTATTGCCTGGTCACAGCTTGTCCTCGCCTACGGCGCCTACCTGCTTTATTTGCGGTGGCGGGGTAACCAACTTGAGAAGGATGACGATTGAAACGCACCGCCTACTACTTAATCGCAGCAGTAATTTTGGTTTCTGCTGGACTCATGATCTACCGAGTTCTGAACGAATCATTAGTTTACTTTGTACTTCCGAATGAGTATGCCCAAAGACCCAGCGAATACGCTGACCGCCGGATCCGCCTCGCAGGAATTGTGGAGAAAGGATCAGCTTCTTTTGATAGTAGTAACCTTCAGTTAATCTTTGTTGTAAGTGACGGTATCGAAAGCTACGAGGTGAACCATACTGGAAGTCCTCCCGATATGTTCAAAGAGAACGGTGGCGTAGTGATCGAGGGGAGTTTCCAAAATGGTGTGTTCATGAGTGATAATTTACTGGTCAAACACACGGAAGTGTATCAGGCGCCAGATGACGGACAACCGATCGACGTGGAAGCTTTAAAAGACTCGCTTAACTAAGAGCTTCCGAGGTGGTGATGTAATGTGCAGCTTTTTGAAATAAACCTAGGCCAGCTCGGTTCTGGAAGCACCTTACTAGCTACCGCCTTAGCTTTGTACGGTGCGATAGCAGGGATTTTCGGCTGCCTACGTCACGACGCACGCTTACAAACCTCGGCCCGCCTATCTGCTGTAGCCACCTTTCTAGCTACAACCCTTGCTATCGTACTTATGGAGGCTGCCCTACTCAGTGATGATTTTAGTGTCCAATACGTAGCTGAACAATCTAGGATAGCTTCCCCCGTATGGGTTAAAGTCGTCACACTCTGGGCAGCTCTCGAGGGTTCAGTATTACTCTGGGCTTGGCTACTTACACTCTACGGCGCGATACTTGCCGTAACGGCACCCTTAAATACTCTCCGGCCATGGGCCCTTGTAATTATGCAATTGGTACAGGTGTTCTTCCTTGGGGTAGTCGCAACCGCAGCAAACCCCTTCGTTGTACTAGCATTACCGCCTTTGGACGGTCCTGGCCCCAATCCCTTGCTCCAAAATCATTGGATGATGGCGATCCACCCGGTCCTGCTATACCTGGGATTCGTTGGCTTAACAGTCCCATTTGCCTATGCCATGGCAGCACTAATAGTACGAAATCCTGGTAGCGAATGGATGACGCAGACACGTCGCTGGACTCTTACAGGCTGGGGATTCTTGTCGGCAGGTGTTATTGCCGGGGGTTGGTGGAGTTACGAAGTACTTGGCTGGGGCGGATACTGGGCCTGGGATCCCGTCGAAAACGTGAGTTTACTCCCGTGGCTAACGGCCACCGCTTTCATCCACAGCGTGCAGGTGCAACAGCGCCGCCATATGCTGAAGGCCTGGAACGCACTATTAATTACGCTGACATTTGCACTGTCAATCCTCGGCACCTTCCTGATCCGATCTGGAATCATATCTTCGGTTCACGCATTTGGGGATGGACCAGTCGGCCCAATCTTCCTTGTTTTCTTTGTGGTTGTTGTAATTACCGCATTTGGGCTAATTGCTCTTCGATGGGATCAAGTTAGAGATCGGGCGGAACTTGATGCAACCGTAAGTCGCGAAAGTAGTATCTTGGCTGGCAATCTATTTTTCCTCGCTATCGCCTTTACAATCCTTTTGGGAACTTTGTTCCCACTTATCGTAGAAGCAATAAGTGGGAACAAAGTAACGGTAGGCGCACCCTTCTTTGATCAGGTCACTCTCCCTCTTTGGATGCTTGTGCTTTTTCTAATGGGCATAGGGCCGCTATTACCTTGGCGCCGTGCCAACAATCAAAAATTATGGACTAACTTAACTTGGCTTATAGGTGGCGGCCTTATTGTTGGGTTAATTGGATTCGCGCTAGGCCTCCGAGGTGTCTACCCACTGCTGACCCTAGGTTTGGCAGGGTACAACATTATTAGTCTCGTCTTATTGCTTTTGGGGGTGATCGTCCCACGAGCAAAAATATCTAAACAGCCCATCGTGGCTATCTTGCGCAGTTATCCGTTTGAAAATCGTCGACGCTTTGGCAGCATGATTGTGCACTTTGGCATAGTCGTAGTGTCCTTAGGGGTAATGGCTAGCTCAGCATTCCGTATCGATGAACAGGTCCGTTTAGACTTCGGCACCGCTGTACCTTTCCAGGCATATGAACTAATAGCTATCGACCACTTCATGAGACGGACCCCGAGGGGAATCAGTGCTGGTGCTGAGGTGTTAATTGAGCGTAACGGAAAAAGGTTAGCCACATTAAGACCACGATTGAATATGTTTGGCCAGAACTCCCAACTAGTGCCTTCACCAGCTGTGCTTTACAGGTTTCAGCACGACCTTTATCTAAGCATCGCTAGTACAATTGATCCTGATGCAGACTTTGTCGTAATCCGAGCTATACAGAGCCCACTAATTGCCTGGATTTGGGTCGGTGGCCTAATAGTGGTGTTAGGGACAGGCTTTGCTCTTTACCCAACAGGTGAAACGAGTAATCATCGCAAAAAATCGAGAAAGCTGAAACCATGACTCGTTGGTTATTTATCGTGGCAATCACGGGTGTTCTGAGTGCTCTATTCTTATTTGGGTTACTTCGAGGAAAGCCCGACCGCGAAATCGCCTCGAACCTTATCGGTAAGCACGCCCCGGACTTCACCCTTCCCTTACACAAAGGTTTTGCGGAAAACCTGGGTGAGAACTTTTCTTTAGCCGAGCATAAGGGCCAGCCAATGGTCATAAACTTCTGGGCTTCATGGTGCCCACCCTGTTTTCAAGAGGCACCCGCATTAGCAACGGCTTGGCGTAAGTACGGCACAGAAGTTCTATTTGTGGGAGTCCAAACACAGGACCCCGGTAGGCGTGACGAAGGACAGAAGTTTGTCGACCAGTTCGCCCTTGGGTTCCCTAACGTTTTTGACTCCCAAAGCAGCCTGAGTATCGATTATGGCTTGTTCGGAGTTCCTGAGACCTTTTTTGTAAATTCAGAAGGCTTAGTTATTTACCGACATACTGGCCCATTAAGTAAAATTACCCTTGATAATCAAATTGGAAAATTAGTCCGATGAGGCACCTCTCGAATTCTGTGCGGCAGGTTTTAGGCCTTTTGGCTGTAATTGGTGGATTGGCAATTGCAGACAGCGTGCAGTCCGAAGAAGCTAAATCTCGAATGGATTCTGTTAGGCAGCTCGAGCGGCAAGTGTTCGACATTGGGCGCAAGCTGCGTTGCCCAGTTTGCACAGCCGAATCCGTGGCGGAATCCTCTGTACAGATAGCAATAGAAATGCGATGGACAATTCAAGAACAGCTAGAACAGGGGCTAGGTGAACAAGAAATACTCGCGTTTTTTCAATCTCGTTATGGCGACTGGATTTTGTTAGACCCCCCGAAACGGGGAGTACATCTGATGCTGTGGCTCCTACCAATTCTTGCTGCGCTATTAGGTTTAGTCTTTCTAGCGGTTTCCTTCCGTCGATGGCAAAACGTTGCTAAAAACTCTATTGAGCTTGATAACGCCAATCTCAATAGAGTACGAAAGGCTGTTGAGGAGGCTCGGAGATGACCGAAATCCTCCTGGTTTTGTTCACGGTAATTCTTACTGCTTACGTAGCCCTACCAATGATCTTTTCTAATCAATCCGACCCCTTACCGGATCTTCATGACCCTGTTCTCCAAGATCTTGAAGAGGAAAGGGATGCTCTTTTCCAAGCCATCTTAGAACTGGAATCTCGCGAAGATCTTCCTAAAAGCCAACGTGATGCCCTAAGAGCTCGTTACGAAGCAAAAGCTACTCTAGTCCTTCGGGCACTCGATACCCGAGAACATGACCTGGACGGATCGCAGACCTCTCGCCAAATAGCAGTCTCAAGTCGTCCCCCGGTAGTGCTGATAAGTTTGTTGGTATTTGTTGTAGCGAGCGCAGCCTCCCTAAGTTCGTTTGTGCTTCCCCGGGTAGGAAACTCTTCTATCACCACCTTCTTTGATAAAGACTTAGAAGCAAGTCGTACCATCAAGCAGTTACAACGAGCAGCAACCAAGAAACCTAATAACGAAAACCTCCTAGCGTTAGCTGATGCCTATTGGCAACTAGGTGAAGTTGTTGAGGCAGGGGAAATATATCAAAGGATAGTTAATGGTTCTCTGCCCGTACCAGCTATTGCATACCGCCGCCTTGGTTTCCTAACCCTCCAAACTAATCTAGAAGGCGCTACTGACCTATTAGAGTTATCAAGAGCCGTAGAACCCACGGACCTTAAAACCCTTTTCACGCTAGGAGAGCTCTACTACTCACTAGGACGATTAACCAAGGCCCGGCAAGCATGGCAGGAGTTTTTAATTCAATCAGGAGGAGAAGATGAGTCTGACATAAGTGCTCGTCTTGAAACACTAAGTGAGATTGAACCCCTTTATGCCACGGCTTTAAAAAACCCGAGTGAACGCAACCGACTAGCTTTGGCAGAAGCTCTCTGGAATCATGACAATGAGTTACTCGCAACCGAAACCTATTTCCAAATATTGGCTGAATCAAATCCTGACCAGCCACTTGCACTTAAGCGAGCTAGCCAATCTCTTTTCCTGTCAGGCAGACTTCAAGAAGCCGTTGTTCTGTTGGAACGCCTAACAACAATTGGTGAAGCTGACGCTGAAAGCCTACTAATGTTAGGTCACTGTTACTTCAACCTGCAAAACCTTGCCAAAGCTATAGAAACTTGGGAATCCTACCTAATAATCGCCATTGAATCTGGACCAGTCCCTGATCTTATTGCTAGGGCAGAGATGCTGCTCGAGGCGTCATCATTTTCAGGTCAGCAACTTTACGAAAGCCACTGCGCAACGTGTCATGGTTCATTTGGCCAGGGTGGTTCAGGAACCACCCTGGCCAACAACCCAAATGCCGAACGGAAAGCCAACGTGCGTGACATCATCCGGTTTGGCCGCAATCTTATGCCAGGATTCGACTTAAAGCTATCGGATTCAGACATTGAAACACTTGTCGATTACGTGGTTAATAGGGTTGCAAAGGGAGTTACGACCACTCCATGAGAAAAAAGAATGCTAGCAAAAACTTTGACGCTTTTAAGCCCAGCTCAGATAAACCGATCGATGAGAAAAGGCGGTGGTTTATTTCCTGGTTGTGGAGGCTCCCAGTCTTAGCTGCACTCTTAGGTGGAACCTACGGATTTTATCGGGCTTACAGAGTCCACTTCAATAAAGGCCGACCTGCAGAGCGCCCTCAATTTGATGAAGGTCCGGAAGTTCTTGTTTCCGACCTGTCAAATTTTGCAGAACCTTGGAGTGAACAGGGATTCACTTTTGATAATGTGCCATCTATCGCATTACGATTGACTACACTAGTTCCAGGTGGGATCAAAATTCAGGACGGGGTTTACCTAATCGCTTTCAGCCGCATCTGTACTCACCAAGGGTGCTTAGTAAATCTGAATCGGAATCTAGAATCCATAGCCGTAGCTTTTAACCAGAGGGTCTACAGCCCAGCATTAACCTGTGCATGCCATCTGAGTGTCTTTGACCCAGGGAAAGCAGGAAAGGTTTTAAGTGGCCCGGCCGTCCTCCCTTTACCTCGTATACGACTTGAGCTTCGCGGTAACGAAGTATGGGCAACAGGCCGAGAAACGTGAGCAGGAGTAGTATCCTACCTACATAGTCTCCTATTTTCTGCTTCGCGTAACCCCAAACTATTCGTTATTAACGAAATTACGGGTCAATCTCGTTTTGGTATTGATACTTGCCTTCATAACCCTAATCTGCTTCTCGATTACTACTTATGCCAAAGCCACGAACAACATCATAAGTAATGGACCGGGAAACAATTCAACAATGATTTTAGAACTTGTAGGACATGCAGAACGTCTTATACCCCTGGGCAATACCGATGTTTGGACCCATGATGGAGTCGCCTATCTGGGAACATCGGAAAGGCACTGTGGTACTGGTGAAGTAGATGATTCAGGAATTCAAATTTACAGTGTTGATGATCCTAAAAACCCCCAAAGAATTGGTGCTCTTCCTTCTGTAAAGGGTAGCCGAAGCAACGATGTAAAGGTGGCTGCCATGGTGGGCGGGGTGCGCCTAGTACATTCAAATGAGTCCTGTGAGCCAGGAGGGCCTGGCGGGTTCGAAGTTTACGATGTGTCCGATCCGCATCTACCCATACACTTAGCCCACGTGGAAACCAATTCAGTCAACAAGTTTTCCCGCACTAATGTCGGCGAAACTAATGTGGGAGTGCACAACTTGTATCTTTTCCACCGTGAAGGAAGTGACTACGTTGCTTCACAAGTCAATACAACTATTGGATCTTTCCAAATTTTCGACATTAGCAACCCTAGTAATGTCAATCGAATCGGTTATTTCGGTGCTGAAGCATTACGTTGGCCATATGTAAATTGGGAAACAACTAGTGATCTGGAATTTATAAATGAGGTAGAAAGTTATCTAGCGGGAGGTTTTGGGCAAATGCGAGGCCGAAACCTGCACGACCTTTACGTTACACCTGATGGGAAACTTGCTTACCTAGCTCACTGGGATGCTGGCCTGATTCTCTTGGACCTCGCAGACCTCTCTCAGCCACAAGTACTATCAGTGGCACTTGAACTAGACAGTGGCCACGGCGAAGTCAACAGTCATTCGGTGTGGCCGACTGACGATGGCCGGATCGTAGTTGAGGGAGCAGAAGACTTTAATTCCCACGGCACAGAAGTCACAATTATGAATACGGAAGAAGCTCAATCATACCCAGCTGTAGAGGGGACGTTCACTCGGCGCATAAAAACACTTCCAGAAGAGTCATTGTCAGGACCAACCGTCTACCTTGGCCTTGGTTGTGATTCTATGAGCAAACCAACTAGTAAGGGGCAAGTAGCCCTAATTCTACGAGGTGAATGTTCCTTTTCCTCAAAACTAGACCAGGCGCTGAACCTTGGATACACTGCCGCAGTCGTATTCAACCATCAAACTGGTGGTGCCGAAACAATCACAATGGGGGCTAGAAACCAAGTTAATCTACCTGCAGTCTTTGTAAATCACGGAGCAGGCCTTGCTCTCGGTGGAGTCAAACATATTAACCAACTAACTCCGGGTACTACTGGGGCCACTATACGAGTTAAGACAGCCCCTAACGGTTGGGGGGGTGTAAGGATTTGGGATTACACTGATCCAAGGGTTCCTATTCTAGCTTCGACATTCAACACCGAGTGCAGTGCTAATCCTGACACAAATACTTGTGCACGAGGTATCCTCTCAAGTCATAACGTAATCGTCGAAGATAACCTAGCTTATATCTCGTGGTATGCCGAAGGTCTCGTAGTTTTAGATATTAGCAATCCCTACAAACCAGTAGAGATTAGCCGATATCGGACCAGCGGGCCCTCTTTTCGGTTGAGCAACGGTGGCGACCAGGATATCTGGGGCGTACACAAAGTCCCGGGAGAGCCTTGGATTTACATTTCAGACCGTAACGGAGGTATGTACGTGTTAGAAATTGTGATAGTGGCATCAGAACAACCTAAACCCTAGTGGAGCCACAGATACCCTTCATTAAATGTTGATCAGGAACCCGCACCAGTTTTGATTACTCAAAAGCTTTTCTTAGCATGCCGCCCTTTTTCCCACGTAAAAAAGCAAGAACCTCACTTACAACGCTAACCGCAATTTCCTCTGGGCCCTCAGCGCCGATAGCTAGTCCAATAGGGTTATAAACCTTATCTAACTGCTCTTTAGTCGGCACAAACCCTTGACCTTTGAGCTCTTCTAAGAGTTTGTGAAACCTATGACTGGGTCCTAGTACGCCAACATAAGGCGCTCTCGATTGCAAGGCGAAGCGAAGAGCATGACGATCCCGCTCATAATGATGATTCATAATGACAACTGCAGTGTTGCAACCGAAGTTTAGTTGCTCCTGGTAAGCAACTGGGTGAATTTGGATGAGAGTTGCACCCGGGAAACGGTCCTGACTCAAGAAGTCCTGACGAGGGTCAACAACCGTAACTTGGAAACCACAGCGTCTCGCCAAGTTTGCCACTGGTTGGGCATCTAATCCCGCCCCAAACAAAGTAAATTCTGGAGGCGGTAGGGTAACGTCTAACAACATCTCAACACCATTTATGTTTACCGATTTAGTTTCTGGATTTCTCTGAGAAAGAAGGTCTTCGGCAGTCTTCATTGCGAATTTTTTGAGGATAGGATCAACGAGACTTCCAACAGGCACCTCCCCATCAACAATGATAAGGTCCTCTCCTAGTCCAACATCCTGGCGTTCTGAGGAAATTATCAGAACCCGCACAACGGGAAGCCGAGCAATAACTGCAGTACTCCAAAACTCAAAGACATTGTTTAGGCCAAGCTCTTCTATGACGATGTCGATTACGCCACCACATCCAGAACCAAGGCCAAAAATTTCATCTTCTCGAAGATCAAAACTTTCACGCTGAACCTGCCCTTCCCTAAAGACCTCCCGAGCAATTGCCGCAACTTCTCCCTCTAGACAACCACCTGAAATGAGTCCTAAGGGTGGCCTTTCGTCAAAAATAATTAACTTGGCACCCTCGTGGCGATACGCGGAACCTTCAACAGCCACTACTGTAGCCATCGCAACCTTATACCCTTCATCTACCGCTTCTTTTGCCTGCTCAATCAATCTAAACGTTTCGATCATATGAACTCCCGATGCAAACCTCCGCTAACAAGTCTAGTCCAAAGAGTAACCCTCAAAAGCATGCTACTACCGGAGGCGTCTGTAAATGATCATATTAAGAACCAATTTATTGATAATTTCCCAGAAATATTTATATTTATCCATCTTCACCAAAGTGTTCAGATTTTCCATCGACTTATATATACTAACTAATTGCCAGCCAGTACTGGAGACAAAAGAATATCGTGGATCCATCGACTGCAGTGAGTAACAGGCTAAGACGGTAGGATTCTGGAGGCTTTTTCGTTTTATTATGAAAACCATTAAACACCAGGACACTAAACGTGTACGGCTGAACCCCCTTGCTAGAAACCTAGGGCACCTTTCAATAACTACTAGCATTAATACTGTTGTTCCATTCAGCTATATGTACATTTCAACCTATGATTTTGAAAACATGCCAATCTTTAAAAATTGCCTTGCGGAGGACCGATGATTACTGCTGTGGTAATGGCTGGAGGGAAAAGCAGGCGGATGGGACAACCAAAGCTTTTGCTTGAGCACCGTGGAAAAACATTGCTAGCGAACGCAATACAGCGGGCTTCCTGCGTAACTAATCAAGTGTTAACTGTAGTTGGTGCTTATGGTGATATTTACCGACGAGAGGCTGAATGTTCTGGGGCTATTGTTGTGGAAAATCCGAATTGGACCGAGGGCTTGTCCTCATCCCTCCGGACAGCTGTAAGAAACCTAGAACCAGAAGTTGAGGCAATCCTTGTGATCTTGCCTGATCAACCTTTTGTCCCAACTAGCCACCTTAGATCCCTTCTAAAAACCCATAAAACAAATGGAGCTCCACTTGTGCTCTCTTGCTATCAGGGCGTCCGTGGGGCTCCCGCGGTTATAGCCCGCCCCTACTTTTCTGCTCTCCTAGAATTACGGGGAGAGAATGGAGCTAAATCTCTCGATAGACCAGAAAAACCGGTTACTGCCGTAAAACTTGAAAATGGGTGGGATGTAGACACTATGGAGGACGCTAAACTATTACAGGATTATGAGACCTAGGGCTACCTCTTCTGAACATGAAGTAGGACGAAGTCAAAGTTATAGGTGCAAAATAAAGATCTCCACGAAAGACGTAATCCCGATCTTTTATGTATGCCAATAGCCTTCAAATACGCAATTATTTGAGATTTAGATTATACCAACTCGACATCTAAATCACCACTTTCTGCTCTCAAAATATTCGAACAGTTTATATTTGAGACAAGTCCTTGGTGTATCTGTAACGCACCTCGGTCGCCACAGCCGGTATTGTATGGAGTAACATGTCGCCAGCTGGGCAAATTAGCCCCAAATCGACATTGGTAACGAGGGAGAATATTAAATGAACCCACTAAAGGCTCTACAGACCTACGGACAATCCGTGTACATGGATGAAATCCGCAGGAGCATGCTTACTGATGGCTTTCTGCAAACCCTAATCGATCGTGACGGCTTGCGTGGTGTTACTTCAAACCCAGCAATCTTCCAAACGGCAATTGCCGAAACTAATGACTACGACGATGCTATCGCTAAACGGGTTAAGGATGGAATGAAAGTAATAGATATATATGAAGACCTTGTCGTTGAGGACATTCAAGTAGCTGCGGATCTTTTTCGCCCCACCTACGACGCCAGTGGTGGCCGCTTTGGTTACGTAAGCTTAGAGGTAAACCCGCACCTAGCCCACGACACTGAAGGCACTATCCGCGAAGCACGTCATCTCTGGACCAGGCTAGCGAGGCCAAATGTTTTCATAAAAGTTCCGGGTACAGCTGCAGGGTTACCTGCCATAACTAGCCTCATAAAAGAGGGTATTAACGTGAATGTGACTCTGCTTTTCGGCCTACCGCGTTATCGCGAGGTTGCTGAGGCATACGTAGCTGGCTTGGAACAAAGGCACGCAGCAGGACATTCTGTCGAAAAGGTTGCATCGGTAGCAAGTTTCTTTTTAAGCCGCATTGATGTGCTGCTAGACCCCATGCTTGAGAAAGCTGCTCAACAAAATAGTATGTCTGCCAAAGATATCCTTGCCTTAAGAGGAACAATCGCAATTGCTAGCGCCAAGGAAGCGTACCAAATATACAAGGAAGTTTTTAGCACCAAAAAGTTCAGCTCCCTTGCTAATGCTGGAGCAGCAACACAACGCTTACTTTGGGCCTCAACAAGTACTAAAAATCCCGATTACGCAGACGTAATGTACATCGAACCGCTAATTGGTCAGGACACAGTTAATACTCTTCCAGTAAACACCCTTGATGCGTACAGGGATCATGGTGAGCCTGCGGATAGGATGGAAACGGGTATTGATGACTCACGCAAAGCCTTAGCTACACTTCCAGGGCTAGGTATAAATCTTGACGAATGCACCCAGCAACTCGAGGACGAAGGCGTGGCGAAGTTCATCTCTCCTTTCGACAGCTTAATGGGCACTCTAGCTGAAGCGGTGAACAAAGCAGCGGGATAAATGACCCTACCTGATTCAGGACTTAGGGTGAGGAGATGGCACTAGAAGAACGTTATTAAGAACCGAACGCATAAACTTTGACACAAAGTTATCTTCTAGATCGTAAGGTCGCTATTTTCACAGGATCCGTAACCTACGGTAGGTCGTTACGAATTTACCTGATTATGTTTTACATTTGGTAACAGGTTTTCGGCCAGATCGGTGGCGGTCCAGGGCAATAGATCAATTCGTAGGACTTCTTGTTCTCTCACTACTTTGGACGAGGCTTTGGGGATCAAAACAAGCTAGGTCCAGGACGTCACTAATACCTGTGTAGAAACTCGTACTCACTTTTCCCACCCTAACAACCAAATAACCTCTAATACTGAAGTTTCTAGGTCTTCCGGATCAACACCCCATAACCCACTAATACGATCAAAGAAAAAGCAAACCACTGAATCGCGTATCCGAGATGCGGACCATTAGTTAATTCTGGCTCTTTAGGTGGCAGAGGCAACATTTTTTGGGGTGGATCCTGAGTAGCCATCTCTAGGTAAAGGGGCTCTAAATCGTAAGAGAGTTGTTTCTCAATCCGCGACAAATCAACCCAAAACACCGCCTCAAGTTCACCTTCAGGAGGATCACGCGCTGAAAACCGTCCACGTGGTATCTGACCGGGCATGAGGGTACCAATAACATTTACCCTGTCTATGGGTGGAAAAGCTCGTTCAAGCACGGTGTCGTCTAGTTCGTACGGGACCCAACCACGATCTACAAGAAGGGCTTGTCCCGACCTCATGAGTAAAGGGGTAAGAACGTGCCACCCCGGTTCTCCATCCCGTGAACGAGACCGGAGAAGAACTTCATTTTCTGAGTCAAAGTAACCGGTAACCACAGTACGACGGTAGGTAGCTGCTCCAGAATCAACCGGTAAGGCGCCAAGATCATAGCGATCTAGAATCACCTCGTATAACTCAGGTTCGGCTGCAATGCGTGAAACAATCAAATTGTTCCGGGTTAGTACCTGATTGTGCCGCCTCAGCTGCCATAATCCCAAGTTGACAAACAAAATCACCACGAGTGTCACAACCAAGTGCAGAACAATCCAACGAAAAGAGAGAAGGAAACGATACGACATAACAGCAACCCAGTTAAACTGGAAGTAGAATCCGGTCTAAGGACATAGTTAAAAAGATTAGGGCTAGATAGATCATAGAATACTTGTAAACGGGAAGAGCTATAGCCCTGTCAATCTTAGTACCAAGCTTGGCCTGACGCCAAAGCCTAACTATACGATGAACAAGTAAAACGTTTAACAACAAAGTTATAGCCAAGTATGCCCAGGTTAATTCACCAAGAACAAACGGAATAATTGTCAGGATAATCGTCAGCACGGTGTAGATCATCATCTGGAGAACCGTTGCCCGCACACCAATAACGGAAGGAGCCATAGGTACTCCAACTGCTGTGTAGTCGTCATTAATCATAAGTGCAAGCGCCCAGAAATGAACTGGGGTCCAAACAAAAATTAGCGCAAAAAGGCACCAGGCTAACAGGCTAAGCTCACCCGTGACGGCAGCCCAGCCGACTAACGGTGGTATTGAGCCAGCAGCTCCACCAATAACTATGTTTTGCCAAGTACTCCTTTTTAGCCAAATAGTGTATACGACTACGTAAAAAGCAATTCCGGACCAGGAAAGGATCGCAGCTAGTAGATTTGTTGATAAGGCAATCAATATAAAAGAAACAACCGTTAAGATTATCGCGAAAACCAGTGCATTAAAAATTGGAACCATTTCTGTGACGGTTGGCCTCAAGGACGTCCGCTTCATACCTGCATCAATATCGCGATCGTAAATCATATTGTAGACCCCTGCTGCACCGGCCGACATATAACCGCCTATCAACAACCCTACAAGGGGTAACCAACCTGGAAATCCCCGGGCTGCAATAAACATTGCACCTACGGTCGTAAAAAGCAGGAGACTAATGACCCTAGGCTTAGTTAAAGTAATATAGTCTCGCCAATTAGCTCTAGTTAGCGGAGCCTTGGGACACATCTCAGACACGCTTCTCTGTCTTCGCCCACTTGCCAAGGCCGACAACTGCCTTGTTTGCGGGAAACCCCAACTCGACAATAAAAACTGCTGAAAGGAGTGCAAACGCCAGAATAGCAAATGTAAGATGCAAAAGCTGAAGTATTACCGGCGCTAACAGAGTGACGTTAACAGCACCAATGACAAGTTGCACGACGTATACGGCACATAGATATTGCACTAAACGAAGTGCTTGGGAAACTGGTTTGATCCGCCACGCAAGTCCCAAACTCAAAAATAGGTAGATGCCAACCCCAACTGCTATAACTGGATGCAGGATACGCAACCTAATAAGTGGGTGAGAGGAAGCCGTGAAATCAGCTGCTAATCCCTCTGCCAGAGATTCAGTAGGAAACATAGTGTTCCCCATGGCGGCAATACCACCACTAAACATGAGAATGAACATCCCTATAAGACCTAAACCTATGACCGAAGCCAAAACCCCTTGTCGTTTTATGCCAAGGGGCCAAATTGGTGATTTTTCTTGAGCATACAGAATAGTCCCAGTTAGAGCTCCTATTAATAAGAGTGAATTAACTAGGTGCGAAGCCACCATGATCCCTCGGGCCACGGTGGTATTATCACCGGTAAGACCAAGAAGCACTGTTACGCCCCCAAGCAATGCTTCGAAAATTAAAAACACAAAAGCTATCGTTGCAAATACGAATAAACCAGGTCGACTATGACGCCATTTCCAAGTCTTCACAAGCAGTAGCACTCCGAGCACAAGCACTAGTAGTGAAAGTATCCTGTGACTATACTCCATAAGAGTTTCGGCGCTCCCGGTTAATGGGATTACATTGCCATTACAGGTAGGCCAATGGCTTCCACAGCCAGCACCAGAACCGGTCGCCCGCACAAGAGCTCCCTGGAGCATCACCAAAGTAGTAGCAACAATAACAACCCACGCTAGGGGTGAAATTGAAATGAGACGGGAAACCTTCATCGTTTGCACCATCGCAACGTCAAAATTACAACCAATTACGAGGAAGCCAGAATTAACCGGACAGATTATTCGCCTGGCACCTTAACCTAAGGTTGCGGGGCAATCGTACCACCCCTGATTGGAAGTGTTAGTTAGTATGCTTTTGGCTTAATACAAGTCATCTGTTTACAATCCCTGGTTTTTTAGACAATGTAAACTGGTCAAACAATGAATATTTTAGCAGTTTTTTCTCATCCAGATGACGAGCTATCCTGCATCGGCACTCTCGCCAAGCATGCAAAAAGGGGCGACAATGTGGCCTTGATCTGGACAACACACGGAGAAATGGCTAGCCAGTTCGTTAACCACACCGACCCCGAAGTCCGTAAAATTCGTCATGAACATGGACACTGGGTAGCGGAAAAGATCGGCGGTGCTGGTCATTTTTTCGACATGGGTGATTCCCGAATGACAGGTGCTCGAGAAGAAGCCCTTCAGATTGCACGGTTTTATTCTTCTTTCAAACCTGATGCGATCATCACTTGGAGTGACGATCATCCTCATCCTGATCACCGCATGACTGCCAAAATAGCTTTCGACGCAATTACCCTTGCCCGAATTCCAAAGATCTTGAATGAGGGAGTACCAGAAGAAGAGAAGTTTTCACCTCACCGCAAACCTGTCCAATTTTTTCAATACCCTTCCTCGGAATCAAAACGTCCCTACGTGCACGTTAATATCGAAGATGAAGTCGAACTTGTGGGTGAACTGTTCCAGTTCTATCAAGAGTTTTATAAGTGGCCATCTTCTAAGGAACAATTTTTGCAAAGAGCATCTTTACAAGGCCGTGAATCGGGTGTGAAATTCGCCGAAAAGTTCCAGCGACGAGCAAGATTTGGCCCTGCGGTCGACTACCTGGAAATTTAATACCAAATTAACGACCTATACAAGGGTATTTGTGGCCAACCAGTTAGGGTAAAAAGACGTCTAAAACAGCATCCTCAACAAGTACTTGGGTTCGATATTCTGGCCCTTGGCCTTCGGGAAAACGCACCGAGAAGATGTTCCAACCAGGCTCCAAAGCTAGCTCGACTCCTGAGCCTGTCATAGTTGCAGCCTTATCCAAATAGAGTAAAGAAAAGAAGCCGACAGGTTCTTCTAAACTCGAAACTCCAATGAAAAAGGAGTCAACTCCCCCACGGTCAAATAAGAGATTAGCGTTGTTATCAACGTACATGTTGACTCTTCCAAGAGCAAAATTGACGTCTTCAGGTCCGATCCGGTATTCGTTTTGGAGGCCAGGAAGGAGCACTGTTCCGCTACGCAAAGGCCGTAATTCCTCTTTAGGGACAGGCAACCCCTCAATGCTAAATGTACCAGCGACTGGTGCTACGCTCGCTACTTCGTATCCCCAGACACCGTTATTGTCCACCACATGAATAGCCACCCGAGTCCCCTCAGGAAGAAGATTCTCGCTCTTTATAACGCCTCGAATCGTTGAGCTGGATTGAGAAAGACCCAGGCCTGCCATAAGCAACAACCCAACAATAACCAGGAAATTTCGTTTCATGACGCTCTCCAAACGTGCGATAGCGTAGCATATCTTGAATGGAATCCGCGTTTATTGGACCTTTACAGATCCTTTAAAAACCTCTCGCTAAACCCCACATCGCAATAATACAACTGTACCTTGAATTACAACCGTCCTTGAGGTGTGTTTTTCCACACTCAATCGATGCCATATCCCCTTGGATGCCGCTTATGCCAATCCCAAGCCGAGATAATGATCCCTTCCAAATCCGTAAAATGTGGGTCCCATCCAAGCTCACTCCTAATACGAGAAGAGTCAGCAACAAGAAATGGGGGATCTCCAACCCTCGGTGGTTTTAAGTGAACTGGAATCGGATGTTGAGTAACGTGGCGACAGGCATGTATAACCTCCTGTACTGAAAACCCGGTACCGTTGCCCACATTATAGGCCTTAACCTCTCCAGGTCTAACATCTTCAATAGCCAGCACATGGGCTTGAGCCAAATCAAGAACATGCACATAATCACGAATACAAGTGCCATCCGGCGTATCGTAGTTTTGGCCATAAATGTTGATAGAGTTCTTACTACCTATAGCCACTTGTAACGTCAACGGAATTAAGTGAGTTTCAGGTCGGTGATCTTCTCCATAGGTACTCGATGCACCAGCCGCATTAAAATACCTAAGCGACGTGTAACCGAGATCATTAATCTGAGGTAACCATCGCAGTATACGCTCAATCAAGTGCTTAGTTTCACCATATACGCTCGTCGGCTGTTTCGGAGCTTCTTCTCGTAACGGGTTATATCCACCAGTCCCGAATAGCGCCGCAGTTGACGAGAAAACAAAGCGAGATACTCCCTGTTCAAGCATAGCCTGGAGAAGACATATTGTCCCCACCACATTGTTGTCAAAGTACCGGATTGGTTCTTTCATAGACTCATCAACAAGGGAACTAGCTGCAAAGTGAATAACAGCATCAATACCACCTAACCGGATTGCCTTGCTAATTTCCCTGACATTGTGTAAATCGCTTCTCAAAAAAGTTGCTTGAGGGTGAATAGCCCCAAGATGGCCGGTCGAGAGGTTATCTAATACAGTCACATCGTGACCGCGGGCTATAAGCGCCTCAACAGTTACGCTACCGATATAACCAGCTCCTCCGGTTACGAGGATATTCACGATCCCTAGTTTAACTCCCCTACCGAAGCATAGAGGCCTTTCCAAAAAATACACTGAACTTGGTTTAAAATAATTACGTGCGCTAAGGTGAAGGCGTTAGTTATGATGCTAGTCAGAGAAAATACCGCGGCCTTACAAATGTTGTGTTTCAAGGCGCGCGCCCAGGAGGCCCTCCATGGAGGTGAAAAGTAAATCGGTCCCCTCTAGTTCTGCTGTGCTTGATGTTGGATATGTGTGGTTTGACGGCCGAATCGTTCCTCAGGAGCAAGCTACGGTATCAGCTCTGACCCATGCCCTTCATTACGGTACAAGTGTTTTCGAGGGTATCCGTGCGTACGAAACAGCTAATGGTCCAGCAGTATTTCGACTGAAGGAACACACCAAGAGATTGCTAGACTCAGCAAAGATCATGGGGATGATTCCACCAGTCACTGCAGAGGAAATAGAGCAAGCGATTATTGAGACCATTCGCCATAACAACCGACGATCGTGCTATATACGCCCTCTCATCTGGTATGGAGCTGAGTCCCTCGGAGTAAACCCAGGTCAGAACCAGGTACATTTCATGGTGGCAACCTGGGAATGGGGTACCTATTTAGGTGAAGAAGCGGTCCAGCAAGGTGCAGCCCTAATGACCTCAAGTTGGAGGCGAAGTTCGGGCGACATCATGCCCACTAAAGCAAAAGTTGGTGGAAATTATGTGAATTCAGTCCTAGCTAACCAAGAAGCTCGAGACAACGGCTTCGATGAAGCGCTACTCTTGGACAGTCAAGGTTTTGTTGCTGAGGGGTCAGGTGAGAACATTTTCTTATACCAAAATGGTGTCCTTATGCCGATCTCGCACTCTGTAAACCTTCGAGGAATTACCCGTGACTCAGTAATTAGAATTGCAAACTGGATGGATGTCCCGGTCGAGAGCACTATGGCAACCAGAGACGAGCTCTACACAGCCGATGAGCTTTTCATGGTTGGTACAGCTGCCGAGGTTACCCCAATAGCCTCGATTGATCGTCGGCCAATCGGTTCTGGTGCAGCTGGCCCATTTTCACTAAAGATGAGAAAAGTGTACCTGGATGTGGTTTGTGGAGGCGTTCCAGAGTTTAACGAGTGGCTAACCTACGTTGGAGAATAAGCATAACCATCAATTTTGATTAATTATGAAACCAAAACGGTTTCGTTAATACCCCAGGGAACCAGAAAATCAGTAAGCTCGTGCGAAGATAACTTTACGAGAATAACCAGATGGGCGCCCGGTGTGTATGCAAACCGTTCCTTCGGCAGTTGGTCCATCGATAGGGATACAACGAACTGTTGCTCGTGTCTCTTCTTGGATAGCTCGCTCACTTTCGGGGTCCCCACAATGGGTAGCAATGACCCAGCCATGCTCTATATGCTCCTTAAATTCATCGAACGTATTAACTTCAAAAGTGTGCTCTTTCTGAAAGTGGAGCGCCCGTTGGTAAAGTGCCTCGTGAAAACGATTGAGTTCCACGGGTATCTCCTCATAAAGCGCTCCGAATGGCACCTCGCGTTTTTCCCCAGAAAGCCGGTCGACTAGCAAAGCGGTGTTCTTCTGTAAATCCTTAGGCCCAATCTCGAGCCTGAGGGGCACACCCTTTTCTTCCCACTCATTAAACTTCCAGCCCGGGCTAATTCCTTCACGCATGTCAACGTGAACACGAACACCTGATTCCTTAAGTCCCTCCGCAAGGCGCTCAACCTCCGTAAGCACCCTCTTTTTAATCTCGTCATCATTGCGTCGGAAAATAGGTACTATCACAAGCTGATGTGGCGCCAAACGCGGAGGTAAAATCAAGCCAGAATCGTCACCATGGGTCATAATAATTGCCCCAATCATGCGGGTAGATAACCCCCAACTAGTGGTGTGTACAAAAGCTTGGTTATTATCCACGTCATTAAAAGTAATGTCAAAAGCCTCAGCAAAATTAGTACCCAGGTAATGACTGGTTGCCGACTGGAGGGCCCGAGTGTCCCGCATCATGGCTTCGATTGTTAGCGTCATTTCCGCCCCGGCAAAGCGCTCTCTTTCAGTTTTTTCCCCTTGGATCACTGGGACTGCCGCATAGGACTCAGCAAACTCAGCATAAAGTGCAAGCATCTTATGAGTCTCACCAAGAGCCTCCTTCGCCGTAGCATGGGCAGTATGCCCCTCTTGCCATAGGAACTCAGTCGTTCGGAGAAAGGGCCTAGTACGGAGCTCCCAACGCATGACGTTATTCCACTGGTTGTAAAGAAGCGGTAGATCACGGTAGCTCTGAATCCACTTGCTATACATCTCCCCAACTATCGTCTCTGAAGTAGGCCGAATCGCCAACGGCTCTTCAAGTTCCTTGCCGCCAGCATGAGTGACCACCGCCAATTCAGGCGAAAACCCTTCAACGTGTTTGGCTTCTCGCTCGAAAAACGACATGGGTATAAGCATTGGGAAATAAAGATTTTGATGACCTGTATCCTTAAACATTCGATCAAGGTGCAACTGGAGATTCTCCCATAAGGCATAACCGTAAGGCTTTATCACCATAGAACCGCGAACAGGTGACAGATCAGCTAGGTCGGCCCTGTAGACAATTTCGTTGTACCAAGTACTAAAATCCTCTGACTGCGGCGTAATCCCCTTATTCTTGGCCATAACGCTCTAGAGTATCAGAAGACTCCTCAGCTAGTACATCACAGAGTCTATATACACCCAACATACACCTTCTATAAGCTAGGTTGGAAAGCCTAAGTTTCCGAAAAGTACCCTAATTAACCCAACGGCACCATCAAACTTTTGGAGGCGAGTCCATCCCTTGTGACATGTAGCAACTCATGTCAAACTCCGTATTTGATAATGTTGGTTTGTGGGAGACCCCATTATTCTTTACGATGCAGCTTGCAACTTATGTCGAGCCCAAGCATTAAACATGTACCGCCTGGGACGCGGACAAGTAGAAGTTGGCCCACTCCAGAGTCTCGCATATCGCTTTCCTAAACTAACGCCAGAGGATGTACGTAGAGAAATTACTCTCGTCGATAGGGATGGAGCCATTCGTGGGGGAGTGGATGCACTAGTTCGACTTGCAGAACTTGGTACCCCTTGGCTTGGTTGGCCTTTACGACGGTTCTACAATCTGCCCCTTCTCCATCAACTAGCAGACTTAACCTATGCCTGGATTGCTCGAAACCGCTACCGCTGGTTTGGGCGAAACAAGGAGTGCGAAGACGGGTCCTGCGGAACTCATTACTTTGGTCCCAATACTGATCGCTAGACATCTATCACAATGCCGAAAAGCAAGTTAAAACAGCTAATTCTTGGCAACTTTTCAATTGAATAGCAAAACCGGAGATAGGTTTGTAGAAAGTTAGAATTAATGTTGCCTTAACAAAAACATGTGTCAAAGTTACAACTATAATTCGAACCTAACAACCTAACCCAATCGGGTTTCTCGCAAAGAAACCAACTATTCAGGTTAATCTCGTCTGCTATACTCCCTGGCGATAGAAGGCCTAGTCTAGTGCAAGGCAGGTAGCTAAATTATTCTTAGAGCATAGGGACATCGCGCATCACGATGCCTATCTTTGGAGGAGATCATGAAAGATACTTCGAAACCCTTGTCTGGAAGGAGGGAAACCTCACCAGGTTCTACAGAACAGGCATCATTTTACGCAACTACTCCGATCTTCTACGTCAATGCCGAACCACACTTAGGTCACGCCTATACCACCATCCTTGTCGACGTAGTAACGCGATACTATCGTCTTAAAGGCGATGACACCTATTTCCTAACTGGCACGGATGAACACGGAGAAAAAGTAGCAAAAGCAGCTACTGCAGCTGGCAAAACTCCACAAGAGTACGTCGACTTAGTAGCTGGGCAATTCCAAGCCACATGGGATCAAATGGGAATCAAATATGACGAATTCATGCGCACTACTGGTCTGGAACATAAAAAGGTAGTTCAGGAAATCCTACAACGTGTTTATGACAATGGTGACATTTTCTACGGAGAGTACTCAGGCCTTTACTGTGTAGGCGCAGAACGATTTGTAACCGAGAAGGAACTTGTTGATGGCAAATGTCCTGACAGCAACCAACCACCAGAATACCGCAGTGAGGCAAATTACTTCTTCCGTATGGAAAAGTATCGCCCTTGGCTACGAGAAACTATTGAACGTAATCCCAATCTGATCCGACCTGAACGTTATCGCAATGAAGTTTTATCTATCTTAAAAGAACCAATCGGCGACTTAAGTATTAGCCGACCCATTTCACGAGTGCCGTGGGGCATACCACTACCCTGGGACGAAGAACACGTGTGTTATGTATGGTTTGACGCTCTAATAAATTATTATTCAGCTCTGGAATCAAAAGAACTGGAAAAGCGTTACTGGAGTGGCGTGAACCACTTTATTGGCAAGGACATCTTGAAACCCCACGGGGTGTTTTGGCCAACGATGCTCAAAGCAGCGAATCTACCTCTCTACAAACACCTTAACGTTCATGGTCATTGGATTGTAGACGGAAGAAAAATGAGCAAAAGCTTGGGCAATGTCGTAGAGCCACTAAACCTACAACAGAAGTACGGTATTGATGCCTTCCGCTACTATCTAGTCAGAGATATTACTTTTGGGCTTGACGCAAACTTTACTGAGATGTCTTTAGCTGAGCGCGTCAACGCCGATCTCGCTAACGACTTAGGAAACCTCCTAAACCGGACTCTGGGTATGGTGGGTCGATACCGTAATGGTAAGGTGCCAGCTGCCTCCTCCTGCAAAGCTATAGATGACCAACTAATAGAACGGTTTAATAAACTTCCGACAGAGGTTACTCAGGCCTTCGACAATGTTCAATATGACCGGGCAGTTGAGTCAATCCTCAACGGTGTGAGAGCGGCGAACAAGTACATTAGCGACACCGAACCATGGCAACTTGCAAAAGATGAAAAATCAACAGATCGCCTCGACACAGTTCTGAACACAGCAGTTGAGGCGCTGCGGTGTACTAGTATCCTCCTCGACCCAATAATGCCCAGCAAGATGCACGAGCTACGCAAACAATTAGGTATTCACCTAGAGCCTTTCACTCTAAATAGTGCTGGCAAATGGAATCTCGTACCACCAGGAACACTGACCCGTCCAGGAGAACCTCTCTTTCCCCGAATCGACCTTGAAGCTCTTGAGGACCAACTAAATACCCCAGAGGAGCCCCCTTTGGAGCATAAGGACGAGATTACGATTGACGATTTCGGCAAGCTAGAGCTGCGAGTAGCTACTGTGCTCTCAGCTGAGCCTCATCCAGATGCCGACAAGCTCCTTGTGCTTAAAGTCAAAGTTGGGCCCGAAGAGCGCACAGTGGTTGCGGGTCTTCGACAGCACTACCAGCCCACACAACTTATCGGCAAGAAAATCATCATGGTTGCAAACCTAAAATCAGCTAAACTACGTGGGGTGAACTCGCAGGGAATGGTACTTGCGGCAGAGGACGATGAAGGTAATTTAGCAGTTGCTACATTTGACCACGATGTGACCGATGGAAGCATCGTCCGTTAAGCGAAAAGTCCTTTTACAGGAACTAGCCCGGTGGGGTAAATGATAATAGCCTGATGTTTGGCCTCTCGCATTTTTCACAATTGAGTTGCACACGTTAACTCGCATGGTCTCAATGATCTAGATTCTCCTTAGACTAATGCAATCGCAAAACAATCAACATACGAGAGGTATCTTTAGGAGGACTCCGTGAAGATCGCAAGCTGGAACATAAATGGCTTAAGGGCAAGACTTGACTTCCTGAAGATCTGGCTTACGGACCGGAAACCAGACATTGTTGGTTTACAGGAACTAAAGATGGAAGAAGAAGTATTCCCATTTGATGAATTTTCAGATCTCGGTTACCAAGCTGTCGCGTATGGCCAGAAAGCTTGGAATGGCGTTGCCGTCTTATCCAAAGGGCCTATCGACGTGGTGGAAATTGGCCTTTCTGGTCAGGATATGTTCGGGAGTCGGCGAATAGTAGCTGACACGCTGGGTATTCGAGTCACCAATCTGTACTGCCCAAATGGAAAAAGTCTAGATCACGCAGATTACGCTAGGAAGTTAGAGTGGTTTGACTCGTTAATTGAATCTAGCCAATCGCTTGCCAACAGACAAATTATTATGGGTGATTTTAATATTGTACATTCGGATCTAGACAGTCATCTTGCTGATGACAATAACGAAGTAATTTTCCACACATCAGAGGAACGCGCAAGACTTACCCGACTACTTAAGTTGGGACTGAACGATTCGTTCAGAGAGTTATACCCTACGAACAGAGATTTCTCGTGGTGGGATTACCGTGGTGGAGCTTTTCGCTTTAATCGTGGTTTACGCATCGACTTGATTCTCGGAACAGACGAGGTCTCGAACGACACCACTAACGCGTGGATTGACCGAGAATATCGCAAAAAGAAGGAAGGTCTTACAGCTAGCGACCACGCTCCAGTTATACTGGAAATCAGATAACGGTTTTTGATTGACTTCTTCACTCGCCTGTTAATCCTAAGGCTGACGACTAACCCCCCAACAGTTTCAACAAAGCCGTAATAATCTTGCAAACTAACGAGTGTAATTAGGAGTCGCTTATTACTAGCTTACGGGTGTCATTTGGGAGTATTTCAAGACGTGAAGAAAAGATATAAATACCGTTATCTGGAAGACGCTAACTGGTTAAAAACGTATTGCTAAAATTAAGACCACTGCTAGAAAAAGTTTATTAAGTCTAAATTGTACCGGCAACCAACCAGGGAATATTTGAGCCATGTCTTGCAATTTTCAGTTATGCTTGCTATATAGGTAGACTCCTTTTAACTAAAAACTGTGCCCTTACTTCACTCAACAATTCTTGATAGAGACCTGAATCAATTCACTTACTTTATAGTAAAATTTTCATACTACAGTAACGACAAAATTTAGCATCTATGCGGACGATCTTCTCACAGTTAGGACATTTACCTAACCAGGACTTAATGTTTTTCCGAACCCTCCAGATCATCAACACAAAGCCCCCAACAAAACCAAGGAATATCAATGTCCAAGAGAGTGCCCAATTCTTTGCAAAGTACGACAAAATCAAACAAAACAAGCTAGCTAATAACACTATCGACGTTCGTTGCATTAACCCTCCTTACCAGAGCAAGACAACCCAGATTAGTATATTCACCACTCGTGAATGTCGATAATACTGACGTCTACGCTAGACAAATTCTTATAGGGGTCAAACAACCAGGAAAACCCCATCGTGCTGCCTGCCATAATGTTACTAGTACTCACCCAAAAGAAGGCACTATCAATCAGGTGGCCATTCGCATCCCGTAACATCACTTCTACCTTTACGGTCAAAGCTCTAGTATTATCATTCCTAATTCTTCCGTATACCTCTATATCTCCGCTGCTCTTTGTTCGGTAGTCAACCCTGAGAAGGCTGAAACCTGATGAACCCGCAGTCTTCACTGAAGTATCCGTAGAGGAGTGCTCACCTAAGCACTGTGCAACGAATCCCTCTATGAGGACTTCCTGACCGCAAGCAACACCTAAAAACAACACAACAACAAAAATAGTTAATAACTGCATGGTTCTGTGCATCATCAACAAACACCAACACGTTGTCAAGTAGAGCGTTATATCAGACCCTCACGCCTCCGCATTTCTGGCAAAATATTGCGAGTAATTTAAGCTTTTGTGTTATCACCCCTTCCCCATAATCCTCCTGAGGACAGTAGTGTATTAATCGTACGAAGCTCTTGACATAATAATCAGCATTCTCTATCCTTAAACCTATATGCCTTAATTATTAAGGTAGAGGTGGTGTCCATTGAATTAAGAACCGTCCATTTAAATCTACTAGCCTAGTTAAGGGGGTGGGCGCAACTAGCCCAGCCAGGCCCATGCACCCACCCCACGTCCTGACGCTACAGCAACAACGTGCAGCTGCTGTTTACGTCTTCTCGACCCTAGCACGCTTCCATGCTGAATATCGCAACCATTTACTTCAATAGTTTTCCCATATGGCTCTCAAATCGTAAAGGGCTAACCAAGCCCGATCTACCATCTATCTTCTGCCGTAACAACCGCGTAGTTCATGGAAACACAGCAGCTGCTCAAGCAGGAATCACCGAAAATATGCCACTACAAGGAGCGCTCCAGCAACACGCCAAACTACAGGAAGTGCACATCAACGACGAAGACTTAATGGTGCACTGGGAAGCCTTTATAGAGGAGCTATACGAGATTACGCCATGGCTCTTTACTCCTAAAATCGGCATTGTACATCTCAAAATCACTCCTACAGAAGCGTCAGAACTGGCCACAACACATATTCTGCAGGTCGGAGTTGCCACATCGCTTGAACTTTCCCACCTTGCTGCCACAACTTGCACCCCAGGTTCTTATCGAAACCTTAGTGCTGACACCGAAGAATCATTCGTTGCCAATGTACCCATCCATTTTCTCGCACGCTTAGGCATGTCTAAACGTGCTCTCGAACGCCTCAACTTTCTCGCAATAAGCCATATCGGAATGTTGAAACAATGGTCCCAAAAGCAAATATTAGCTTTCCTCGGCCAAGAAGCAAAAGTTGTCTTACAAATCACTCACGGGCCAAGCACAACAGACATACCCATATACCAACCGAAAGAGAAAGTAATCAAGAGCTACAGTTTCGAGAACCCAGTCTTCGAAATGTACGAGGTTGAACCCGTCATCTCACTCCTAGCTAATAGAGCCGCAAAAGAACTTGATAAACGTACGGCACGACGCATCATTATCAGAGCAACTTTCAGCGGTGTATCTGTTTTTGGCGCCCGACTGTCTAAGCATCCGGCCTCATCTCCCGGCCACATTTACCAACTAGCTCTACAAGCACTACAAGACTCGCGCGCCATGCCCGTAGGTATTGACGAGATCGAGCTTCGACTCTCTACCCTTGAAATGACCCTCGAACAACCATCTTTATGGCGCGCGAAAGAACAAGCAGCCAACGCTATAACCATGGTGACAGATAGGTTCCCAGGCGGAATCGTCCGTCTCGTGTGGACCAATCGTTACTCTCAAGCACCCAACCGCCGATACCGCTGGGAACCTATCGTAAGCAAAGCACAGAAGCTATCTACTCCGGTAGAGGAGGAAACCATTGAAAATAGTAATGGAAAATATCGAGGTAACCCAACTGGACAAAAGCATATTGAGCCAATCCAGAATCACGTGGCGCGGGAAATCGAGGAAAATCAGGCGAATCATAGACACCTGGACATACTGCAGCGAATGGTGGAAAAACGAGATACATAGATATTACTTCCTCATTGAAACAACTGACGGTAGCATCCTGGAATTATTCAGGGAGGAGGCAGGTAATTGGATCCTCAGCCGCATAGGCGACTAACGGCTTTACTTAATTGTCAAAGTTACTTCAGCTTCGGCCTTGGAACATCCAGCCCAACACGGCTTGTTCGCCGAGCTAAAGAAAGGGGCTACAGTTACCTTGCAATCACTGACTATCTCAACGTAACTGCGGGCGTCGAACTATTCTCTGCAGCTAAAAAAGCAAAAGTCCGAGCTCTAATTGGTGCTACCGTTCCAATCTTGGTTGAGCAAGAAACTTACGACCTTGTATTACTCGCGCGCTCCAGAGCCGGCTACGCTAATCTAAACCGAATCTTAACGCACGCTCACGAACGAGAAGATCGCAACGTCCCTCTACCAGTTGTACTATCAGACACTACTGACCTTGCAATTCTCACTGGTGGTAGGAACGGCCTCATCAGCAAAATGATGATCTCCCGGCAACTTAGGGTTCTCGAAAATGTCCTGGAGAAGCTCAAGGGCGGATTTCACAAGTGGTTATTCGTCCAGATCTACCACGATAACTACCAGTGGGATTCTCGCAGATCAAGAATCATCCGACGCTTTGCCATCAGCCAAAAATTACCCGTTGTCTGCACACCACAAATCAAATATGCCGACCCTAGCAACTACCACCTCTACGATGCTCTGATGTGCAGTCGCTTAGGCATTACCGTCGATCAGGCTAATCGCAACCGCCCACAAAATGATCAAAATGCTATCGATACGGCTGATTCTTACTTCACCCGCCTACCGTTCCCGGAAGCAATTGAGAACACAAATCAACTTGCGGAAGCTTGCTACTTCGACCTACTGCCTGATAGGCTTGCGCCGCCAAAAGCCCATGTTCCCACCGGAATCACACCGCAACGACACCTGGAACAGCGCTGTATCAAAGAGCTGCTACACCAATATGCAGGCGAGAAACTTAAACTAGCTCGCACCAAACTACTGGAAGAACTCCTCACAATCCAAGCTCTCGACCTTGCCGAGTTCTTTCTTGTCGCAGCGGAGGTAACCGACTACTGCCGACAACGCAGCATACTTGCAGCAGGCAGGGGTAGTGCAGCTTCCAGCATCTGTTGCTACTTACTCGGCATTACACAAACAGATCCTGTACAGCACAACTTGCTATTCGAACGTTTCCTACACACTGGCAAAAGCACCATGCCTGATGTTGATATCGACATCAGCAGCTCACGCCGCGATGAGGTTCTTGCTTGGGTAGAAGAGCGATTCGGACAAACAACAGAAGCAATGGTCTGCAATAAGATTACCTACCGCCTTCCGCTCGCCATCCAAGACCTGGGCCGTTCACTGGGCATACCGCCTAAGCTACGAAATATGCTCACTACTAGTCTTGGAAGAGATTTTCGTGGCCTCCGCCCGCCCCAAGTAGCCGCTGCTGAAAACATCTTTGAGGAAGTACTCGGTAGCTCTCCAGCCAACGCAGCCCTAGTAGACCTACTCAGCAACATGGAACCAAAGCACCCACGTCACCTTGCTCCGCACTCAGGCGGAGTAGTACTCAGTAAGGAACCACTGTTCTACTACAGCCCCCTTGAACGTAGTTCCAGTGGCATCAAGATAATCCAGCTCGACAAAGACGACGCCGAAGCTCTTGGCCTAATCAAACTAGATCTTCTTGGCCTTCGCATGTTGTCAGCTCTCGAGCATGCCCGTGAGGAAATCTTTAGGACTGAAGGAATTTGGCTGGACTTAGGAAATCTTCCTGACGAATCTCCCGTCTGGGATCTCATTAGCAGCGGCAACACTCTTGGCTTATTCCAAGTAGAAAGCCCAAGTCAGCAGCACACAAGCAAAACCATGAGGGCAAGGACCCTGCAAGATCTTGCTCACCAAATCGCCTTGATCAGACCAGGCCCTATACAATCCGGAAGCGTCCATCCCTACCTTCGGCGTCGATGTGGCCTCGAAAAGGTCACTTATCTTCATCCTTCTCTCGAGCCGATCCTGAAGAAGACCTATGGCGTGCTGCTCTTCCAGGAAGATGTCCTCCGTATCTGCGTGCATTTTGTAGGCATGGACTGGGTAGATGCAGACCGTTTCAGAAAGAAAGTTAGTGGTTGGGCTGACCTAGAAAACATCGAATCAGAACGTAAGCGGTTTTTGGAAGGCGCACAACGAACAGTAGGCGCGACTGAGGAAGACGCTCTCGCAGTCTTCGACGCAGTAAAGAGTTTTCAAGGGTATGGCTTTGCCGAGTCACACGCATGGGCATTCGCGATTCATGCCTATGCCAGTAGTTGGTTGCGCGTGAACTATCCGCACGAGTTCCTCGCCGCAATACTGACTGAGGAACCTGGGATGTGGTCTCAAAGCACAAAACGGCAGGAAGCTCGTAACTGGGGAGTTCGTTTTGCTAAACTCAATATCAACAAAAGTAGTGTGCATTATCGCTGCGAACTCATTGACGGCATCAAATACATTCGCCCTCCCTTAAGTGCTATCAAGAGTGTTAGTACCGAGTTAGCACGCTCAATAGTCATTGAGCGTTTACTTGGTGGTCACTTCGAAAGCGTTGAGTCCTTTTACTCTCGTATCGCATTACCAATCAATGAACTCCAAGCCCTTGCTAAGGCTGGCGTATTTGACCATCTTTGCCCACGCAGGGAAGCCCTCTATACCCTCATATCACTAAGTAATGCCGTGCAAGCAGGGACAAGCAGTTTCCTTACCAGCTTGCCGCCTTTTCCCCCACTAAAACAGTTGGGCGGCTCCCAGGAATTTGTATGGGACTACCAAAGTTACGGCTTCTCAACAAAAGACATGCACCCGCTCGACCTAATCCGCGATCAACTTCGTGAACTTGCCTGCATCCCTCTTCTCAGTGTAAAAAATCAAGCTCTGAATAGTTCCGTCCGGACCGCTGGCCTCGTTATCAGTCGCCAAAAACCAGGAACCGCAAAGGGTTTTGCGTTTTTCGTTATTGAGGACGGACCGGTTCGCTGTCAACTCGTCATCAATCCCCAGATCTGGGAATTAAGCCGTGCATCTCTCCGAGACGCCTCAGTTCTAGTCGTTGAGGGCACGATCGTAGACGCTGCATCCCAACTCACCATCAAACTAGATCGGGTATTTGCATTATCACCTCCAATACCAAACCGTATCTATCCTTGAAGCAACTAAGGGATTCTTCCTGGCTTTGATCTTGACAATCTATTGGTGTTTATTGATGATGCGGAGAACCACAAAGCCAATAAGTAATCCGCAAGTATGGAGTCTGGTCTGAGCAGCAGCGAAAAGGTTTATAGCAGTTTAAAAATGTGTGTTTAAGGCGTTGTGACATCGTAGCTATTTGACTAGCCACTCCGTTAATCATCAGAAAGACTCGTGAGCAAATACTGTTAGTCTGCTCATAGCTGAAGGAGGGAAATAGTGAAACCTAAAGGTTGGTGGACCACGCATCCTACTATTCTCAGCGTCACCGTAGCTGGTAGTTGGGACTCAAACGGTGACGGCATCGGGGACTTTGAAGGCATCCGCCAGAACCTGGACGATCTGCAAGCTATGGGAATGACTGGACTGAGGCTTCACCAGGTCACACGCTTTGGCGACGATTACGAATTCAACGGCCTAGTTTCCCAAGATTGGTTCGACACTGATCCTCTTTTCGGCACGATGGATGATTTTAATCGGCTGATGGCAGAATGCCATAAGCGCGACATACCTATCATAGTCATGGCTGTTCCAGAGTACTTGGGCTGGCACCATCCAATCTATTTAGCTGCTAAACAAGCTCGCAACGAAGGCGTGGAAGATCCGAGGATAGATTGGTTCGGATGGGATGATGACGGTAGCGTAGAGTTGACCTGGGACCATCCAGCTCCCGATGCTGGTAATCAGGAATACGTCGAAGCTTTTTGCGAGTACATAGGCTTTTGGATGGACAAAGGAATCGTTGGTTGGGATGTGGACAGCATTGAGTCTTGGAAGAACGTTAATGTAAAAGCATTACGTGCTATTACTGATCTCGTAAAATCGCGTGGTGGGTTTATCACGGCGGAACACAGCTCCCTTGCGCATAACATTACCCGCTGCGGCGGCTTTAACGCTGGTACGGGCATTCGTAGGGATCGACTCTACGGGGAACTAGAGGCAATGCTCGAGCAAAACGCTGACCATATTCGCCGTGGCTTGGCGATCCGACAACAACTCATTGAACACAACATTTTCCCATTTCAGCAGTTCGGAAGGCGGATGTTCGAACGATACCGCGGTCTCTTTATGCGTCAAATGTTTAGGTTACAGGTGGCGTTCCAAGCAACCCTACCCGACCAAGTGTGGGTCGATGCAAGTGTAATTACTTATCCAAGAAAATTATCAAAGCCTCTACCAACTCCACTCAGGACACCACTAGATATTGACCTAAAGTTTTGGGGCCTTGACCACGCGGAGATGTCACGCCAGGGCTCGGATCCTTCGTCACCATTTAGCTTTGTTAAACGAATGTTCGTTTTACGTTCGCAAGAAGAGGCTCTTGGAATAGGTGATTTATCAGAGCTGCCGACAGACAAGCGACAGACGGTATTCGCTGGCCTAAGGACTAGTGAGAGGGGAACGAAACGTGCAGTAACAGTGTTCAATTTCGATGAGGAGCCCTGCCAAACAGAAGTGATAGTCGGTGAAAACATTCGAATTCTCCGTAACTACCTTAGTGGCGAAGTTATACATGTCAATAACGGTATTCTACAAGTCCAGCTAAATCGCTATGGCTTTAAAATTTTGGAAGTAATGAATTGATGTGTTCACTAGTAATTGCCCAATTAGAATCTGGTGCTTATTTGTGACCCTCGGTCTTTCACGGGCTGAATAGCTTTGTATTCATGCCGATTAGCCAACACCAACTCAAATCTCAACCCACGCTAGCAACGCTCGACACCTGAACGGCAAGGAGGACCAAATGAGAGGTAGTCTAGGAAAGATGACTAAGCTACCACTCACGTCTGCACTAGTCACATTCTTGTTGGCGGTTAGTGCTTCCAACGGTGTAAATTCTACGACACATGGCATCTCCCATAATTGCAATAAACCCACCCTAGAAAATCATTTCTATTTAACCCCTGCAGAATCTGGAGAGGTTTTGATGCCACCTACTCTTAGTGGGCCTGTGAACCACTTCGACAGCCAACATTTCCGCCTTCACTACACCCTTCAAGGGAAAGATGCCGTTCTAGATCTCGACCGTGATGCTAATGGTTTACCAGATTACGTTCAAGCTACCGCAGATGTCCTCGAAAGCGTTCGTTCAACTGCGACGCAAGAATTCGGTTGGTCACCACCTCCTTCTGATTGTGGGTGGGGAGGTAACGACCTTTACGATATTTTCATTCGGAATCTACTCGAGACGGAAAACAGTTATGGCTTTGTCAAGAGCAGCGCTAGCGCAACACGCGTGGGAGATAACCCAGCAACTAAAAATATTATGGAATCGCGCTCTTCATTCTCATACATGGAACTAGACAACACCTTCCTCGACGACAGTGGCTTATCCCCAGCTAAGTTATTACGTACTACCGTGGCTCATGAGTACTTTCATGCTATCCAGTTCGGTTACGACGGGGAAGAACCTGCTGGTTGGTTATGGGAAGCAACGGCTAACTGGATAGAGGATGAATTTTTTGACGATATCAATCAGATTTACGGTGACCTCGACACGGTATTCAACGCTCCAGACCTAGCCCAGAATGGAAAGGGTTTTGAGGTTGGTATTGATACAGGAAGTGACCGCTGGTACGGGCAATGGATTTTTTTCCGATATTTGTCAGAACGTTTCGGTCACAAGGCCGTCCGAGCAATCTGGGAACACGCTCGCTACCTTGACGGGTACTTTGCTATTGATGCAGCGCTAGTCGAAAACGGTACGACTCTTGCTTCGGTGGTGAAAGAATTTAGCGTCGCACTACTAACAAGGAATTTTGAAGAGGGAGAACACTATCCTACTGTAAGTCTCGAAGGGTCTACAGGATTAGGGGAGTTTCTACCGGCTGACGGTGTAGCTCAGCTTGGCGCTGATTATTTGTCTATCGAGGCTGGTGGGGTCGTCACCATATCCTTGCGAGGAGGTGCTCTCGAAGGAACAGTTGTAGGATTAAATGGTGATATAGCGACTCTTTTCAATATGCCTGGGAATTCGGTCACGCTCAACACAAGTCGTTTCGAGAAGCTCTATTTAATTATTCTGAATCCGAGTCGAGCTCTAACACCAGAAGCCGCTGTAATGAAAACATACCGAGTAACCATTAGCCCTGCAGCTAGACCTCTAATTGATACACGAGTTTCGGTCGAAACCCGAGCATCTAGTAACTTTAAGACGCCTAAATTATCAACCCGGTCTAATTCCCGAAAAAGCAAGAAAATTGCAATCGATGCCCCAACCGACCTGGTACCGACTTCTTTGCCTAATCAGTTCACTATCGAAGGGGTGTTCGAGGTGATCCAAAACGGTATTAAGGGAATACTCCTGCAGTTTGGCAATGGTAAAGAATTCCTTGACATCGTAGTCCGTGAGAGTAGCGCCACTGACCTAAAAACACTCTTCGTGGACAAAAACTATAAATCCCATTCCGGCACCCGGTTCCATCGTATTAACGACACAGTAATCCTACTAGAGGACTTTAGCGAGCCAGGTAACCCCTACAGTAGAGCCGCATTCATTTCTGGAACACAAGAATTTCTCCTAACAGGACAAATCGCTGCAAGCAATCTCCACGATACGGCGAAGAGTCTCGTATTGGCCTGGACGGACTGATAGTCACTAATTTTCTATCTATCTAGCCTTGGTTGGTGAACAAAACTGGGTCTCGAAGTCCTAATGCCACAGTTCATCTTGTGAAACTAACGCCCCCGAGATGTCTCGGTTAATGTTTGACCCTATAACCGCAAGAACTCTAAAGTTTAACCCCAATTCTAATACAACTAATTACCAAGCTAAGCCAAAAAACCCTTAATTGAATCGTAATATGGCTTCAATCATTACGGGTGCTTTTGCTTGAACCACTTCGACGCCAATTTTGGCGTCGCTGATTACTTGCATAAGAACCCTTGCTAGAATTCGACCGATTCCGTGTGTTCGACCGACTACGTCGCTGAGTAGATTTAGAACTGTTTGCCTTCTGCCCCTGATGCCGCGAGCCGCGATCGAATTCAGCTTGCCCCTTGGGCGGGGAAGTATTGTAATCGAAACCCTCAGGCCGAACGCGTTTAAGTGGTTCTCCTAACAACCTCTCGACAATCCTAATCATTCCTGAATCTTCGGTTGTGACAAAAGTAAACGCATCACCACTCCGCTCAGCCCTCCCAGTCCTACCTATACGGTGAGTGTACGCATCCGCAGTGGAAGGCATATCGTAATTGATTACGTGCGAAACCCGAATAATGTCTATGCCCCGAGCAGCAATATCGGTAGCAACTAGAATCTGATAGCGGTCTTTCCGAAAGCCGTCGAGAGCCTGTTGGCGCTTATTCTGTGACATGTTTCCCTGCAAAGCAACTGCGCGATAACCAGAGCGCTCTAGCTGTTGAGCAAGCCTTTTAGCTCGATGCTTAGTACGAGTGAACACTAAGGTGGCCCGGGGGTCTAACTGCTTCAGCACGTGCTTCAACATTGCTGTCTTCTGATGCTTCTCTAGGGGATAAATAGCATGAGAAACAGTTTTAGCTGGAGCTATAAGGTCCACTTGAACTGTTTTAGGTTCTTTAAGGGCCTCCTGAGCTAGCTTCTGTATATCTCGTGGCATCGTCGCAGAAAACATGAGCGTTTGCCTCTCAGGGGGAAGGCTACGAAGAATACGCCGTATATCGGGGAGGAAGCCCATATCAAACATGTGATCAGCTTCGTCGAGAACCAACACTTCCACATCACGAAGGAGGGAACCATCCTTACTAAGATGATCAAGTAGCCGGCCTGGACAGGCGACAATGACTTCTGCTCCCCCATCCAAAGCCCTTATTTGAGGATTCATCCCAACCCCCCCATAGACGGTAGCGCTGCGCAAGCCAGTTCCTCTACCTAGGGTGCGGAAACTGTCGTTAATTTGTTCAGCAAGCTCTCGCGTCGGCGCCACAATGAGAGCTCGAACTTGCCCTCGCCGACCTCGGATGAGACGGTGAAGGATAGGGAGTGCAAATGCGGCAGTTTTACCAGTTCCAGTTTGGGCGAGTCCCATTACGTCCCGGCCAGCCATCACTAAGGGTATGGCCTTCTCTTGGATGGGCGTAGGCTCTAAATAGCCGGCTGCATTGATACCAGACCCCACTTTAGGGTGGAGTCCAAAGTCAGAAAATGACATAAAGACCTTCCTTGGCTTACCTGTAGCCAAGTCGCACCCTTAGCCGAGTTTCCAGATAGCAGCTGAACTATACGTCACCATCAGCTTAAAGGTAAAGGTCCAGTATCTGGCTGTGGGGTATTTCGCAATGCACTTTTAACAATAACGCAGCAACTTAGGTCCCACACAATGTGAGCAAAAGTACCTAATCTCCTAAACCAACATACTTACCTTGGTAATAAAGCAATGGCTTCTTATCATTAACGGCAATGTGCTTAACCTGACCAATAAATATTGTGTGATCTCCAACCTCGTGTGCGACCTCTATGTCACATATCAGGTGAGCCAAGGCGCCATTAACAAGAGGGAACCCATCGACTTCAATGAAGGGTTCAACCACTTCTGCTGCAAAGCGGTTAGCGAAATGATTAGAGAGGTGTTCTTGGTCACTTCCCAGCATCGAAACGCCATAACGATTAGTCTTATTAAGTGTCTGGTGTGCGGTAGCTTGTCTATCTATCGATACAGCAACCAACGGGGGGTCCAAAGAAACCGACATGAAAGCGTTCACGGTAATACCATGTACGGTGTCACCTTCGCGCATAGTCACAACAGTAATACCTGTAGCGAAGTGCCCGAGAGCATTGCGGAATTCACGCTGATTCATCATGTCCAAGTTTAGACCCGATCCCCCCCAAAGGGTCAATAGGCCGCTAGGCTTATCCAATACCAAATACCTTATATCCCGTAAGCCTTTGCAGAACTACACGAAGTTGCAGCCCAAACCCTAGTAACGACTAAGACCGTTACTCTCGAGGCACCACCTCTAGGACGATAGGCGTCTCCATTATCTCGTTATTTCTTACTAAAGTGATGACAACAGTGTCTCCTGGAGCCCGGGAAAACACTAACTCCTGTAAACCTGTTGCATCCTCTAAAGGTTGACCATTGACTGCTATTATAGAATCTCCTCCTGCAGGAAATTCCTGTCCCTCAACGTTAACCGTGAAATTTGCTCCACGTAGACCCGCAAGGTCACCTGGACCACCGGTTTGGACTTCCACTACCATCACCCCCTCATCAGGAAGACTGAGGCTCTGTCGCACACTCTCGGGATAGCTTCGGAGGTTACGGACTGTAATCCCAATTCTCGGTCGGGACTCAAACACGTCAGTAAAGCCACCAGAAAGAAGAATCTCGAGATTATCTGCTAGGAGGTTACTGGGGATGGCAAAACCAACGCCAGCGA
>CEQQ01023589.1_pt1 | contig 83225 bp, 87 predicted proteins | sample 531041 | NCBI WGS metagenome assembly CEQQ01 (sample SAMEA2621222, study PRJEB7988) | marine metagenome | biome: marine biome (ENVO:00000447); feature: deep chlorophyll maximum layer (ENVO:xxxxxxxx); material: "saline water (ENVO:00002010), including plankton (ENVO:xxxxxxxx)" | depth 150 m | reverse complement strand
AACTCCGATGTAACATCTTTTTTTAAATTTACACTAAATTTCTGATCACCAATGATAACTTCAACGTCATCATTACCTAAATCCCCAACTTCAACTAAATACCACTGTGATTCTATCCTAACTCTTAATTTCTTCATCATAATTAAACCAGTGAAATAAATACTCCTGCTATAACAGCTGAACCAATGACGCCAGCAACATTAGGGCCCATAGCATGCGGTAAAAGAAAAGTCTTCGAATTAGATTCTTGCCCAACATGATGTGAAATCCTAGCAGCCATAGGAACAGCTGACACACCTGCTGACCCTATTAAAGGATTGATCTTTTCTTTAAGGAAGAGGTTCATTATCTTTGCAAACAGCAATCCTCCTATTGTCCCACAAGAAAATGCTATTAACCCAAGTCCCAATATTACGATTGTCTGAAAGTCAAAGACTCTTTCCGCTGTAAGTTGTGTTCCAACGGTAATCATTAAAAATATCGTAGCTATATTAAGAATTTCATTGCTAGCTGCTTGTGTCAATCTAGGTACAACACCACTTTCTCTAAATAAATTCCCAATCATAAACATAACAATTAAAGGAGCTGATTTTGGAACTATTAGCACAATCACAATAAGAGCAATATTGGGAAATACAAGTTTTTCCAATTTTGATACGTCTCTTGGGGGAGCCATTTCAATCTGTCTTTCTTTCTCAGTAGTAAGAAGCTTCATCAAAGGTGGTTGTATGAATGCTACAGAAGCCATATATGAATAAGCAATAACAGCTGTTATCCCTAATAATTCTGGGGCTAATTTTGCAGACAAAAATATTGTTGTTGGACCATCTGCACCACCTATAATACCAATTGCAGCAGCTTCACGAATACCAAAATCCATACCTAAAAATCCCGCAACCAAAGCTCCCCAAAATGCGATAAATATTCCAATTTGAGCGGCTGCGCCCAATAGTAAAGTTTTAGGGTTTGAAATAACAGGCCCAAAATCAGTTAAAGCCCCTATGCCCAGAAATATAATTGGTGGCAGAATATTCCAAAAAGATAACCCATAATGAAAAAACACTCCAAAAATCCCTGCTTCTTGAAAACCTGAACTATTAACAGGAGAATTTATCAAACCTGTAAGAGGTAGGTTAGCAGCAATAATACCTAATCCAATAGGTAAGAGCTCATAAGGCTCCCACTCCCTTCTAATGGCCAAATAGATAAAGCCTAACCCTACAATAATCATAATCACATCTTGCCAGCTAATATTGGCAAAACCTGTAGTTTGTATGAAATCTAGAAATTCTTGCATAATTTTTACTAGTCTGTATCTGTAATTTGATTTTTCAAAACTGCAACTGCAACTGCAGCGGCCCTAGCCTTTCTATTTGATTCTTCAATTTCTTCTAATGTTGGAGGAATAGGAATAGGATTTATCTTATTAGATATAATTCTAGTAAGATAAATTGAAGAAATAAGAATCAATAATAAAATGAAGGCTGTCCCCATTCCTATCGCCGTAAGAGATAATCCTTCTATAATAGTTGAGTTATCTATTTGAATCACCTTAATTTAAAACCTTAATTACAAATTTTACACTATACTAGTAAAAACGAATATAACTATATGAACAGTAGGAATTATGATTAATTATTTAATTAAAGCAGCAATGCTTGATAGATCGGTTTATTCTATATTTAAGCAATCTCCTGAAATGGTGATAAATTCATTAGTTACAGTATCCATAACCGGTTTATCCATCGCTGCAGCAATGAAATATACTACTCCCGAATCTGAATTGACCGAATATTCTTTAATGATCATGGTAGCATTTAGTACAGTTCTTGTAGGTTGGATGATGTGGAGTTACCTAGCAAAAGTTATCTGTCAAATACTTGGTACAGAGTCAGAGTTTAGAGATATGATGCGAAGTATTGGAATAGCTTATAGCCCTGGAATACTATCTATATTTATAACTATACCTATTGCCGGTTCTTATATTCTTCTAATTATATGGATTTGGGTATTATTGTCCGTGACGAGATCAATACAATCAACTCAAAATCTCAGTTTCATCAAATCATTAATACCAGGCTTGGTAGGATGGTTTATGGCTTGGATTTTATTTCCTTTCTTAATGTTAGGAAATTATTTTATAGCTTAATTACAATATGATCTCTGGAATATAAGAGGAAATTAAATCCCATTTACTATAAAGCATCTTCTTTGTATTGTTATAAATTACGTTCTCAACATATTCTACGTCTTCGTTCTTAATACGTGAAATCTCATCAACAATTTTCCTTAAGTGCTTAGGCTCTGTCCAGTTATCTCTATTTTTTTTAAAATGTTGTGGAAATGAATCTGTTTCAACTACTAAATGTTCTAATGGCAATTTTTTCACAACATTTTGTAATTCTTCGATTCGAAACAATGGTCTGGCAATAGAAATATAAAACCCTAAATCAATTGCGCGTTTTGCGTCTTCCAAATTACCTTGGAAATAATGCATTACTCCACCAACATCAAAGCCCCTTTCTTCTCTTAATACCCTCAAACAATCCTCATGTGCCTCTCGACTATGGAAAATTATAGGTAACCTAAGTTCTCTCGCTATTCCTATTTGTGATCGAAATGCATTAAATTGCCATTCCCTATCAGGCATGCCATCTAGATAATCCAATCCGATTTCACTCATAACAATAACTTTGTCATTATTTGAGGCCATTTTAGAAAGTTCTTTAAAGTCTTTGTCAGTTAGACGCTTATCAATATCCATTGGATGAATCCCAACTCCTGAAAAAAATCTGTCAAACATATGAGATAATTCAATTGATCTATACGAAGTTTCGATTGTGGTTCCAGCAGATATAAGAAATCCAAGTCCGATAGAAATAGCTCTATCCAAAATATCTGAAATTTCATGATCTTTAAATTCATCTAAGTGAACATGTGTGTCAATCAACATACTTTAAACCCAAATAACTTAACTAAGATATGATATTAATGTTAATAAAAAAATTAACCTAATGACAATAACAAATACCACTCAAATTTTAATGCAAATATACATATTTACTAAATACATAATTCGAATAGCTGCCACCCTCTTTATTCTAATTATAGTTTTAGCATGTGGAAATCCCGGAAACACTCTCGACGACAACTTGCAAGGTGGAAGCATAAAGATTGGAATACGTGGATGGTATGAAAACATTAGCCCATTAAATGAAGATTCATCACCATATTCATCTTGGGGACCCGGAATTACATATAGTAGAATCTTAAACCAAAAAATATCCCCCAATTCAAATCATAATGATCAACTTAGTTGTGACATTTGTAAAGAATGGTCAATGGCAAGCCCTACTGAATTCAATTTTTCAATTAAAGATGATGTTCCATGGTCAACAAATAACTACGAGAAAGATAATTACGTTTCAGCATACGATATAGAATTCAGTATTCAAAAAAAACTTGCTGCAGAATCTCAAAACAAGCATACATTACACATGGTAAAAAATATTGAAGCTAAATCTGACACAAAATTAACCATATATTTAAAATATCCCGATGCGGATTTCCTAACAGCAATAGCAAACGGGAAAAATAAAATAATTAAAAAAGACCATCCTTACAAGAATACAGAAGTAGAATCTCTAGTAGGATCTGGATCTTGGGTCCTGGATGAATATATTCCATATACATCAGCTCGCATGAACAAATCATTGGATTCCCAAAATGCCCCAAATTTAGATTCAATAGAATTCACACACATACCTGACGACCAAGCGCGATATAGTGCATATGTAGTTGGTCTAACAGATATATATTCCCTCGATGATTCAGAAAACAACTTTGGTGACATTCAACCTAAATTACTTTATCCTCATTCTGGGTTAGGCTTAGAGATGATAATCAATACCAAAAATGAACCATTTGATAATATAAAATTACGCCAAGCACTAATGTACTCTATTAATCCAACTCAAATAGCCGAAGAAGCTTGGTATGGTAGAGGATATTTTTCATTAGGCTTCCCTGTGCATAGTGACAATTGGCTACCAAGTTCAACATGGGAACAATACTTTAATCAACCCGAAAAGTCTTCTCGAATATTAGATGAATCCCAAAAATTATTACCTATTCCTATTGAAATAACGAGTAGCGATTACGGTAAAAAATACACTAAAAGTTTGGAGATAATATCAAAAAATCTGATAGATGTAGGATTTGACCCCACCATTAAGATATTAAATAGAAGAGCATACTCTACAAATTCATGGTTATCTGGAAATTTTCAAATAAGCGTAGGGCCAACACTTCCCCAAACAACACCAAACGGATACCTGTTACCAATACTTCACAGCACAGGCAAATGGAACACTAGCAATTATAGTACCCAAAAATTAGACAACCTCTTAATGCAACAAGCACAAGAATATAGTCACCTAGAAAGAACAAAATTAATAAATGCTATAAATCTAGAAATATTAAATGGTGCTCACAGGTTTATGCCTATAACAACTATCGAGGCTTGGGACTGGAAAGATCATATTGGAAATTTTAATCCAATATTCAAAAATGATGAATATTCTCATTGGAATTACATTTCATTGAAAAAATGATTCTACTCATAGGAATATAAACCTGATTTTAATGCAGATATAGACAATAAGACACATTTTATTCTTATTGGAAACTCCTTAACCCTATATAGCACTTCTAAATCTCCCAATTCGAAGGTAGCTTCGTCTTTGGGGTAAGATTCGGTTTTATCTTCCATAACATTGGTGAAACTTGATATGAATGATTTTGCATCACCTAAACTAAGTCCCCGAATATATTCAGTAATTAATGATCCGGTAGCTTGATTGATAGCGCAACCTTCACTTTGATATCCAATATCCGCTATCTTTTGAGACTGGTCTATATTTATCTGAATGTGTATTTCATCCCCACAAAAAGAATTAATCGCGTCACATACTAAATCAGAATCATTTAAATAAATAGAGTTTCTAGGATTTCTACAATGATCCAATATAACTTTATCTCTATATAAATCATCAACCTTTCTAAGATCCATTTTCAAAATACTTTAAAGCCTCGATAGTCCCATCAACTAATGCATCAATCTCAACAAAAGTATTATATACGTACAAGCTAGCTCTTGCTGTTGCGGGAACCCCTAAACTTTTTACTAGAGGCATAGCACAATGGTGGCCTGTCCTTAATGCTATTCCCATCTGATCCATAATAGTCCCTAGATCATGAGGGTGAACATTTGGAGTGTGAAACGAAAATATAGCTCCTCTTTGATCAGAATTTCGAGGTCCAAATAAAATTACCCCCATTTCTTCTAATAAAGAAAATTTCTCTAATCCGTAATCAGTTATTGATTTTTCATATTCATGAATCTCATCCATTCCAATTTCAGACAAATAATCGACTGCAGCTCCTAATGCAATAGCATCAGCAATGTTAGGGGTACCCGCTTCAAATTTCATAGGTAGAGGAGCCCAAGTAGCTTTTTCATATGTAACTTCTAATACCATCTCGCCACCTGTATACAAGGGGTTCATATGATCCAATAGATCCTTTTTAACATACAATACCCCAATACCTGTCGGACCCATCATTTTATGTCCAGAAAAAACAAAAAAATCACAATCTAAATCTTGAACATCAATACTCATATGTGGAACACTTTGTGCCCCATCTAATAAAAACTTAGCTCCAACATCATGTGCCATTTTAGCCATTTCTTTTACGGGATTTATTGTCCCTATAGCATTAGAAACATGTACTACCGATACAAGTTTCGTTTTGGTAGACAGCATTTCAGAATATGCATCCATATTTAAATAACCATTCTCATCTATAGGAATAATTTTTAAAACAGCTCCTTTATCTCTAGCTAATTCTTGCCAGGGAATTAAGTTGCTGTGATGCTCCATAGCAGTAACAATAATTTCATCACCAGAGGTAATATTAGATCTACCCCACATATACGCAATCAAATTTAGACTTTCAGATGAATTTCTTGTCCAAATAACTAATTCTGAACTTTTGGATTTAATAAAAGATGCGACTTTTTCACGTGCTAATTCAAATTGATCAGTAGCTTCCATGCTCAAAAGGTGTACGCCTCTGTGAACATTTGAATTATAGTTTTTATAATAATCAACCAATGAATCAATTACTTGCATAGGCTTCTGTGTAGTAGCTGCATTATCCAAATATATAAGTGGTTTACCGTGTACTTCACGTGCAAGAATAGGGAAATCTTTTCTAATATCTTCTACATTTAGCATAGTATTCATTCCTAATCTATGATTGTAATATATTAAACACAAATCACTCGAAAAAGCTTCTGAATAAATATATATTCTTATTCAGTAGTGACAACATCCGAATCACCAGTTAAGGCAGAATTAACAGTATGCCAAGCCAAACTAGCACACTTGATTCTTGCCGGGTACTTAGTAATTCCGCCAAGGACTTCAACATCGCCTAGTAAATCGAGGCTATCGTCATCTAGGTCTTTACCGGTAATCATTAATCTGAATGCGTCAAAAATAGATTGAGCATCAGAGATAGTCTTACCTTTTAATTCTACAGTCATGATAGAGGCAGAAGATTTTGATATTGCACAACCAATCCCATCAAAAACAATATCAACTATTTTATCTTCATCCAATAAAACAAATACTTTAATCTGATCTCCGCAGAGAGGATTAAATCCTTCTAATTCAACAGTTGGATTATCCATAGATCCATAATTTCTCGGGCTCCTATTATGATCCATTATGATTTCTTGATATAAATCATCAGCTCCAAACATTGTTAAAACTCAAACTTATAATCTGGAAGAGCATTTAAAAAATAAGCCTCAAGCTTATCTCTTAACTCTTCTATTTCAACAGAGTCTATAATCTCTCCTGCAAACCCATATATCAATAACTTACTTGCAGTTTCAATATCAATCCCTCTACTCAACATATAAAATATAGTTTCTGAATCAATATTGCCAGCAGTTGCTCCGTGAGCACATTTCACATCATCCGCATAAATAAATAAAGATGGTTTACTGTCTACTTCAGCGTTAGGGGAGAGCAACAAATTCTTATCAGATTGAATTGAATCCGTCTTTTGAGCTGACTGCCTAACCATTACAGTCCCTCCAAAAACAGCCCTTGAATTATCATCCAATATACCCTTATACAACAAGTTACTCTTACCTGAAGGGGCCACATGATCTATGTTGATAAAATTATCCATATGCTGTGATCCCGTTGTCAGATATAATCCTTTTAAATCGCAAAATCCGCCTTCCCCTTCTATCGATACATTAAGATCATATCGCCCTATGGCAGCACCTTTATAAAAAGACCGAGACAGAAATTGAGAATCCTCACCTAATTTTACTCTTCCGTATCCAACATCATATGTTGTATCTGATTCATCTAGAATTCTATAGTGCTTAACCCGTGCTCTTTTATCTAAAATGATTTCAGAAACCGAATTTGTAAAAGATATATTTTGAGATCCCCCAACATAGCTTTCCATGATTGAAACATCACTACTTGATCCGACTTTCAAAAGAACTCTAGGATAAGAAACTGTATTTTTTTCACCTGAATTGAAAAATACTATATTTATTAATTTTGAAAACTTAACTCCCTCAGGAACATGTATTACTATTCCATCTGATAAAAAAGCAGTGTTGAGAGCAGCAAATCCTTCTTCTTTCAGATCAATTAATGAACCCAAGTCATTCTCTAAATCTATAGCCATACTTGGATCATGTATAAGTGAGTCCAAATCACTGATTGATATTGATTCTAAGTCTAGAGCATCACTTAATTCTGAATTGAATTTACCATCAAGAAATATTAAATTAACCCAACTATTATCTGAAAAAATTTGTTTTTTTATATCATCCAAATCATTTTGATCTTTGTGAACAGGTAACTCAAAATCAATTCCTGCAATAGGAGCAATGTTGGTGTATTTCCATTTCTCATTACCTTTTCTTGCGGTCGGTAATCCAATATTAAGAAATCTATTCATTCCATCATTTCGAATGTTATTCAAAATTTCAGAATCTGATGATAATTTATCAAAATCTACGGTATATTTATCAGATATTTTATTAGTCAAAACTTAACTTACATCCTTTGCATAGCTAATCTATTTAATCCACTCATAACCTTTTTCTTCAAGTTGCAAAGCTAAAGTGTGATCCCCTGATTTGACTATTTCTCCGTCAACTAAAACATGTACATAATCTGGATTTATATAATTAAGGATCCTCTGATAATGAGTAACAATTAGGATAGAATTATCAGAGTTTTTAAATTTGTTAACTCCTTCAGAAACGATTCTTAAAGCATCTATGTCAAGACCAGAATCTGTTTCATCTAAAAGAGCAAGTTTAGGATTTAACAGTGACAACTGCATTATTTCATTCCTTTTCTTCTCACCCCCTGAAAAGCCCTCATTAACAGATCTTTTTATAAGATCTGAATCCATTTCTACAAGTTGTCGATTTTCTTCAAAAATTTTATCAAATTCCCGAACTTTCATTTCCTCTAATCCAACTTCTTTCCTCATCGCGTCTTTAGCAGTTTTCAAAAATTGCCAATTTCTAACACCAGGCAATTCTACGGGGTATTGAAATGCCAAGAATATTCCCTTTCTAGCACGTACATCAGGTTCATCTTCTAATATATGTTCGCCTTGGTAAATAATTTCACCACTTTCAACAACATACCCTGGCTTTCCCGCAATAACATTTGACAAAGTACTTTTACCCGAACCGTTAGGTCCCATAATGGCATGTATTTCACCTTTATTTATCTTGAGATTCAACCCGTTAAGTATCTTATTATCTTCAACAGATACCACTAGGTCATTTATTTCTAACATCGTATTTGATGACATTTATCCAACCGTCCCTTCTAAGCTAACTCTCAATAATTGAGAGGCTTCCATGGCAAATTCAAATGGTAATTCTTTAAATATTCCTCTACAAAATCCATTTATTACCATATAATTTGCTTCTTCTAAATCTATTCCTCTTTGCTGTAAATAAAATAACTGATCGTCATTAACCTTAGATGTCGTTGCCTCATGCCCCATTTGAGCACTAGGATTTCTAACTTCAATGTAAGGAACTGTATGTGCTCCGCACTCATCTCCTATCAACAAAGAATCACATTGAGTAAAATTACGGGCGTTGTCAGCATTAGGCATAATCGAGACTTGCCCTCTATATGTATTTTGAGCCTTACCAGCAGATATCCCTTTCGCTATTATTGTGCTTTTGGTATTTTTACCAATATGAATCATTTTAGTACCTGTATCAGCTTGTTGGTAATTATTAACCAAAGCAACTGAGTAAAATTCTCCTACCGAATTATCACCTTGCAAAATCACACTAGGGTACTTCCAAGTAACAGCAGATCCAGTTTCCACTTGAGTCCAAGATATTTTTGAGTTTTCTCCTCTAGCTGCTCCTCTTTTCGTAACAAAATTATATACTCCTCCATTCCCTTCTTTGTCTCCAGGATACCAATTTTGCAAAGTTGAATATTTAATTTCAGCATCTTTGAGCGCAACAAGTTCTACAACAGCTGCATGCAATTGATGTGATTTTCTCATAGGTGCCGTACAACCTTCTAAGTAACTAACGTAACTTCCCTCATCAGCAATAATTAAAGTTCTTTCAAATTGCCCCGAATCAACTTCATTAATACGGAAATATGTCATCAACTCAATAGGGCATTTAACTCCAGGTGGCACATATACAAAAGATCCATCACTAAAAACTGCTGAATTTAATGTTGCATAAAAATTATCACTGTAAGGAACTACAGAACCTAAATATTTTTCCACTAATTCCGGATGCTTCTGCACAGCCTCACTTATGGGACAAAATATTACTCCTGCCTCCTCAAGCATATCTTGATAAGTAGTTGCAACTGAAACACTGTCTAAAACAGCATCGACAGCAACTCCTGAAAGTTTCTTTTGCTCATCTAAAGGGATTCCTAATTTATCAAAAGCTTCAATTAATTCAGGATCAACCTCATCTAGACTTTTAGGGGCATCATCTTTGGATTTAGGAGCTGCATAATAAATAATATCCTGATAATCAATATCCTCAAAAGAAATCTCTGCCCAAGTAGGAGAAGCGTCTTCTCCTTGCTTTAACCAATGATTAAAAGCTTTTAATCTCCATTGAAGCATCCATTCAGGTTCATTCTTTTTAGCTGATATGAAACGCACGATGTCTTCATTCAACCCCTTAGGTGCAACATCTGATTCAATATTAAAATCAAATCCCCACTTGTATTGCTTATCTTCAATTCTCGTATCACGAGAAATAACATTATCCTGAGATGTCAAAATATCATCTCCTTATTTAATTCATAAATCCACAGTGCAAAACACACTTATACTTAAAATTATAGAGTGCCGAAGAAAAGAGAACAATAGTAAAATATTTATAAATAAATATTTATGCCAATTTAGTAGTCACGAATCAATAGGGTTAAGAGAAAAATTATAATTAATTATTCTCCCATTATTTGTACAATTAATGCCCTATAGCTAACTTGAGCAGCTTTCTGTGAATCTAATTCGACCATAAAAAGTCTCTGCCACTCTCCTAAAGCTATATCACCATTAATTAATGGAATAGATTCACTAGAACCCAACAATAGATGTTGACAATGCGAATGCCCATTTGGGCACTCATCTTCATGCATATGAACTGTACGCACATCAAAATCGTTATGATTATAATGGTCTCTTTCTGAAGAAAAATTTTCAAGCAAATTTTTAAAATCATCTAACAATAAAGGTTCATTTTCTTGTATAGAAATCGCAGCTGTCGTATGTTTCGAAAATACAAGAACTATTCCGTTAGAGATTTCAGAATCAGTAATACAATTAAGAACATTATCTGTAATATCAATGAAATCTGGCGATTTTGATGTTGGGATTTGTATATCAAATGTACATGTTTTCATAACATATGGAAAATTCCATAACCTTTATTAACTGTATGATTTATAACTACATAATGTTTAAATGTGATAGAGATTATATTCTAAGATCGTGAATTTATCATTAAGATTTATAGGTAATAAAGTTTTCAAAATATTGATTAAATTTATTTGCCAATAAATTCTTTCTATAATATAAGACCATATATGGCAATATCCTGTGAGGGTTCTTCAACAAATCTAAATAAGAATAATGAGCACTCCAATCAATAATATTAGTAATAACATTAAATTTTGATCTTTTTACCAAAATAGCTCTACACAATATAAGATCAACATTAAATTCATTACAAATTCCCGCAACATCAGATCCGTACCTATCCAGTAACGAAATATGTAATTTTTGATTTAACCAGTCTTTAACTTTCCAATTCGAAACCTTCTTAACATGAGATGCTAGAATCGTATTTTTTCCATCCTCGACACTACCAATGATTTCTTCTGAATTTTGAATACCGTATTCAAAATTCAGAATATTAGATTTATCCCAAAAAACCATAGTTGGTGGCAAAATTGAAAATTCATTTATCTTTAACACCTTAAGTGATTCTATATTCGGAACTAATGACAAAGCATAGTCCATAGAAAAAACTAGATCGACAGAAAGTTCTTTTAAAATTCTACCCAGATAATTATTAATATCAGATGAATCATTTACAAGAAAAACAAAAAAATCTTCTGATGCATTCAAGCTATATATTTGTTCACTAATTTCAGAATCGATATTATGCAAAAAATTCTTTCTTAAAAACCTTCTACTAATATGGCTATTTGAAGTTATGAGTAGTTTTTTCATAACCACTTATCTCCTAAACAACTGAAACCAAAGTACATTTTAAATGATTTTAGAAATCTCTGAGCGCTAAAAACTTCGCCAGATCAATAAAATCATTAGTGAATTCTTGATTTAGTTTAGCATCATAAATATGATCAATTGATTTATAGCAATATTCTTTGGAAAGATTCTCTGAATACTCTAGGCTCTTCGTTTCATCCATAATATCTAAAACTATTGTCACATCGTGATCAGATATTTGTTCTTTAGCAAAAATACCAATCAAAATTTCTTTACGCATATCAGACGCAGCACCAATAGCGTGTAAAATAGGAATAGACTTCTTTTTTCTTTTTATATCTAATCCAACAGGTTTGCCTGTAAAGTCTTCTGTCCCCCAAATCCCCAAAATATCGTCTCTTATTTGAAACCCATATCCCAAATCTGTACCTGCATCTCTAAATACCTCTAGGGTATTTTTATTTTTGCTAGCAATCAAAGCCCCAATATTCAATGAACATCTTATTAGTGCCCCTGTTTTCTTTGAAATCATATTCATATATTGTTCTAAACTAACGTTTATTTCTTTCTCAAACGTTATATCAAGATACTGCCCTTCTATCATCTCCAAACAAGCTTGTGTTAATAATTTTGTACATTCAAGATGGAGACTTGTATCGTCTTTGTTGATTAATAAATTTTCAATAGATCTGTCAGCTATAATCCTTAAAATATCTCCTGAAACCAATGCCTTTTCAGAACCCCATATAGTCCATAAGGTTGGCCTGTGATGCCTAAATTCATCAAGGTCTTGTATTTCATCATGTATTAGAGAAAAGTTATGAATTAATTCTATCGATGAGGCGGCATAAATAGATTTATCAAAAGAACCTCCAAGTGATTCAGTTGCAAAAAGACAAAGCGATGGCCTTAATCCTTTACCCGTAGTTGCATTAATTTTATTACCAAATTTGTCTTCCCATCCAAAACAATATTTCAACATGTTATAAACATGCATATCTTCTTTTGCGTGAGAATCAATTATGCTTTTGAGATATGACTGAATATGTTCGTCATATTTTGTTAATATTTTTGGGATTTCCAATCAAACACCTATGAGATTATAATTATAAACAGACTTATAAATTCGCACCTTAATAATAATACCTCTTATTGGAATTATTTTACTTGTTAGAGAACGTAGCATATGCTATATTTTCGTTGTGAATTTTGAGACTATGTGTTCATAGAAAATATATTCTATTTGGGCGGTAACCATGGATGAATATTTTAGGCAATATGGTGTGATTGCTATATTTGCTTCTTTAGCTGTAGCAATACCGGTTGGTATGTTCTTAATATCTTGGCTTTTATCTTTAGTCAAAGTAAGACCGAATAATCCTTCTGAAGTTAAAAGCAGTATATATGAGTGTGGATTTGAAACTATCGACACTAGATGGAATACGTTTAATTTTAGATACTATAGTATTGCTTTACTGTTCGTAATATTTGATGTCGAAGTTATATTTTTATTCCCTTGGGCTGCAAATTACGGAATATTAACACCAAAATTTGGATTATATATTTTGGCAGAAATGGGGGTATTTATAGGGATACTACTATTGGGCTGGTTTTACGCTTGGAAAAAAGGATCTTTAGAATGGAGTTAACCAATAACGAAATAATAACACCAACACCTAGTCAAATTCCTCTGTACTCAACTACATGGGATCTTGATTATAAAGAAGGGGAGTATGTAAATCACTTAAAAAGTACACATACTGAGGCTCTCGCTGAACCAACTATAGAAGTGCCAAGCGACCTAGAAAAAAATATTGCAGTAACTTCTATCGATGCGTTAATAGGATGGGGTAGAAAATCTTCTGTATGGCCTTTATCATTTGGCTTAGCTTGTTGTGCATTTGAAATGATAGCCAGCGCAATGTCTAGGTTTGATATCTCAAGATTTGGTATGGAAGTATTCAGGCCTTCTCCACGCCAAGCTGACCTAATAATCATTGCAGGAACAGTTACTTGGAAAATGGCTCCTGCAATTGAGAGAGTTTACGAACAAATGGCTGACCCTAAATGGGTTATATCTATGGGAGTCTGTGCCACTAGTGGTGGCCCGTATTATGGATCATACAGTGTTGTCCCCGGAGTTAATCATATTATCCCTGTAGATGTATATGTCCCTGGGTGCCCACCTAGACCTGATGCATTACTCTACGGAATAATGCAATTGCATGAGAAAATTAAGAACTATTCAATAAAGACTCGGAAATAATCCTTTGACAAAAATCATTAGCGGTTCAGAAGTTTCAGCAGTCATTAGTGAAGTTTTACCTAATGCAATTGCGAAATTTGATGAAGAAAATTTTTGGGTAAGCCCAGAATATGTTCAAGAAGTTTGTAAATTATTAAAAAACGACATGAAACTAGATTTTTCATTTTTAAACTCAATAACTGCTGTAGATAATATTGAAAATTTTGAAGTTCTATATCACCTTACATCACTAAGAAATAATTCAAAAACAACAATGAGGGTCACTTGCCCAAACGGACGTGAAAATCCAGCTTTACCGTCTGTAGTACCCGTCTGGCAAGGTGCAAATTTACAAGAGAGAGAAATCTGGGATTTAATGGGCATATCATTCACTGGGCACCCGAACCTTAAAAGAATATTACTCTGGGAAGGTTTCGACGGACATCCTTTAAGAAAAGATTATATAGGTTAACCAATGGCAGGAATTAGAACAGAACCAGTAACAGTAAACTTAGGCCCACAGCATCCTAGTACACATGGTGTATTTAGATTGCGGGTCACTTTTGACGGTGAAGAAATAATAGATTCAGAGCCTATATTTGGATACCTGCATAGGGGAACAGAAAAATTAGCTGAAAGCAGAAATTATGTACAGATTGTTACATTAACAGACAGACTAGACTATGTGTCTAGTATGTCTAATAACCTAGCATATGTTAGCGCTGTAGAGAAGTTAGCTGATATACAAGTACCAGAACGTGCCCAATATATTAGGGTTATCAGTGCTGAATTACAACGTATAGCAAGCCATCTAATGGCAACTGGATTTCTTTTAAATGATCTAGGCGCATTAGCAACTCCTTTAACATATTGCTTTAGAGAGCGCGAAAGGATTTTAGATTTATTTGAAATGCTTTGCGGGGCACGAGTAACATTAAGTTATATGAGGCCTGGAGGAATATTTCAAGACGCTCCTGAAGAATTCTGGTCAGCATTAAATACTTTAATATCAGACTTTCCTCATTATTTAGATGAATTAGAATCTCTGATAACTTCAAATGAAATTGTCCTGTCGAGAACATTGGGAGTTGGAAAATTAACTGACGCGCAAGCTATTGATTGCGGGGTATCCGGACCTAACTTAAGGGCTTCGTCAGTAAAATGGGATTTACGCAAAGCTGCCCCATATGAAATATATGATAGGGTGAAATTTGATGTTCCTATAGGAGTGAACGGAGATGTGTTTGACAGATATTATGTAAGAGCTCTAGAAATGCGAGAGAGTATCAAGATAATATCTCAATGTATTGACCAAATTGAAGATGGCCCCATAAGAACAGATGCCCCTTACTTTATAAGACCGCCCAAAGGAGAAATTTACAGTGCAATTGAGGCCCCAAAAGGAGAGTTAGGGTTCTATCTAGTTAGCGACGGAAGTATCGCTCCTTACAGATGTAAAGTACGGGCTCCATCATATCTGAACCTCACCCCGTTAAGCGATATGCTTAAAGGATGGAAGATGGGAGATCTAATAATAATCCTTGGCTCTATTGATTTCGTATTAGGTGAGGTGGATAGATAATGCATACCACTCAAGTTGTTTTTATAGATTTTTATTCTTTATTTGACCTATACCAATCTTTATTAAATTTTTTATTTGATTTTATTGGACTTGAACAATTTACTTATACATCTACATCTTGGATGTCATATACATTAGCAGGAATATCCATATCGTTTATAGTTATAAACACGATGGTTTTATCAACCGCGTTCTATGTTTGGTTTGAAAGACGTATGATTGGTAGGTTCCAAGTAAGAAGAGGGCCCAATAGACACGGGCCTTTTGGACTTTTTCAATCATTCGCAGATGTCATAAAATCAATAATGAAAGAAAACACAATGCCAAAAGAGGCTGATGGACCAGTATTTGCTATAGCCCCAATTGTATTATTGGCTCCCACGCTTTTAATTATGTCTGTTATTCCATTTGGGGAAACATCTTTCTTAGGTGAATTAAACATAGGGATACTATTTGTAGTGGGTGTAACTTCGGTTAACTCAATTGCAATATTTATGGCAGGATGGGGGTCAAGAAATAAATATGCAATACTAGGATCAATGCGTGGAGCAGCAATGTTAATAAGCTATGAAATCCCTATGGCTTTAGGTATAACAAGTGTATTGTTACTTGCGGGCTCTTTAGCAATGACAGAAATTGTTCAAAGCCAAGAAATTTGGTTCATAGTAGTTATGCCTTTAGGGTTTTTTGTATTTATGGTGGCTTCCATTGCCGAAATGAGTAGAACTCCATTTGATCAAATAGAAGCTGAGTCCGAATTGGGATCAGGATATAACACAGAATATAGTGGAATAAAATTCGCTATATTATTTTTAGCTGAATTTATGGCTCCATTAATAACCGCAGCGATAGTTACAACGCTATTTTTAGGCGGAACACAAGGATTCGACTTTTTACCAGGTCAAATATGGTTTATTCTGAAATCTTTCACTGTCATAGTTATATTATTATGGTTCAGGGCAACATGGCCACGCTTAAGAGTTGATCAAATAATGTCATTTGCATGGAAAGGTTTATTTGGGTTGGGTGTATTCAATATATTTTTAATTGCAATAGAATATTTCATTTTTACAAATTTCGGACAGGACAAGTTAGAATCATCAGATATGCTATACATGGGTGCTATAAATTGGGTTTTAGCCATAGTCATATTGTTTGTATTAATAAATATGTTTGGAAACAAAAAATTAGAAAGACCTGAGCCCATCCCTTCACCATTGGCAAATATGAATCAGGAGGTTGATTAATGTACGGTCTAGGAATCACAAAAGGACTAGTCGTAACCATGAAAAACTTGGTTTTGCCAAGTCGACAGTTTAATATTTATCAATATCCTGACAGAAAAGCTAATCCTTTTGATTTAGCGAAACTATCTAATACGAATCCTGTGATATTCATGTTCAAAAATCCTATACGAACTATCAAATCTTTAATAGGTTTAGAAATAATTAAAGAACGTATCCCTCAAGATGCAAGATTTAGAGGGCAAGAATTTGCTTGGTTTGAACAGCGTTGTACCGGTTGTGCAAGTTGTGCTAAATATTGTCCTTTAGGAATAATAAAAATAGTTACTGATACAAGCGGGGTTAATTATCAAGAAGGGCAAAGTTATGATATTGAAGTATTTGATATCGATATGGGAAGGTGCATGTATTGTGGCCTTTGCGTAGAAGCATGTCCTTATGATGCTTTACATATGGGAAGTGGATTTGAAGAAGGGCAATACAAACGTGACGATCTAGTTATAGACGTAAATAGATTAAAGAAAGCAGATAAAAAACCTAGCACATGGTTCAGACCTCAACTAACTGATCGGGGATATGACCCTATGAAAGGCGATAAGGCTAGTTGGACACAAGTTGGAAGACATGAAAAGCCTTCTACTGAAGATCAAAAAGACAATTGGGTTAATCGATGATAGAAGGAACAGACACCTCATTAGTAACTGATTTAGCATTTTGGGCTATAGCGGTAGTAATAGTTGTGAGTGCCATAGCCGTTGTACAGCTTAAAGATCTTTTTCGTGCGGCATTATTTTTAATAGTAACTTTTCTCGGAGTTGCGGCTATGTTTGTCCTGCTACGAGCAGAATTCATTGCCGGTGTCCAATTAATGGTATACGTTGGAGCCATATCTGTTCTTATTATTTTTGCCATATTGCTAACACGAGATTTAGAACAAGGGAGCCCCTCTCATTCTCTAAGGCTACCAGTAGCACTAGTATCTATAATATTAATGATCCTATCCATATACTCTATTAAGAGCACTTCTTGGAATACAATATCTAATGCATCTACAAGCCAAATTGCAGAAATTAATGAAGTTTTTAAAAACACAATACCGGGAATAGGCGAAATATTGATACGTGATTTTGTTTTGCCATTTGAGGTTGTATCCGTGCTTCTGTTGGCAGCTGTGATAGGCGCTTTAGCTATAGTAAGAGAAAGATAACATGACACTTGAGAACTTTTTAATACTTGGTGCTATCCTATTTGGAATAGGTTTATATGGAGCTTTATCAAAAAAACACGCTATATCGATTTTAATGTCCCTGGAACTAATGTTTAACGGTATAAACATAACTGCCGTTGCATTTTCTAGGTATACGATACCTATAGCATTAACAAATGATAGTTTAGTAGAAAGCACATCTAATGCTGCCAATTTTGTTTTAACTGGTCATATATTTTCTATTTTTGTCATTACAGTTGCTGCTGCTGAAGTTGCCCTAGGGCTAGCGATAATTATTGCTGTATACAGATCATTACAAACAATATTAATAACTGAGACAGCGGAATTAAAAAAATAGTATGTGGATTAAATATAAAACAACATCAAACCTAATGACTGCTGAAATGTGGAAAGATGCATTTGAAGCAGAGGGTTTAACAACTAAAATATTACCTGATGGAGATATTACTTCATGGGGAGAACGTGCTTCCTTCATCATATATGTACCTAAAGGAAGAGAACATGTTGCAGATGAAATTTTGAGGAAATTATAAGATGCTGAATGAACAAATGATCTGGTCAATTTTCTTCCTGCCTTTAGCATCTTTTATTATTATTGCTCTTATCGTAAGACCTTTTATAAACAAGTATTCATTCATATCTGGGCCTATTGCCATAATAAGTATTGGATTGTCATTTTTGCTATCTATACTTGCCTTTATAGATGTAATGTTTAACAAAGAAAAAGACCTAGTATCAGAACCTTCTAAATGGTTAGAAATTGGAAACTTTGAATTTACTATAGGTATACTGATGGATCCTTTAACCGCAATCATGCTTGTTACAGTAACAGGTGTAAGTTTGATGGTTCAAATATATTCAACCGGATATATGAAAAATCCTATTAGCCATACTGAAGACAGTACACATGACGGACCTGTAGAATTGGGGATCCCTGTCTATGCAAGATATTTTGCATACATGTCATTGTTTACAGCTTCAATGCTGGGCCTTGTTATGGCTGCGAATATAGTACAGCTTTTCATATTTTGGGAACTTGTTGGGTTATGTTCATACCTATTAATTGGATTTTGGTTTCACAAACCATCTGCTGCAAATGCAGCTAAAAAAGCGTTCTTAGTAACCAGGGTTGGAGATGTAGGTTTTCTGATAGGAATATTATATTTATTTTACAAAACAGCCGGCAGTGAAACCGGAAATTTTCTTGAGATAGCTACTATTAATACCCATCTACTAGGTGCCGTCGGCGTCGGCGCAACTACAATAATCACTATATGTTTATTTATAGGAGCTATGGGTAAATCTGGGCAATTCCCCCTTCACACATGGCTTCCAGATGCTATGGAAGGGCCCACTCCTGTCAGCGCTCTAATTCATGCGGCAACAATGGTAACAGCTGGAGTATTTTTAGTTGCTAGATTCTTCCCAATATTTGCAAGTTCAGAAACAACAATGGCTATTGTCGCCATCGTTGGAGGTTTCACAGCAATATTTGCCGCTTCAATGGGGCTAGTCGCTAATGATATAAAAAGAGTATTAGCATATTCAACTGTAAGCCAGTTAGGATATATGATGCTAGCACTAGGGGTTGGAGCATATGGAGCAGCAATATTTCATTTGTTTACTCATGCTTTCTTTAAAGCATTATTATTTTTAGGATCAGGAAGTGTTAACCACGCAACAGGTACTTTCGATATGCGATTCATGGGTGGGCTAAAACATAAAATGCCCATCACCTATGTTACGTTTTTAATTGGAAGTTTAAGCTTAGCCGGAATTTTCCCATTATCAGGTTTTTGGAGTAAAGACGAAATATTACTGAATGCTTTTAAAGGTAACGATCCAGTAGCAACTCTTGTATTCGTACTTGCCATAATTGCTGTTTTTATGACAGCTTTTTACATGTTTAGAGTCTTATATATGACTTTTGAAGGAGATTTTAGAGGAGGTTCTGATAAAGATCCTGATGCTCATCCTCACGGCCCAGTTCATTTAGCTGAGTCCCCTTTAAGCATGACCATCCCAATGGTAATCCTAACAATACCTGCAGTAATTATAGGTTTGATATCCAGCGCTCCATACAATATATTAGGACTTACGGCTCACTGGCTGCCTAAAAAACTAGGTTCTGTGTTACCGGACGGAGTCCATTACTATGTAGATGGCGCAAAAGAATTTGATCCACTTATTGCAATATTCTCGTCTTTAATTGCTATTTCAGGAATAGCTTTAGCGATTGCTTTATATAAGCCAAATCCAAAGTTGTCTTTCAAATATCTAGATAAATTCGAACAGGTTCATAGAATATTAATCAATAAGTTTTATATAGATGAATTATATGAAGGCATATTAGTAAAAAAAGCATACTATAACGGAATCGCTAGTGTTTCAAATTGGTTTGACAAATATATTGTTGACACTATCGCAGTGATATCTGGTTGGATTGCAATAAATATTGGTACATTACTCAGACAGTTTCAAAACGGACAAACTCAAACATATGCAACAGTAACATCACTGGGCATCATAGCAATATTAATAGTGTTTATATTTGGTAACTAGAGGATAAGATGGACGAAATTAATGGAATATTAACAATAGCAATTTTTTTGCCCATAATAGCGGCAATAGTAATTGTTATGTTTTTCAAAGGCAAAACAGCCCGAAATTTTGCCTTAGCTATCTCAATTATCGAATTACTTATAACAAGTTATATTTTCTTAGGATATCGTTCAAACCCTAATGGGTATAGATTTGTTGAACAAATAGATTGGATTCCTATCGAATCCTTTAAAACAGAATATTTTCTTGGAGTGGATGGATTAAGCTCACCACTTGTCCTACTAACAGGGATACTTGGAGTAATTGCCGTTTTTGCATCTTGGTCTGTAACAACCAGGATGAAAGAACACTTTACATGGTTACTAATACTACAAGGTTCAGTTATAGGAGTATTTACATCTTTAGACTTTTTCTTGTTCTTCCTATTCTGGGAATTAGAATTAATTCCAATGTTTTTCTTGATTTCAATTTGGGGTAGCGGTAGAAAAGAATATTCTGCAATGAAATTCTTGATTTTTACGATACTAGGCAGTGCGTTCATGCTAGTTGGTTTACTAGCAATTTATGTTTCAACGGGAACATTTGATATGACTGAATTGCCAAATTTAATAGGTTCAGGGGCAGAACTAATCATTCCTGCATCATGGCTATTTTTACTAACCATCATAGGATTCGCTGTTAAATTACCAGTATTTCCATTACATACATGGCTACCAGATGCCCATACTGACGCCCCTACTGCAGCTAGTGTAATGCTTGCAGGAGTTTTACTTAAGATGGGTGGATACGGTATGTTTAGGGTCTCAGCGGCAATGTTTCCAGATCAACTAGAAAATTTCTCTTTTTGGATAGCCATTTTTGGACTCATAAATATAATATATGGAGCAATCATTACAATAAGACAAACTGATTTGAAACGTCTTATTGCATATAGCAGTATAAGTCATATGGGATTCATATTATTAGGACTGTCTGCTGCTTCAGGTTCTTCTGTCGCACTAGGTTTTACAGGGGCTGCAATGCAAATGTTTACTCATGGCACCATTACGGGATTAATGTTCTTAACAGTAGGATTCATATATGAGCGAACACATACTAGGCACATACCTGATCTTGGCGGACTTGCGACTAAAATGCCAATATTTGCCGTTTCAATGCTGATTGCGGGACTAGCATCTTTGGGATTGCCAGGAACAAGTGGCTTTGTATCTGAAATCCTTATATTTATGGGAAGTTTCGCTGCTTGGAAATTTATCACAGCAATTGCAACAATTGCTGTAGTATTAACGGCAGGTTATATACTGTGGATGATCCAAAGGGCTATATTTGAAAAAATACCTAGCAAATTTAATTCATTAACTGATGCCCAACCACATGAAATCATCCCTATAGCAATGTTAGTAATTTCTATTTTATTTGTAGGGATTTATCCTGCATTTATATCAGATATATTTACATTAGGACTAGAACCTATAGTAGCAAGTGTGGAGGCCATAAATTAATATGACATTTAATGATATTTATTTATTATCTCCAGAGATAACCGTAGTGCTCTTAGCTGCCATAGTCATTGTGGTAGATTTGTTTACAACCAATAAAAAAATCATTCCCATTATAACTTCTTTAGGTATAATTTTAGCCATTTTATTAACCGTAACATTACATGTAGATCCAGATACAACAACATCTTCTAAAGGATTCTTTAACACCTTTAGTGCAGATATGTTTGGATTATTTTTTAAATACATAATACTTGGAACAGTTTTAGTAGTTGTTTTATATTCTTATGAGTATGCTGAAAAATTTAACAACCACCAAGGCGAATATTATTCGTTAATATTATTTTCAGCGAGCGGTATGATGCTATTGGCATCTGCAACAGAATTAATTACTTTATACGTTGCTTTAGAACTGACATCTCTACCCTCTGCTGGACTTGTAGCATTGAAAAGAAGCCGAAATGCTGCTGAAGCAGGCATCAAATTCTTGCTTCTAAGTGCTATTAGTTCTGCGGTATTACTTTATGGGATGGTTCTACTTTATGGGTTTACAGGATCTACCTATCTCAATGAAATAGCAGCACAAATATCTCGATCTGACCTTATTTCTAATCCGGCAATACTATTAGGAATAATATTAATAACTGCAGGATTTGGATTTAAAATATCTGCAGCTCCATTCCAAATGTGGGCACCAGATGTTTACGAAGGGGCCCCAACTCCAATTACGGCATTCTTATCAGTGGCAAGTAAAGCAGCTGGGTTTGCATTAGCCATCAGAATATTTTATCCAGTATTCATTGGTACCGAAATATCCATTGAATGGGGCCAAATAATTGCTATCTTAAGCGCAATATCAATGTCATTAGGTAACTTAATTGCTATAAAACAAAAGAACATTAAACGATTATTGGCATACAGTACTGTAGCTCAGGCTGGATACATAATGGTAGGATTAGCAGCAATGTCTGTACCTGGAACAGAATATGATAGTGGGGCTTCCGGCATACTATTTTATTTAGCTGGATATGCGATGACAAATCTGACAGCATTTGGAATTATAATTTTTGTATGTAGCAAAACTGAAAATTATTCCATATCAAAATTTTCCAATTTGTTGAAAATTTCTCCTGTTTTAGCAATCTCTATGACATTAGCAATGATATCTTTAATTGGAATACCCCCAACTGTAGGATTTATAGGAAAAGTATACTTATTTAGTGCTGCTATGGATTCAGGATTAGCTTGGTTGGCAATATTCGGAGTAATAAATAGTGTTGTTTCAGCATATTATTACCTAAACATTGTCAAAATAATGTTCATGGGATCTCCTGAAGAAGAGACAGATAAAGAAGTCGAATCAATACCTCACACTATTGGATATACTGCAGTAATACTTTCCGCAGCAGCCACATTTGCATTTGGATTATTCCCGTCACCTATCATTGATATAGCTAATAAAGCAATTCAGTCTATAATATAAACAAATATATTATCTTTTAATAAATTACCATATGGGTGGAATTGACAGTGCCAGATAAAAATATGATATCTATCATATATAATGCTAGGCTTATTTCGAGTAAAGAATTAGCCTTAGAAATTATAGACAAGTTGAATATACATTCAACCTCTTGGATTAGTTCAGCTGGAGACTTGATGTCAAATACAGCGAACCTGTCCAATACTCGTATTGCAATTATCATTGGTGGTGATGGTACTATACTCAGATCCATTCGGGCCCTTAGTCCTTATGACATACCTGTAGTGGGAGTCAAAATGGGGAAAGTGGGTTTTATGGCTGAACTAGACCCTAGTGAAGTTTTTGAAAAACTTCCATATTTCTTAGATCAAAAAAATGTATCAAATGCCAACATCAGAACAGAATTACGTATGATGCTAGAAGCTAATATAACTTCTGATGATGCAAAAATGCCTCGAATCACAATCCATGCTTTAAATGATGTTACCGTTGGAACTAGTCAAACAGCTAGATTAGTAGAACTAGAAGCGTACATTAACGAAACACACATAACAAACTATAGAGCTGATGCAATTATCGCTTCAACAGCAACTGGGAGTACTGGATACGCACTATCAGCTGGTGGGCCAATAATATTCCCAGAGGCAGAATTAATGATATTGCAACCTGTTGCTCCTCATACTGGGCTAAGAGATGGAATTATATTATCTCCAGATTCAACAATCAGATTAAATGCTACAAAAGGGTATCAAGCATCAATTAGTGCTGATGGATTCATAGATTCAGTGTTAAATCCTGATGAATATGTAACTATAAAACGTAGCCCTTATACAGCAAAATTTTTACGCGAACATCAACCTGACTTCTTTTTCACCGCATTAAAATTAAGATTAGGGCTTGCATATAGGTCTCAAAGACCATTAGAAAATGGCAATCAGCAAGAATCTTAACCTTATGGAATCTGATAGAACAATATCTTCTAAAAAGACTTATTCAGGTAGAATCATTGACGTTCGAATAGATCAGATTCAATTAGAATCAGGCAAATCCACATTACGAGAAGTAGTCGAGCATGACCCAACTGTAGCAATTTTACCTATAGACGATCATAAGAATATTATTTTGGTTAGCCAATATCGTCATCCTGCAAAAAAATATATCCTTGAAGTACCTGCAGGATTAATAGATCCTGGAGAAGATCCTCGAAAAGCAGCTTTACGTGAATTAATGGAAGAAACAGGATACGGAGCTAGTACTCTAGAATCAGTAGGTAAAATTTGGGCCAGTCCCGGATTTACTGACGAGTATATGAACTGTTACATTGCAAGAGATTTATTCCCTAAAAAATTACCTCATGATGATGATGAAGAAATAACTATAAAAAAAATAACGATGCGAGAAGCTCACAAACTCATAAATGACGGAACAATTGATGATGCCAAGACCATTGCGCTGATTCTTATTGCTTCAAAATTGAAAACAAATTAGGAGAATATATGTCCAACAATGTTCTTGATAAAATGTTAAATTACGTAGACGAAGTAATCCCTGAAATAATAAAACTAGAACAAGATCTAGTAAACATACCTTCTGTTAATACAGGAAAAATGCCTACAGGAAATGAAACAGCTGTATGTGAATATATAAAAAAATGGTTAAATACTCATGGTATAGAGTCCCAAATACTAGAATCTACTGCAAATAGAGGGAATATTATTGCTCAGATTAAAGGTATCAATGAAAAAGTTGGACTTATATTTATGTCCCATACTGACGTAGTTCCTGTAGAAGATGAATCAAAATGGAAATATCCGCCATTCAGCGCAACAATTGATTCCGGACGGATATACGGGAGAGGCGCATCAGATTGTAAAGGTTTGCTAACTGCCCAATTAATGGCTATGAGAATTTTACGTGAATTTAATATTACGCTAACAGACGGATTGTCATTAATATCTGGTGCCGATGAAGAACATGGAGGTAAATATGGGTTTAAATGGTTAGCTGATAATCACCCACAATTGCTAGAAGCTCCTTATGCTATTAATGAAGGTGGGGGTACGCCAATGATTGAATCTGCAGGAGCCGTAACATACTTATTAGGTGTTGGAGAAAAAGGAAGATTACAAGTAGAAATATCTATTACTGGATCAAGTGCTCATGCATCTATGCCATGGAATGGTGAAAATGCTTTATACAAAACTAGTAAGATATTGGAGAATTTAGAAAAATACTCACCAGAAAGAGACACGTCAGTAAAAATATTTGATTATCTTTCTAATTTTGCAATAGAAGATAAAGCAGACCCTGAAAACGTTGATCAAATTATATTAGATTTAGAAAAAGATAACCCCAGATTTGCATCTACATTAAGGGCTTTATCAAGAATGACGATAACTCCTACTATGATTAATGGAGGAATAAAATCAAATAGTGTGCCTGAACAAATACAATTAACTTGTGACGTTAGAACTCTTCCTCATCAAACAGAAGAATATGTTTATGAAGAACTAAATAAAATCGTGGATGGGATAGAAGGAGTTTCTTACACAGTTGATTATATGGCTGAACCAAACTCTTCTGAATTTGAGACTAAGCTATCGTCAACAATTTTAGATGCTACTAAAAAATCATTAGGCAGAAATGATATTAATTTAATACCATCAATAAGTAATGGGTTTACAGATTCACGATTTACTCGACCATTAGAAGTAATTACTTATGGATTCTCAGGAGATCACCCAGATGATGATCCCATGTTAAGTCAAATACATGGTACAAATGAATCTATAGGAATTAACAGCTTAATAAGTAGTACAAAAATCATGTTGTATGTAGCATACATGTTACTATCAAGTGAATCTAAGGAGTAAAATAAACTCCATATTTTTCGATAAATTCATGATTTAGTCTACCCCCTAACCCTATACCGTTTGGAATAATTAAATTACCGTCTCGTATTAGTTCTGAAGGTGTCAATATAACATTTCTTAGAGCGTATTCATGGACCGCATGCTCTAAATACATAGCCCCTTCAATGGCAGCTGTTGCATGTCCAGAAAGTAACAAAGAAATCGGACCTGAAGGGCTATGCGGGGAATATCCCTTTCCTAAATTAATAGCTATTTTACCTATTTCAACTGCCTCTGATGCTCCTCCACAATATTTTAAGTCGGGCATAACAATATCTAAAACATCACTATTTAAAGCTTCCAAAAATGATAAAGTCCCATACATACTTTCTCCTCCAGCAATGGGAATCGATGTATTTGCCTTAAGTTCTATCAAAGAATCCATATATTCTTCTGTTTCTAATGGTTCTTCAAACCAGGCGATATTCAATTCCGATAATACATCTGACATAACCAAGGCTGCTGGCAAGTTAAATCTCCCGTGGCAATCAATTAGAACATCAAAATCAGGACCTATAGCATTTCGAATCTCTTTAATTCTATTAATCCCATGTTGAGCAGAATCTAAGATTCTACTTGTACCTTGGGAAGAATTAACTTCATCAAATGGGGCACACTTAATTATTTTAAAACCTTCATTTGCAGCTTGTTCTGCAGCTTTTGCAAATGACTTCGGAGTTCTATCAGTTAAGAAAAGGCCTCTATTTATATTTGCATACAATGGAACTGCTTCTTTATAGGTTCCTCCTAAGTGTTCGACTAATGGTATCCCTTTATGCAGAGATTCCAATTGTAGAATTGCCGATCTTATAGCACTCAATGCTGTAGCCGTCTCGGAACGACCCAAAATTGGTTCTTTAACATCTAAAATAGATATTAGAGAAGTTTCATTAATGTCACTTAAATTTTTCTTTAATTCAGTAAACATTTCTGATATCAATTTAGCGGATGGATAGGATAACTCAGCATTTGTAAATTCAACATCAGTTACAAATCCGTCATCATCTGAAATAGACGCAAAGAACCAAGTTGTAAATTGTGTCACTTCTAAATAACTAAATTTTATTTCATTAAATTTAACTGACATTTATGAATCCTTTTTATTGATATCAATAATAGATTAACAGCTTTGGAAAAACCACAATATAATGTGAATTAAAATAGTAATTTGGAATATATTGTATAAAATGATACACTGCTCTATAAATAACGTTCAAATGGAGAACATATAGTTGAACGGACTAATAATTCATAATGAAGACAAAGTAAAATTGTCTACCATGGTAGTAGCATTTGCTGGGTGGCCTGATGCAGCAGAAGCAGCAACTAGAGCTATCAGGTATATGGTACGTAAACTACCCACAAATAAATTAGCAGAAATAGACCCTGAAGAATATTATGACTTTACTGTTAATCGCCCTCACATAAGATTAAATAGAAAACGTGAACGAATAATAAAATGGCCAACTAACGAATTTTATACTTACATTCCTGAAAATGATCCTGAAAATGGAATTTTGATGTACGTTGGAACAGAACCAAATTTAAAATGGAGAACCTTTTCTGAAACTGTATTAAAAGTAGCAGATATGGTAGGAGTAGAATTAGTTGTTACACTAGGTGCATTGTTAGACGCAGTTCCCCACACAAGAAAAATGAAAGTAACCGGTAAAGCGAGCAATAAAGAACTTATTGGGAAATCAAATTGGTTAGGAATAAATGATACAGGGTATCAAGGTCCTACAGGGATACATTCGCCTTTTATAGAAGGATGTAATAATAGAAAATTGCCTCATGTCAACATATGGAGTCATTGTCCTCATTATGTTCAGACAACTCCTAACCCCATAGCAAGCTATGCTTTACTAGAAAACCTAAAGAATATAATACCTATCGATTTAGATATGAATGAGTTATTTTTAGCTGGAGAAGCTTTTCAGCAAGAAGTCACAAGAGCAATAAATAAACAACCTGATGTAAAATCTTATGTGTCTAAGCTAGAATCTCAATATGACAAAGAACATAAAGTGACTTCCGAAATGCCCAATGGTAAAGATATGGTGGAAGAAATCGAAGAATTCCTCAGGAGCCAAACGGGACCTGAATAAATTATTATGCCCACGTTACCTGATATAGGAAAAGATAATTTAAACTTCAATTACCAAACGTGGGGTTCAAAAGACAATTCAATCCTCTTACTTCATGGTCTTGCATCCAATATACACATATGGGATTTAGTGGCCCCAAAGTTATCAATCCAGAACCAAATAATCGCTATAGATCAAAGGGGTCATGGGGAAACTGATAAGCCTGATATCGGATATGATTTCCAAACTATTGCTAAAGATACTATATCCATAATAAAACATCTTAATTTAAGCAACCCAATCATTATTGGGCATTCTTGGGGTGGCAACGTTGCTGTAGAAATAGCAGCTCATTATCCAGAATATACAAAAGGTATATGCCTAGTAGATGGAGGCCTTATTGAAATATCTAGAATACCTGGAAACTCATTAGACAAAGCATTAATAAATATGGCTCCCCCAGTTTGGGATGGAGTTTATAAAAATGACATCATAAGTAGATTAAATAGAAGAGATTGGGGAGAACAAGATAAAACATCTAAGGAGGCCAACCTAACTGAAATAGCATTATCCAATTTTTTAATATCTGAATCTGGAGAAGTGAATTCTAGGCTTAGTAGACAAAATCATATGAAGATAATAGAAGAAATATGGAAGCACAAACCTAGCAAACTTTTAAAAATGATCAAATGTCCCACATTAATATTAAATGCACGCAACCAAGATTCAGAATCTAGCCCATATCATGAAATTAGAAAATCATTAATATCAGAGGCCTTAAACACAATCCCAAAGGTTGAGAATATATGGCTTGAAGACAGTATCCATGATGTCCCTTTGCAAAGACCAGAACTTGTAAGTGACATAATACAAACCCATATTGATAATAAGTTCTTCTAGGTAATAAAACATATTTTTCTAATACTGATTATTTAAAGCTGTATAGACTGTAATCATTTTGAATCTCTCACCATGAAGATTTTGGAATATGAATAACCAAATCCTTTATAGTAAATCCTTCAAAACAGATAGGACATCTCCCATTGCATAATTATCTAAAAATTTATTCCAATGCAAAATCCATTCTTGTATTAATTTCAAAATGAAAGATAGCCCAAAAACCTTTATCAAACTAGAATCAGGGATAATTTTATGTTTTTTTCTAAATTTTAAGAAAGTTATACCTATAACCCAAAACTCAAACACGTTAGGGAATAACAATAATAGGTATCTTTCACCTGTGAATTCAAAAAGAATAAGTCCAATCAAACGATATGCAAAAAGGAAAATTGAAATGAGTTTTTCTTTTCGTTCCCACCTAAGAGAAACTAATAAAAAAGTACCCATATAAACAAGATCTAAAACCTTATCAAATTCTTGATAATTTCTGACTCCTCCTAAATCTAAATTCCCTATTATGAATAAATCAGAAAGATCAATAAGAACAGCAAATACAGATCCCAAAAAAGCATATTTAAGTACAGGTAACGAACCTAATAGCCTTACAGAAATAACTACTATTTCTTCCAAAGTCATAATTGCACCACGAGAACATTTATGACATATTATCACCTGATCACGTATTTAATAAATTCTTTTAATTAATTCTCCAAGACCAATACCAAATAGTGAGTCCTCTGTAATCTAAACGTATACGAATCATATTGAAATCCTATAAGTTCTCTAAGCTACGCAGCAGTAGCCGTTAGAAAACAATAAGGAACATTCCAAGTACCAAGAGCCCCCATATCAACAAGAGCTTTCCGTGCGTATATTTTCATAATCTTACCTGCAGATCCAATTGAGGGTCCTCCCAAGACATTTCCCATATAAACAACTTCAATTCCTTCATTTAGATTTGCGTAATCATTACTAGTCTCATTAACTGAGTTATTATTTTCGAACATATTCTTAGTTTTATAATATTCTGCCATGCATCACCTCACATTTAGAACATTTTAGAACAGAACAATTGTTCTGTCAACTAATGCTACAATCTTTTCAGAATTAAATTCGCAAAACAACATTAATTGTTACGAGGGAAAAATGAACAGGCTTTTGAATAAAGTAGCTTTAATATCTGGAGCAGCTAAAGGAATAGGAGAACATACCGCTCGATTATTTGCAAATGAAGGTGCTTCCGTGATTATTGGAGATAAAGATGTAGCGCGATGTAAAAAAACCGTAAAAGAATTAACTGAACAGGGTTATTCATGTTCAGCATTAACATTAGATGTGACAAAAGAATCTGATTGGATAAATGCTATATCTCATATAACATCTAATTATAAAAAACTGGACATACTCGTGAATAATGCTGGGATATACAGTACTATTCCCATAGAAGAAACCCCTTTAGATGATTTTAATAGTGTTATATCCGTAAACTTAACTGGCCTATTTCTTGGCACAAAACATTCAATACCTGCATTAAGAAAAGCTGGCGGCGGTTCTATAGTAAACATGTCGTCAACAGCAGGTTTAGTAGGCAACATAGGAAGCGGGGCCTACGGAGCATCTAAAGGAGGAGTGAGGTCATTTACAAAGTATACTGCTGTACAACATGCTATGGAAAACATTCGAGCAAACTCTATTCACCCAGGACCCATCGATACAGATATGCTAGCTGACAAATTAGCGAACTTAGAAAGCAGAGCTGCTTCAGAATCAAAAGTTCCCATGGGAAGAGTGGGAACCATAGATGAAGTTGCAATGGCTATTCTGTTTCTAGCATCGGATGAATCTAGCTATATAACCGGCGCAGAACTAGCAATTGACGGAGGACTTACAGCTCGTTAGATTACTATATGAACAAATCTACTGACTTAGAAAAAAAAATCTCTACCCTACTCAATTTATTTGAAAATAAACCCCCTGCATTAGCTTTGGATTTTGATGGCGTGATATCGGAATTAAAATCAGACCCACGAACTGCATATGTTGATGAATATTGCTTAAAAACCATAGTCAAACTCACCAAAATTCTTCCAGATATATCAATCATATCAGGAAGAAGTGCTATAGACATTAATTCAAAATTGAAGTTAGAAAATCTAACATATATAGGAAACCACGGTGCAGAACATATCAAAAACGGTCAATTAATCCGAAAATCCCCGGAAGGAATTGAAATAATAATTAAATCTGCTTTAGATTACATTAAAACTCAAACAAAGAATATACGTGGAATATTTCATGAGAATAAAACTATCAGCGCCTCAATACACTACAGGGGTTCAAAAGATCACAAAAAGACCAAAGAAATACTATCAAATGCACTTTCCAACATCCCAAATATCGACAAATTAGATGTATTTTGGGGTAAACAAATACTAGAAATACGCCCTCATTCCCAATTCAACAAAGGTTATGCAATTAATCATTTAATAGAATCTAAAAATATTAAAAATATTGTATTTCTAGGCGATGACACAACAGACTTAGATGCAATGATTGAAATAAGAAAACAACGTGATTTAGGTAATATATCAGGGTTTTCAGTTTATGTGACACAAAAAAACACTAACCCCGACAAAGAGCTAACTAAATACTCAGATTGTTCAATAGAAAATATTGAAGAAGTCAGAAAGACACTGGACCTAATATACTCTAAATATAAATCAAGTGCCTAAATAATGAATATAATGAAACTTGACATGCATTTTTATATTTTGCTAGCCTTTGAACAGTCAAGGTTATATATTGATATGAATAATATAAATTCTAAGGTTCTAAAAGTGTATTTTGGATAATACACACGACCTATTCAGACCCATAATATTGGCTGCAGGTTCAGGGAGTCGAATGAACTCGAATACCCCCAAACCTCTCCATAAAATATGCGGCAAAGAAATGTTAAACATGATCCTTGAGTCATGTGAGCTTGCAAATTTAGCTACTGCTATAACAATTGTCCCAGAGAAATTCGATAATTTCAAAACGGCTACAAAATATAAGACTGAATATATAGCTCAAAAACAAGCCAAAGGTAGTGGTGACGCTTTGTCTCTAATAAGTCAATCCGAGATACCAGATAACATAATAGTATTAAATGGAGATATTCCCTTAATAAAAAATTCTACCCTGACAAAACTTATGGAGCATCATATTGAATCCAATGCCCCTATCACCCTATTAACTGCAATCCCTCCGGACAATAATGGTCTTGGAAGAATATTAAGAAATTCTGAAAACAAAATATTGAGCATAATTGAGGAAAACGACACAGATAATAAAACCCGTCATATAAAAGAAATAAATGTCGGCGTCTATTGTTTCAAATCATCTTGGCTTATGAAATCAATGGGAAATTTAAGACCTTCAAGAAAGGGGGAAATATACCTGACTGACCTAATAAATATTGCATCAAATCAAAATAATCCCATAAATTCAGTAACATTAGATGACTATACCGAAGGTTTAGGTGTTAATGACAGGGCCCAATTAGCGAAACTAGAGAAACTTGTAAGAACTCAAATAAATAATGAATTACTTCTAAATGGTGTAACAATAATTGATCCTGATACATCTTATATTGATCAGGATATAAAAATATCCAAGGACACAATAATATACCCAAATACTCACATTAAAGAAGGAACGGTTATAGGTGATAATTGTGTTATAGGTCCTGATTCAACAATAAAAGGGTCAAACATAGGACAAAATTGCGTGATTGCATCTTCCACAATAGAATACTCCAAAATACACAATAAAGTTCATATAGGCCCATATAGCCACATAAGAAAGGATAGTATATTAGAAGAGAATGTCAGAATCGGCAATTATTGTGAAATTAAAAATAGCCACATAGGTAAAAACAGCAAATCTGGACATTTTTCTTACTTAGGCGACTCTATTATTGGAGAAAATGTAAATATTGGAGCCGGAACAATAACTTGTAATTATGACGGGAAAAATAAAAATAAAACGATAATAGGTGATAATGCATTTATAGGATCTAACACAATGCTAGTAGCCCCAATAAAAATTGGGGCAAATTCAATTACAGGCACATCGTCAATTATTACAAAAGATATTCCTGAAAATGCAAAAGCTATTGGCTCTCCAGCTCGAATATTTAAGGGAGATAAATCAAAACAAACATGACATTAAATATTGATAATCCAGCATTAATTATTTTAATAATATCAACAGGGTTGTTTATATTTATAAGCTTTATAAAATATGCTTTTGAAACGATTACACTAGAAATCCTTTATCTATGGCGCAAAGAAGAAAAATATGGAATTAGTCGACTAGAAAATTTGATCCAAAATCAAGATAGATCTATATCTACGTTTTCAATACTGAAATCCCTATCACTGATTATTTCGATATCAACGTTAAATATATATTACTTTAGAGAATATCCCTATTCTCAAATTGAAATTGTCAGTATTAACATAATTGCAACAATTCTCATTGGGGGCATAGAGACAGTCAATCACAGTTTAACTAAGCAAAACGGACCTCTAATTGCGCATAAACTTTATTATTTATCTATCATATTAAATATATTATTACGTCCATTAACACGATCCAAAGAAAGAATTGTAGAAATAACAAATCCTGACAAGGAATACCCTAACAATTCTGATAACAACTCAAGCAGCAAAAGAATTAGTATCCAAATGGATGATGAAGGAGAACCTCTAGAAGATCATGAAGTTAAAATGATCCGAGGTGTGTTCCAATTGGATAAAACGACAGTCCGAGAGATTATGGTTCCACGTGTGGATATGATTAGTGCTGAAATAACATCTTCATTTGAAGAAATATCTGCAATTATGTTAAATACAGGGCATAGCAAAATCCCAATATATAAGGAGGACATAGACCATATTGAAGGAATTGCCCATTCAATGGATATCCTAAGATTTGTCTCTGATGCTAACAATGCGATGGCGATAGATATCGACACTGTCCTAAGAACAGTATTATATGTACCTGAATCAAAAACATTAGAAGATCTCCTTACAGAATTTCAGGAAAAGAGAATGCAGATGGCAATTGTTATTGATGAATATGGAGGGGTAGCCGGGTTAGTAACAGTTGAAGACCTGTTAGAAGAAATAGTAGGAGAAATACACGATGAATTCGACAGCGGGGAACCACAAATAAAGAAAAGTAAAGAAGGCGAATTTTATATTGACGCTCGAATAGACATAGATGACCTAAGCGTCACATTAGGCATTGAATTTGAAGGAGAAGGATTTGACACCATAGGTGGGTTTGTACTTCATCAACTAGGAAAAATACCGAGTCCTAGCGATAATTTACAATATAATGGATTTAACATAGAAGTTCTAACAACCGTAGGTAGACGAATAAAAACCTTAAAAATAACAGAAATACCTAGTGTCCAAAATCCTGAAACGACTAAAAATTAGGGTAAGTATTCAACAGTATTACAATACCGCTACTTCGATGAAACTAACAATGGAGCAGTTGCTTCAGAACCTTTAGAACCAACGGCAATCATAGAATATAAACCTTCTTCAAGAGTTACTTTAATATCAATATTGAATGCTCCATCAGAATTTGCTGTTGCTCCTGCTAATACTTTTCCGTTAGCAGATATACTTATAATTTCACCCGATATAAACCCAGAACCATAAATTGTAGATGCTTCGCCAGACTCAACCGGAGTAGCAACAAGAGTAGATGACACTGAAGCTGCGGACTTAAAATTCTCAATAATGGTCACCGGCACAGATGCCGAATTGCCTTGACCTCCTTCAGCTATAAGTGTAGTGATACCACTAGCTCTAGATATAATGTCGGAATTTGTAGTCATACTATCAAAAGAAACCGAAAATGCCCCGGCTCCATTAGCTACAACTTGAGCTGAAGACCCATCCCCAACGACAGGAGCCAAACTGCTATCAATTTGCAATGAAATCATCACAGGTTCTCCAGAAATAAATCCAGATCCATGAACATCAAAAGGTTCTGACATTGTGAGAGAATTTTTACTTATAGCAATAGTTGCTGAAGAAGATATTTGACCAAAGTCACCTGAGCTAGATGGCCCAGCTGGCCCTTGAGCCCCAGGAGCCCCAGGATTACCAGGAAGTCCTTGAGGTCCTTGATCTCCTGCAGGACCTTGTGGCCCTGAACAAGCAATAAGTATTACAAGAATAGATGAAAAAAACAAAGATACGGAAATACTTTTAAACTTAGACACCTTTTTCATACTATCTCCTCACCTCATAAATGTATATAAAAAATTTTAATTTCTTTTAAATAAAAAAGTCAACTATATAAACAACACAAAAAGGCCCCTCTCGCAAGTGGAGAGGAGCCCTTTTCTATAAGAAAAAGGTTTTTAAGAAATTTTTCCTATTTCGATGCTATTAACAAAGGAGCGATAGCTTCAGAGCCATCCGACCCAACAGCCGTAGCAGTATACATACCATCTGACAATGTAATTGTTGCGTCCGCAGCAAAAGCACCGTCATCATTAGCTGTAGCACCGCCTATAATTCTACCACCGGCAGTTATACTAACTGTTTCACCTGGACCGAAACCTGCTCCGTACATCGAAGAAGTTCCGCCTGACTCAGCAGGTGACACTGATAATACTGCATCTGAATGTTCATCATGCTCTTCTTCGTCATGATGATCACCTTCACCGGCAGGACCGGCAGGACCGGCAGGACCGGCAGGACCTTGAACACCAGCAGCACCATCTGCACCAGCAGCACCGGCAGGACCAGCGGGACCAGCAGGACCGGCTGAACCTTCACACGCTACTAACGCAAACATAATTGCTGAGAAAACCAAGGCTGTAGTAATACCCTGAATTTTAAATAGCTTCCTCATTTGACCTCCTCGCCTATTATGGAGAATCTAAATTTTAATTTCCTATAAAATAAAAAAGTCGACTAGACAAACACTCACAAAGAGCATAAATCCTTAAACTAATAATATTCTTGTCAATATTATTAATCTCATGAATGAGATGTCAAGTCATTTACATACCTAATTTAGGCACTTCATGACAGTTTAACGATTATTTTAACCAATAAAATGGATAAAACCCTAATCAAACACAATTTATAGCATAAGAAATTGTAGTAGAACTAGGAAGAATAAGCAAGCTGAAATATCAATTTTTATTAATCTTAAAATAATCATTCATAATCAAGCAGTATCCGCCCCATCCGAAATATATGCCGTCTCACCATGATCTGAAACATCTAGACCTTGATCTTCATCAGCTTCAGAAGAACGAAGACCGAGTCCAGGAATCTTATCTAATACCTTCAAAACCACATAAGTAACTAAGAATGAGTATCCAACAGTTGCAGCAATCATAACAAGGTTATCAATAAAAAGATCCGAACTTCCTTCAATTATCCCAATAGCACCACTTTTGTCGGCAAATATTCCGGTTCCTAAAATACCTATTATCCCTCCAACACCATGAACAGCAAAAACATCCAAAGCATCATCTAAATTAATTTTTTCTTTATAAAAAACAACGTAAAACGTTATTATCCCAGAAGCAAAACCTAACAATAATGCTGTCTGTACCCCTACAAACCCAGCTGCTGGAGTAATAGTAGCTAATCCTGCTATAGCACCCGTAGCAGCACTCACAGAACTAGACTTGCCTGTATGAATCATTCCTAGTACTAGCCAAGTTACCATAGCTGTTGCAGCCGATGTATTTGTTACTAAAAAGGCATTAACTGCAATCCCATTAGCCTCTAACCCTGATCCTGCATTAAACCCAAACCACCCAAACCAAAGCATTGAAGCACCAAGAACAACAAATGGAACATTATTAGATTGCATTCCGGGGTTTCTTCTTCTGCCAACTAACATTGCAGCAACAATAGCAGCTATACCGGCATTGACATGAACTACCGCTCCCCCGGCAAAATCTAATGCTCCTAATTCATACAGCCAACCATTTGTATCCCATACCCAATGAGCTATTGGAGCATAAACTAAGGTTACCCAAAGAATCAGAAAAACCAAATAAGTTTTGAATTTAAATCTCTCGCAAAAAGCTCCTGTTATCAAAGCTGGAGTTATAATCGCAAACATCATTTGAAAAATCGCAAAAATTTGAGTATCAGTATCTTCAACACCCATGAATGCAACATTATTTAAAGTACCTATAAATGCATTACCCCCTTCTCCAAATGATAATGAATACCCCCACAATACCCATACAACACTAACAACTCCCATGGATATAAATGAATACATCACTGTAGACAAAACATTCTTTCTTCTGACAAGCCCACCATAAAAAAACGCAAGCCCAGGAGTCATAAGTAAAACCAGGGCAGAACAAACTAGCATCCAAGCAATAGAACCCGAATCCATATCAACCTCCAAAATACAAAAATATCACGTTAATATCAGATTACAGAGTAAGTTTGCAAGAAAATACTATAATGTTACAAAAATGTTACAAAATCACCCTTGAGATTGCCATTTACGACACACGTTAATTAAGTTAGTTATTCCTAACTCTTCACATAATTTGGGGAAAAGTACAGAATCTGCACCCAACCATTCAAGATCCTCGACGGATTGAATAATTTCAATATCTTTTACTAGAGTGGCCAATTCCTTAAATAGTTTAGCATCCACTCTAGAAGACTCTAAAGATTTACTAAGATTTGCAGCTCCTCGAACGCTAACATCCCATAGTCTATAGTCATCAGGGATATTATCAATAGTTATATATCTACCTATAAGAGAAGATGTCGACTTAGTCCCCCATCTTGAAATGCCCGGAATGCCATCTGCTGTATCACCTACTAAAGCCAAGTAATCAGGTATTGAAGATGGAGGGAACCCGTATTTTTTTTCCACTTCAACTTGGTTTAAAACTAGATTATCTTTCCTCAGAAGACAAACTATTGAATTGTCCTTAACAACTTGACACAGATCTTTATCTGGTGAGCAAATAATGACCTGTGACACTTCAGATTTCTGGGAAAATTTGACTGCGGCAGAAGCTAATATATCATCAGCTTCGTACTCTAACATAGGCCAACAAATAATACCCAATGCCTCAACAGCCCTTTCTGCCAACGAAAATTGTAATTTCAAATCTTCTGGTGTGTCTGACCCATCTTTATATGAGGAAAAAATTTCATTTCTAAAAGATGGTATATCGCTATCGAAAGCAACTGCAATATGAGTAACATTATGTGAATTAATAAGAGCTAAAATACTCTGAATGAATCCTCTAATAGCAGAAACAGGCATTCCGTCAGGAGCTAGCCGAGGTGGCTGTGAAAAATGAGCCCTAAAGAGTTCATATGTTCCGTCAATCAAATGAATTTTAATATTATCATCCATACTTATATTATCCATATTTATTGAGTACGAGGATTAAGAACATCACTCAGGGAATCGCCAAGCAAATTCCAAGACAACACCAAAGTCCAAGCCACTATACCTGGCGCAATCAACATCCAAGGAACAACCCTTAAGGCACTAATACTCCCAGCCTCTAATAACATTGTCCCTAAACTAGGACGTGGTGGTTGGATGCCTAATCCAAGCCAACTTAATATTATCTCTGTGCCAATCAGAGCCCCCATACCCATAGAAACTGTGACCACGATAGGAGATATGACATTGGGTAATAAATGAACAAACAATATCCTTGCCATTGAAGACCCTGAAGATTTAGCTGATTCTATAAATTGAGCATCTTTTAAAATAAAAACTTGAGCTCTTACAAGCCTTGCCATACCAATCCAAGTGAATGAAACTAATGCTATAGAAACAATTAGATAGTCAGCTATTCCTGATTTAACCAATCCGTCAAGAAATGTATTATCTTCAATAAATCTAACCCAATCCAAGACTCTCATCCTAAGAGTAGCTGCTAATAATATTACAAGCAATATATCAGGAAAAGAAGCAAAAACTTCGCCAACCCTCATAATAATAGAATCAACCTTCCCTCCAAAATATCCTGCTATTAATCCAAAGGTAACGCCTATAAATAGTCCTCCTGTAATCATTGTTATGAAAGTAATAACAACTGTATTCTGTATCCCCCAAAGAACTCTAGAGAACACATCTCGTCCTTTTAAATCAGTTCCCGCCCAATGTTCCCAACTAGGCCCTTGCCTTATGGCTGTATAATCTTGTTCGTTATAGTCATATGGGGCAATCCAAGGTGCAAATATTCCTGCAAGATATATGATAAGAATCAAGCAAATACATATTAAAGCTATTTTCTTATGAGCTAGCCTATAAATAGCCCTATTAAGATGGCCGACAGGTTTTTCTACTTTATTTATTTCCATATTAAGTAAACCTTATTCTTGGATCCACAAAAGAATATGCTATATCCGCTATTAAATTAGCCACGACAAAAGCAACAGACAGTATAAGAGTAAATGCCATTATTACAGGGTAATCTCTATTGAAAACGGATTGTATAGCAAAGTCTCCAACACCAGGAATTCCTAATAGCCTCTCTGTTATAAATCCTGTTGTCAACATGCCGGCTAAAGAAAATGATATAACTGTTACAATTGGTATTAGAGCATTCTTAAGAATATGCTTATAATCAATGCGCGTAGGACCTAATCCTTTTGCATGTGCTGTGCGAATAAAATCTTGGCCTAAAACATCCAAAGTACTAGACCTCATTAACCTAAGAATTCCTGCAACTCCAGGAATGCCCATTGTAATAGCTGGAACAATCATACGTAGATCAAATAACCCACCCCATCCCGAACAAGGAACTAAACTTAATTTTAAGCAAGAAGCCCACAATACAACAGGTATGCTAACCATTATTGGAATGGACATGAAAATCAAACTGATCGCAACTATCATTGGGTCCACCCAGCTTCCTTGTTTATGCGCAACCCAAAACCCAAGAGGTAAACCAATAAAAACACTAACAACCATCGCGACTAAATTCACCTGAAAAGAAACCCACATCTTGCTTATTAATAAAGAAGACACACTCTTTCCACGGAACCTCAGGCTTTCTCCGAAATCTCCTTGGACAGCCCCCCACATGTAGTCAGCGTATTGAACAATAACAGGCCTATCAAGCCCCAAAGATGATCGTAACCTATCTGCGATTTCAGGATCATATTTTGACCCCAACATGACTTCAACGGGATCACCAGGTCCATAATGCCCTAGCATAAATGTCATTGCTGAAACAGCCAAAAGAAGAAATGGGACCCATGACATCCTTCTAAGAATATATCTCCACATGATTAATATGCTCCGTTTAAGCTACATTTTATTTAGTCCAATAGCTTAATTTTTAATATCAACATAACGCATTTTAGAAATCGTCATCGGAGTTATAATATATCCTTCTATATAAGGCTTAATCAGGACATGACCTTCTCCTTCAAACCACAAAGGAATCCACACTCCTTCATCAACTATAATTTGTTCAGCTTCGCTGTACAATTTCAAGCGATTATCAATATTTGATTCTAGCCTAGCTTGTTCTAATAATAAATCAACATCAGGATTTGAATAAGCCCCATTGTTTTTATCACTTTCAGAATGAAATAATACATCTAAAAAGTCCTGAGGGTCAGGATAGTCTGCTTCCCATCCTAATCCTCCAAAAGCCTGAAATCTTCTCTTATTCAAGTCACTTAAAAACGTAGCCCATTCCACTTGCTGTATTTCAACTTCAACACCCAAATTTTCAAACCACATATTTATTATGACTTCTAAATCTAAATTAGGTGATCCACCTGTACCCGGAATAGTAATTACGATTCTAGGTCTAGTCTCAGGATCTGCATATATAGACTTTTCAAGAAATTCTTTTGCAAGAACAGGATTATATTCTAATCCAACTAGATCATCTGAATATCCTGGAAACCCTGGAGGTAATATCCCATATGCAGGAACTACTAAATCGGCTAATACTTCCTTGGCAATTAATTTTTTATCTACAGCATGATTTAAAGCTTTTCTAAAATTAACATCATCGAACGGAGGTTCTGTTACATTAAATCCAATATATGAAATTGAAAATCCGGGATTAGCAATGACCAAGTCAGGATTTAACGGATCATTTGGATCCATTATTCTTTCTAAATCAAATAAGCTAACCCCTGTAATATCAATTTCGTCATTTTCATACATTGCCATCGATGAACCGCCTGCTAAATTCATTACTATTTTGTCAAGTTTAGCTGCTCCTAGATGGTAATCATCGTGCTTCCCTAAAACAATCTGTTCTCCAATTTTATATTCGATTAATTTAAATGGTCCTGTACCATTAGGGGAATCAGTCCAACTAGAACCGAGAGAGACTATATTATTTTTATCCAATACATAAGCTGTAGGATAAGTTAATTTTTGCAAAAAATATGATTTAGGAGAATCTATTTTAATCTGTAAAGTGTGTTCATCTAAGACGGTTATCCCTGAAATTTCATCACTTACACCTTCTAAAACATCTTTAACTCCGACAATATCACCTAAATATGTCTCTGCAATAGGAGATGCAGTATCGGGGGCCACGGCTCTGTTAAATGACCATTTAAAATCATCAGCTGTAACCTTTTTACCATCATGAAAGACAGCATCTTTTCTAATTTTGAATGTGTAGGTTTCAGCATCCTCAGATATGTCCCAACTTTCAGCTAAATCAGGAATTAAATTAAGGGATGTGTCAAACGATACTAGGCCACCAAATATTTCTACAACAATAGCTGATGATGTTGTATCCCCTGTTAAATGTGGGTCCAAAGTAGGCGGATCACTCCATATACGAGTAAATACTTTATCTCCAAATTCACTAACAGAAGATTGAGACACTTTATCACTCAGGTCATTTTCTAAAGTAATCATTTCAGACATTTCAGAAGAATCACTAGAAGAACATGCCATCACACTAAACAATGAAACCATCAATACAATTTGTAAAGATAAAAGTTTTGACTTCATACTATTCATAAAACACCTTATTGATTAATATGTTTACTTATTTAATTGTAACGTTAAATAAGAAGTTATGAATTCATCAATGTTTCCATCCAGCACATCTGCTGTATTAGAAACTTCTAAATCGGTCCTGTGGTCTTTAACCATTTGATATGGGTGTAGCACATAACTACGTATTTGATTGCCCCATTCAGCAGAAATGTGATCTCCCTTAATTTCAGCCATTTCTTCTTCTTTACGTTTTGTTTCTAAATCAATCAACCTAGCTGTCAAAATACTCATTGCTATATCACGATTCTGACGTTGAGAACGTTCATTTTGACAAGTTACAACGATATTAGTTGGTAAATGAGTGATCCTAACAGCTGTAGAATTTTTCTGTACACTTTGACCTCCATGCCCTCCAGCTCTAAAAACATCAACCCTTAAATCGTCAGTATTAATATTTATATCAACGCCTTCTTCAACCCTAGGCAAAATCTCAGCTAGGACAAAGGATGTATGGCGCGCATGATCGCTGTCAAAGGGAGATAATCGAACTAATCTATGTACTCCTTTCTCAGATTTAAGATTCCCATAAGCATAGTCTCCTGAAATCTGAATAGTAGCACTTTTAATGCCTCCTTCTTCTCCATAGGACGCATCTAAGACTTGTGATTTAAATCCATTTCTCTCTGCCCATCTTAAATACATCCTCATTAACATCAATGCCCAATCTTGTGAATCAACCCCACCAGCCCCAGCATGTAATGCTATTAATGCATCTCTTTGGTCATATTCTCCGGATAATACGAGTTGAAATTCCATTTTTTTAAAAGAATCGATAATATCTATAGTGTCAGATTTAATATTAAGTACTAAATCTTGATCTTCCTCCATTAGTGCAAGATCTAATAGTTCTAAAGAAGAGAAAACTTTATCACTTAATTTATTCCAATCACCAACTAATGAATTTAATCCAGCAAGATGTTTCATTTTATTTTGGGCAATTACAGGAGAATCCCAAAATCCCTCTTGTAATGCCTCTTTTTCTAAATCTAAAATCTCTTTTTCTTTTCCAGATATGTCAAAGACGCACCATTATGTCGACAACTCTTTCCCTGAGATCAATAAGAGAATTTTTTAAATCTTGCATACTATAATAATCCTAGCTATATATGAGCCACACTCGTTCTAATATTATAACTATTCCAAACTTTCATTAACAATAACCAACAATCAAGTAAAAACAGGGTCGACGTCAATAAGCCAACCTTTGGGAGTTTTACCATAAGAATTTTGATGAGATCGGAGATAAATTCTATCTAATAACAATCTAGGGTTTTCGCCTTTAAGAATGACTTGCCATCTGTAATGACCCCTCACTCTAGACGGAAACCCAGGAATAGGTCCTATAATATCAATATTTTGTAATCCCCAATTATGTTGCTCAGATTTTAATTCATCAACCATTCTGAGTGCTTCCCTTTCCGCAAACGCATCGCTAGTATTCTGGTAGAACAATTTAATGATCTTGGAGTAAGGAGGATAAAAGAATTTTTTTCTATATTGAGATTCAATATCAAAGAACCGTTGGTAATCCTGCAAAGATGCCGAGACAATAGAATAATGATCTGGTTGATATGTCTGTATGATAACTTTACCTTTCTCATCTCCTCTCCCTGCTCTACCTGAAACTTGACACAACAATTGAAAAGACCTTTCTGCAGATCTGAAATCAGGAATATTTAACCCGACATCAGCTAATATAGCGCCAACCAAAGTTACTCCGGGCAGATTATGACCTTTTGCCAAAATTTGTGTGCCCACCAGCACGTTAGCTTCTTTAGATCTAAATTTTTCAAGAATTTCAGAGTGAGAAGAAAGATTACTAGACACATCACTATCCCATCTAATACAACGTGCTAACGGAAATAATTTATTAACTTCATCTTCAACAGATTGGGTACCAATCCCATAATAAGCAAAGTCACCAGAATTACACTCAGAACACCTATCAGGAACTTTGAAACGATTATTACAATAATGACAAATCAAACGACTTTGAGTTTTATGAAATGTTACGGTTACATCGCAACTTTTACATTTTAAAACATAACCACATGAGCGACATTGGGAAAAAGATGAAGCTCCCCTTCGATTTAGAAAAAGTATTACTTGATTACCACTACTCAAAGTATCTTCTATAGAAGCCTGAAGTGTTCTACTAAATATACTAGTATTCCCCTCTTTCAACTCATTTCGCATATCAGTAACGTGAACATCGGCAAGACCTCTGTCATCTGAAGACGTATTATGTTGAACACCCGAAGTATATCTATTATTTAACTGAACAAACTTATATCTTTCATTATTAGCTCTAAAAAAAGATTGCATATCAGGAGAAGCAGATCCCAAAATAACTGTACATCTAGTTATCCCCGCCAATTGCATGGCAACATCCCTAGCATGATATCTAGGCGGCATATCTGACTGCTTATAAGTCCATTCATGCTCCTCGTCTATAATCACAAGTCCTAAATTGGGTTGTGGCGAAAACAAAGCAGTTCTCGAACCTATCACAACATTATAATTACCTTCACGAATTTTATGCCATTGATCAAATCTTTCCCCAATGGATAACCCACTGTGAACAACAGCTATTTCATTTTTAAAGTTTGATGCAAATCTCTCTATTGTTTGAGGGGTCAAAGCAATCTCAGGAACTAATATGATAGCTTTTTTTCCTTTATTAACACATTCTTTAACTGCTTCTAAGTAAACCTCTGTCTTCCCACTCCCGGTAACTCCATGAATGAGCACTGCTCTTGGGGTAGAATCTGGATTTGCCATAATCCCACTAATAATGGCAACAGCTTCAGATTGTTCTCTAGTTAAATCAATATCTTTAGGTAATATATTGTCATACTTATATGATCGTAAAGGGTCTCTATAAACTCTGTTCTTTTTTAATTCTAAAAGTTTTTTATTCAATAATGATTTAACAACACTATAACCATATTCTTTACGAATCTCAGAAGCTTTAGCAGGTAAATCAATAGAATTCATATATCGCAAAAGATTTTTTTGCTTAACAGAAGATTTAAATTCATCGAGATTAACAAGCTCTCGCCCTAAATCAGTTATCAATAATTCCTCTATAAATAACGGTTTAGCAACTGGATCTTTTTGAAGGGTTTCTCGATATAAGATATTCATCTTAATTAAATGGGACACTGAAGTCCGTGCTTTATCACCAAAATTTGAAATAAGTTTCGATAATCTTGTTTTTTTTCTAGACTTTACATAGTTTAAAATTTTCAGTTGATAATCTGATAATTTAATATTAGAAATATCACCTTCATATAAATCATTCCAATATACCCAAATAGCTTCATACTCTCTTATTCCCGGAGGAATCATAAGAGCGCAAGCTTCAAATAAAGTACACAGGTAATACCCGCTAATCCATTTAACAAGATCCAACCTATCTTGATCTAATAAAGGCTCTGGATCAGTGATTTCTATAATAAATTTGGTTTTATCTACGGAAGGGGAATTCTCTAATGAAAGCACAATTCCTTGTAATATTTGAGTCCCAAATGGCACCAAAACCATATGACCTATTTGTAACATCATATGATCTGGAATTTCATAACTGAAAGTACGGCCATGACCTATAGGAGAATCTACGGCTATCTCTGCGAATCTCAATTTACTTAAATCCTACTTACTTAGAAACTACGTATTCAAACTAAGTATACCCAAGAAACAAAATTTAATTTGCTAAATTAAGATCTCCTAGCTTCTTTAAGCCTAGCTGCTTTACCAAATCGGCCTCTAAGGTAGTACAATCGAGACCTACGGACTTTTCGTCTTTTTAAAATTTTTACGGATTCCACATTTGGAGAACAAAGTAAAAATGTACGTTCTACACCAACTTGATCAGATGATATTCTTCTAACTGTAAAGGTTTCTCCTTGGCCACTACCTCTGCGCCTAATAACATCCCCTTCATAAGCCTGAGTTCTGATTCTCTCACCTTCTACAACCCTGACCGCAACCCTGACCCTATCTCCAGAATTAAAATCTTCAATATTCTCATTTTTCTCAATTGGAATTAAATTGTGAGCATCCATATCAAGCCTCAACCTTTAATATATTAAAAACACGAAATATAATTCTACATCCTAAACAATTTTGAAATCAAGAGATGGATGTACATATTATTTAAATTTACATATATTTGTGCTTACTTCTCCGCTTTTTGGTAAAATCTAGTTACATTAAAAATATTCGCATAAATTGGAGCGTGAATACATATGCCATTCCGATTTGGACCTATGGAATTGATAATCGTCCTCGTAGTAGTACTAATAATATTTGGAGTTGGAAGACTACCAGAGATAGGCGGAGCTATGGGTAAAGCGATCAAAGAGTTTCGTAACACTCAAAAAGATGACTTGTCTGTAGAAGATCAAGAATCTATAACAAAAGACAACCAAAAGTCATAATCTTAAAATCATGTTGTCGTTACAGAAACCGGCTTTAAAGTTTCAAAATAATTATTCGTTAACTTGATTTGATTTAGATCTGTTCTTTGTTCTGATCTTGAAGCCTATCTTTGCTAATATTATTCCTAATTCATACAAAACAATAATAGGAGCCGCAACAAAGATTTGATTCACTGGATCTAATGTAGGAGTAATGAGAGCCCCTAAAATAAATGCTATAACAATAGCCCAACGTCTATTTTTAGATAAAAACCCCGGTTTAACAACTCCTATCCTAGAAAGAAAAAATAAAACTACTGGCAATTCAAAAACTATCCCCATCCAAAATAATAGAGTCAGCATTAAATTTATATAATTACCTATCCTGATCATAGGTATAGCTATATCACTACCAAAATTGATCAAAAATTTAACAGCAGGTGGGAACAATATAAAATAACCAAAAGAAGCTCCCAGTATAAAAACAACAATGACTACTGGCATTAAAGAATATAAATATTTTTTCTCAGATGAATTTAGTCCCGGGGAAGAAAATTTAACTACCTGCCAAAGTATAAAAGGTAACGATGCAAAAAAGCCGACTAATATTGAAGCTTTCATTGCTATACCCAAAAACTCTGTCAAACTTGTATAAACAGGCTTATTATTTGGTAAAGATGTGAAATCAGCGGCTGGTTTCATAAGAATCTCAAGAATTTGTTGGTGAAAAATAAAAGCAATAGCAGTTGTAATCACAACAGCCAAAGCTGACTTTGTTAACCTATTCCTTAACTCAACAAAATGATCCTTTAGAGTTTGTTCATCAGGCATCTTTTTTGCCATCCTTAACATCGGAAGGTTCTTCGGAATAAGGCGTTACTTTTCTACCAAATGGAATAGGCTCTATCATATTAGTATTGGGATCTTCCTCACCTGCATTTACTTGTTCAGCATTTTTACTTTTCACAGGGTTATCTTCATTAAATGAATCTAAATCAATATTAGTAACATCATCCATAACATTTTTAGCTTGGGCAAACAAAGAACCTAATGACTTTGCGCCTGAAATCATCTTCTCAGGACCTAACAATACAAATGCAACTAACAATATAACTAAGACCTCTAAGGTCCCCATACCCATCATTATTTATGAACTCCTAAAACTTAAATCCATAATTTATTAGAACTATCTAATCCTTTATTACAACTTATCCTGGGCAAGTTAAAACCCTCTTTAATAAGCATACCGGTTACATCGCATAAAGGTAATCCAACAACTGAAGTATAGCAACCGTCAAAACTCCCAGATAAGTTGAAAGATTTGTTCTGGATAGAGTAAGCTCCAGCTTTATCTTTATAATCTCCAGAATTAATATAGTCATCAATTTCTAAATCACTATAATTTCTCATACTCACATTCGTAACCTTGACGCTTCTCTGTATTTTATTTTTAAAAAGGGTGGACACGACCACAGCAGTAGAGACTTTATGAGTTTTATTTCTTAAGCTTTTTAACATAAATTCTGCTTCTAATTGTGTTTTTGGTTTCCCAAGTATTTGATCATTTAACGAAACAACAGTATCAGCTGTAACCAAACATTCAGATGGAAACAACAAATGCTTAATTGATTCAAATTTAAGTAATGCCATCCTCTCACAATAAGAATTAGGCGATTCATTAAAATTTGGTTCTGGTTCATCAACAATAGGATCAATAATTCTAACAGGAACCCCTAAGGCACCTATCAGTTGGTGGCGCCGAGGGGAGATGGAGCCTAAAAGTATGGATATAGGATATCCTTTTTTTATCATCTTAGATGCTCTTTACCTTACCGATCCATAATAACTATAACTTCAACATGATAGGTTTGTGGAAACATATCAAGGGGTTGAACATACGTTATAGAGTACCCTTCAGATAGTAACATATTCAAATCTCTGGCTAACGTGACAGGATCACAAGAAACATAAACTATCTTCTTCGGGGATTTTTCCAATACTACTTCTATTGTATCGGGATGACATCCTTTTCTAGAAGGATCAAGTATTAAAATATCTATATCATCACTAATAGAGCTCAGCATATTCTCTGTTTTACCTAAAATAAATTCGATATTATCAATATCCCCGATAGCAAATTCTGCATCATTTATGGCTGAGGCAGACTCTTCTATCGCAATCACTTTCCCAACTGAAGATGCAAGAGAGATCGCAAATGTCCCTACACCTGAATATGCATCCACAAGAGTTTCACTTCCAGAAAGATTTAATGATGATTTGATGATTTCGACCATTTTCTCTGCTTGGGCAATATTAACTTGAAAAAAAGATGGAGAAGCAATCCTAAATTCTTTACCGTAAAATTTTTCTGTATAAAACTTTTGACCCGTATCTATTACGATATTAGAATTTGTAAGTTTAGGTTGTATCAAAATATTATCAGTATTAACACCTACTCTAACTGACATACTGGTAGTTTCAGAAACTTTGTTTTGCAATAACGAAACAGTTTTGTTGATCTTGTCGTCCATAATTAAACATTCGTCTACTTTAATGAATCTGCGAGTAATACGATTAGAAAAACCTATTTGTCCTTCAAATCTAACTGAAAACCGCGCATGATTTCTATAATTAAATTCCTTTTTAGATGCAATTACATTATTTATATTTGTATTTTTCAGAAATTCATAAGCCTGAAATGCATCTAGAATAATTTGTTTTTTTAACTCCAATTGGTACCGATAATCGATATATTGCCACTGACAACCACTACAAGAACCAAAATAAATACATTCTGCAACTATTCTATACGGTGAAGGCTCGATAATCTGATCTACTATCCCTGATATTACATTTTCTTTATTTTTACGATATCTATATATTCTTGCTTTAACCAATTCACCAGGTATCCCGCCAAAAATCCTAATATTCTCTTTACCTAATACAGCTTCGCAATCTCCTAAACGAGTAATTCTCCCGAGACGCAAAATAGCATACTCTTTTTCTGAATCATTTTGCCTAAGAGTGTCATTCATGATGATTTTATTAATACCCATTTGTTATTATTAGAGGATAATATGGTACAAAATATGTAACGTACTTGCTTAGATTTTAAATTAAAAAGGAATTAACACATGGAAGTTAAGGGTAAATTTCCAACTTGGCTGAAGGTAAAAATGCCAAATGGAGAAAATTACGAACATTTAAAAAATCTCGTTCAAGCAAATCAATTAAATACTGTTTGTGAAGATGCCAGATGCCCAAACATAGGAGAATGTTGGGATAGAGGAACTGCTACTTTCATGATATTAGGAGATATTTGCACTAGAGCCTGCAGGTACTGTTCAGTAAAATCTGGAAAGCCAGTAGGGCTAGACTTAGAAGAGCCAAAAAGATTAGCTGAAACAGTAAAAACTTTAGGACTTAAATATGCTGTCATAACATCTGTTAACAGAGATGACCTCAACGACGGAGGGGCTTTCATATTTGCAAGTTGCATAACTCAAATAAGAAAAAAAATGCCTGATTGTAAAATTGAAGTTTTGACACCGGACTTTGAAGGCAATATAGAAAGTTTACGCACCGTCATAAATGCTAAACCTGATACTTTTAATCATAATATTGAAACAGTAGAAAGGATTTTCCCCAAAATACGAGCTAAAGGTGAGTACCGCTTATCCCTTGAAGTACTTAAAAATGCAAAAACAATTTCAGGATCACTCATAACAAAATCTGGAATAATGGTTGGTTTAGGAGAAAGCCTGACCGAAGTAACACAAACTTTAAAAGATTTAAGGTCAGTAGACTGTGATTTAGTAACTATAGGGCAATATTTAAAGCCCACAAAAAAACATGCAAAAACTGAAAGATGGTATAAACCTGAAGAATTTAAACACATGGAAGAAATAGGCTATGACCTAGGTTTCAAACATGTAGCTTCGGGACCACTGGTAAGAAGTTCGTATCATGCAGATCAACAGCATGAAGCAGCTCAATTGATTAGAACCTAATTTAGTCTGAAGAAGGAAGCTTACGAGGCTCTTGTTGATCCATTTTTTCCCCACAACATAAAACGGGGTTTTCCCCTACTTTAGTGCATAAAACAATTGTTCCACACGCAGAACATTCGTATCTTCTTCCTAGTTGATTAGCCATATTAAATATCCCTGATATTATTTCTTTTCCATGGGAGTATCGCAACACTTTAAAGTACCGTCTGAAGAGCCACGAGTAACGACAAATTCACATCCACATTTCTCACAAAAATATCTCTTTCCTGTTTCAGTAGCCACAACACACTCCTGTATAAAAATTGTCTATCGCATACAGATTATAAAAAATGACTAATTAGAGGTCAATGCAGAAATGAGCTCTTCTGCCAAATCATAATCTCTTTTACCAGTTCTGAAAAACGGCGGTAACAAATAAAAAGAATCAATACCATATGCAAAATATTGATCAAATATTTCAAGAGCAATATCTAATCCTGATCTACCTAAATCTAAATCACGTTTCATATAATCAGGAATAGAAGTAAAAGACGAACTCCCTTTTGTAATCATTTGAACTCCCCATAAAATAGGAACTTCAATATGAGTTCCTATTTTATCTCGATAAGATTCCAAAAATTGAACCACTTTAGATATGTCAAATTGAGCTTGGGCTAAAAAGAATTCGGCTCCTGAATCTATCTTTTTCTTTGTAAGTGAAATTTCATGATCCCAATTCTTCGATATATCTATCGTCGAGCCAATACAAAAGTTCGTTGGAGTATCCAATTGATTGTTTCCTACATCTAGCCCAAAATTCATTCTTGCAGTAAGCTCTAAAGCTTTAGTAGCGGATATAGTTTTAGAAGAAGAATCTCCCATTACGAACACCGCGTTAGTTAAGCCCAATACATGAGCATTTAATAACAGTTTTTCTAAACATTTAGGATTCATATTTCCAGTCGCAAGAGTGAAAATAGAGGATATTTTTGTCTCGTTTTGAATCCAAAACGAGGCAAAAATGGGATTTAATTTAACAGATTGTCCAGGATTATAAGAAACCGAAAACATGTCAGGGTTTAAACTCGTAGCTAATCTTAACCCCTGAGGATTATCTAACTTGGGTGGAGAAAAATCACAAGCAATAAAACAATTACGACGCGAATTACTTAAATCTTCAATAAGTTTAGATTGGGAAGGGAAAATACTCATACACTACATTATTTCTAAAAATGTATTATAACTTTAAAAGTATGCTTTATTTATTTCCAGCCTAAAACACCTTGTTTATTAGGACACAATGAAACTCTATGCCCTGAAGAACATTTATATCTTTCTTCTCTCATCTCTCTTCTCTTACCAGATAAAGAAGATTGGGCCATCGCACCACCACAAAACGGACAACGAACCCCAAATACTGCTCTATTCCTAACTCTATAAACTTTTACATGAGTTACTACTTCCACTAAAGCTGGAAATTCCCCAATGTACCTCAACACATATCTTGTGCCTGTACTAATTAGGCTAGGGTTATGCTCTTGCTCTTCTGACTCAGGAGGAGAATACTCATAATCAACAAAACCACAATTTAAACATTCAGCTTCCTCGAAATTAACTCTTAACAAAGATGAACATTTTGGGCATCTAGTTTTATTAGCTTCTGAATTTCTTCCAGGACCTGGAAGACTTGGCTTCAAACGTCGAGGAGCTATTGGAACACGAGGTGTTGCCGGTTTGAACGGATTTGCTGTTTGAATAACCATACCTTACTCCAAATATTTAATAGTCTTATATCAATCAAAAAATCTACAAGATTAACTGATGTTTATTACTTTTATTCAATAATTTTTAAAAGTCCGATGGAATTTTCTTATATTTGTCAAAAAAAATCAACAAAAATATCACGAAAAGGGTACTTTTTTTTATTATTTTTGTTTTTGTATAAAACTTTTGTTCTAAAGTTTTTCTATTTTACAAAGGCCTATTAGGTGGATTTTAAAATTGACACTTGCTATTAGCATTGATAACTTTTATATATGGATACTTTTATATACGTTAGGTGGACATTATGGGCTTCAACATAATCGTATGCGTTAAACAGGTAGTGGACCCGGACACTCCTTCAGCTGCATTCAATATTAACCAAGACAAATTATCGGTTATACCAGCTGATGGGATACCTCCTGTTGTTAATGGGTATTGCGAAAATGCTGTTGAAGCTGCGCTTAAAATAAAGGATTCAATTCCTGACACAAGAGTAACCGTAGTTTCTATAGGTACAAATTTTATTATGGATGTAATTAAGAAACCTTTATCTATGGGTGCAGACAAAATAATTTTAGTTGACGACCCAAATCTTGAAAGCCTAGATCCTTTTAGTACAACTAAAATTATTTCCAATGTTATACGTAAAATATCTGACTATGACTTAATAATATGCGGGCAGCACGCTTCTGATTGGGATAATGCACATGTACCTATGGGAATATCTGAAACTTTAAATATCCCTTGCCTTAATAGTGCCAGAGAAATAGACATTGAACCTAATGAAATTACTATAAAAAGCTCTATTCCAGACGGATACATTGCCCTAAAATCTAGCCTACCTGCCCTAGTCACAGTAAGCAATGAAATAGGCGAACCTCGTTACCCAACCCTAAAAGGAATCATGCAAGCCAGTAGAAAAACACCTGAAAAGTTAAGTTTTGAGGATATCGACATTAAGATATCTGACCTATCACCTAAAATGACTCTTGTAGATTTAGCTTTACCTGTCAGTAATTCAAAATGTGAAATATTAGAAGGCGAAAATGACGCAGATTCCGGCAAACTTTTAGCATTAAAATTACGCGAGAACAAAATTATTTAACAAAGGAAATATAGTGTCAGACATACTTGTATTAGCCGAAACAGAAGGTAATTATCTACATTCAACAGCTGGAGAGCTGATAGCAGCAGGCCGGAAATTAGCAGACGAATTAGGAAATCAAGTATGCGCAGTCATAACAGATGATGTTGATGAATCATCTTTTAAACATTTGATCCATCTGGGGGCTGACAAAGTGTATGTAATATCACATGCAGAATTATCTAAAGGTAACATTGATGCGTTTGTATCTTATTTAGAACAAATATGTATCCAAATAAATCCAAATGTAATATTAACTTCAAGAACCTATATGGGCAGAAATATTGGAGCTCGAATAGCTTACAGATTAGAAAGTGGAGTAGCTCAAGATTGTATTGACGTAGAAATCGATAGGAATAGTTCAAGAGTTATCGCAACAAGACCGGTTTACGGGGGAAATGCCCTAGCTAGATTTACATTTAATCAAGATGACCCGCAAGTAATAATATTAAGAGTAAAATCTTTCGACCCCAACGAAATTGACTCCAACAGAGATGGCAGTATCGAAAAATTAAATATTTCCATAGATAACGATGCCATTAAATTAAAGTTAATAGAAACAGTTAAAGAAGAATCCGAAGGAATACGACTAGAAGATGCTCCCGTGATAGTAGCCGGAGGCAGAGGACTTGGAGGGCCGGAACCTTTCAAACAATTAGAAGAATTAGCAAATATATTTGATGGAGCAGTCGGGGCATCAAGAGCAGTCTGCGACGCCGGATGGATGGACCATTCATTTCAGATAGGCCTAACCGGAAAGCAAGTAGCTCCTGATGTATATATAACAGTGGGAATTTCAGGTGCAAGTCAACATATGGCCGGATGTTTAGGGTCAAGAAACATAATCGCAATAAACAATGATGCAGACGCTAACATATTTAAAGACGCATCATATGGAGTAGTCGGTGATTGGGAAAAAGTTTTACCCTCATTCACCGAAGCTGTAAGAGACCTGCTAAAGTCCTAGACTCTGAAGAGGGAGCGAATTCAATTGACTGGAAATAATTTTTTTGACAAGCCTGAAGAAATCATTAAGAGTCTTAAAAATTCTGATGTTATTTCAATATTTTTCCCTTATATCAAGAAAACTATTCTTGTCGATAAACGAAGTACAGGCGATGAAGGGTCAGTAATATTATTAACAGACATGGCAAGAACGCCTAGAGAACGAGTACGAAGCTTACAAACCTTAAGGCCTAACTTCCCCGCGATAGAAAATATACTTTTAATTCCTTGGACAAGATATGTGATTTCCCTTAAAGACAGTGGGGTGTGGAAAGCTATATGCGATACCTTAGAGGAAAGTACCACAAAATCAGATTCAACAAATAAAATATTTGAACAACTTATACAATTAGAAAAACGATCCTTAATCAACGTAATAAATGGAGATGGATTTAAAACTATATGGACTCGTGATAATTAATGTCTACTATGAGGTAACTATGATTGGATTTATTGGTGGAACCGGACCTGAAGGACGAGGCTTAGCTTTAAGGTTTGCTTTAGCAGGTGAAAAAATTTTTATAGGGTCTAGAGAAAGAGATCGAGGAATTGAAGTTGCCCAACAGATTTCAGAACATTGCCCAAGATCTGTAGAAGGAGGCGACAATTATGAAGCTAGCAGCAAATCAGATATAGTAGTTATGGCAACACCATACGCTCCTCAGAAAGATACAATAAATTCTCTTAAATCAAATTTAGACGGCAAACTTATAATTAACGTAATCGCACCTCTGTCATTTAATAAAGGAAACATATCGTCCATAAGGGTTGAAGACGGATCCGCTGCGCTAGAATGCCAGAAATTATTACCCAATTCTTCCGTAGTAAGTGCCTTCAACAATATAAGCGCACAAGATTTGCTAAAAAAGGACAAAAAAATAGATTGTGACGTTATTATTTGTGGAGATGATGAAATTGCAAAAAAAACAGTAATGACTTTAGCGGAAAAAATCTCTTCAGTAAGAGCGATTGATGGTGGAAGATTAGAAAATTCTAGGTACGTAGAAGATCTTACTGCTTTATTATTGAATATTAATAAAATTTACAAATGGCATTCTTCGATAAAAATAGTGTCCTAAATAATTATATCGACCGTTAATTAAGTCGATTATGCTAAAATCCTAAAATACTGACATAAGAACACATTTAAAGTAGCATAATGGCCAATTTACCTATATTAGAAATTCCAAATCCAATACTTCGTAAAAGAGCCAAGCGCGTCAGATCAATTGACAAAAAAATGTTGCGTATTGCATACGATATGGTAGACACGTTGAATTCCGCTGGAGGCATTGGCTTAGCAGCAAACCAAATTGGACAATTGTGGAGAATCATAGTTTTACAGATGCCTGAAGAAGAAAGCTCCAGAATATATTTCAATCCAGAAATCATAAAAACAGAAGGCACTAGAGAAGTAGAAGAAGGATGTCTTAGTATTCCAAATTATCGAGGATTAGTGACTAGATCCGTATCTATTAAATTCCAAGGTAAAGACTACAGTGACAACATTGTGACATTTAAAGCAGAAAATCTTTTATCTCAGGCAGTCGAACATGAAGTAGATCATTTAAATGGTATTTTATACACTGACCACTTAGTGGCCCATAGTGAGCTTTACAGGGTAGAGGAACTAGGCATTTCACATACAAATGAGGACTCATCTAATAATAATGATGACTATCTAAACTCTTCATCTACCATAGAACTGAAATAAAAAGTCTGAGTAAATTTGTCTCAAAAAATATTACAACACATATCTCTTACAGATGAACTTATAAACATATCTCGAATTATTTCTAACTCTGGGGTTAGTTCCTATATTGTTGGAGGATTTATACGAGACAGTCTTATTGGAATAAAGACAGTAGATATAGATATAGCTGTTAACAATAAAGTCTCAGAAATAGGGACTTTATTAGCAAAAAAGACGAATGGCAAATGTATACCTTTAGATAAAAAAAGAAATATTTACAGAGTAATAACTGGAACCCTTTATTCAAATATCCAGATTGATATTGTCGAAGCTGCTACAGGAATAAAAGACGATTTAATGAATAGGGATTTCACAATAAATTCTATGGCAATAAATATGTCTGATGTTGCGAAAATGTCAAAAACTGTAATAAGTATAAAAAATATTATTGACCCCCATAACGGAATTAAAGATCTGGAATCCAATAAACTCCGATTAACATCTCCAAATTCGTTACGTGAAGACCCTGTAAGGCTAATAAGAGCAATAAGGATATCCTCTCAACTAAATTTAGAAATATCTTCAACTCTAAAGGATGCCATATTTGAACAATCACATTTAATAAATAAACCAGCTAGAGAAAGAATTAGAGCAGAATTTTTAAATATTTTAAAGCAAAAAAATAGTAGTAAATGGCTAAGAGAAATGGATTCACTAGGACTTTTAACACAAATAATACCTGAAATAGAACATGCAAAAGGGGTAAGTCAATCTAAAGAACATTATTGGGATGTTTTTAATCATCTTATTGAATCAGTTAATAAAATCGAGGAAATATTTGAATATTGTTTATCCAAGAATCCACAAAATACTACAATTGGAAGCCAATTCATTTCTCAAATCCCTACGTATTCCGATATAGATCGTCACTTTAATAGCATTGCTGGAAATGGGCACACAAGAGCCACAGCTTCAAAATTAGCATGCTTATTGCATGATATTTCAAAGCCAGAAACAAAAACTATAGAGGAAACTGGTAAAATAAGATTTTTAAAACACGCTGAAAAAGGTGCAAAAATCAGTGAAATTATCCTAAAAAATTTGAAATGTAGTAACTCTCTAATTAATATTGTTTCAAATCAAGTCTTATACCACTTAAGACCAGGGCAAATATCACAAAAATCTGAAATGCCATCTGAAAAAGCAATTAATAAATATTACCGAGACCTAGGCACAGTAGCCATAGACACCTTATACTTAAACATGGCTGACTACCTAGCAGCTAAAGGTCCTTTATTGGAGCAATCGGATTGGGAAAAGTATTGTTTAGTGATAAATGACATACTGAAAAATGGTTTAAATAAAAATATACCTGATAAAATACCAAATCTAATATCAGGACAGGATATAATGAATAGGTTAAATCTAAATCCTGGCCCTTTAATTGGAAATATCTTAACCAAAGTTCAAGATGCCCAAGAAGACGGGATAATAAAAAATAAAGAAGAAGCTCTTAAATATATAGAGAAGTTTACTTCATTGGGAGAATAGCTTGCGAAGAAACTTTCGAACATTAATTTTAATATTGATAATAGTAATAATATCTGTCACAACTCTCGGAGTCCAAAAAATAGATATGAATGGATTTGAGAGAGGTGGCGACACATTACTAGGATTAAGTTTAGGTTTGGATCTACAAGGTGGTAGCCACTTAGTGTATCAGGCTGCCCTTTTAGACCCAGAAACAAATCAGCCTGTCTCTGTATCAGACGAACAAATGGAGTCTCTAGTAAAAACGATTGAAAGAAGAATTAACTCTTCTGGGCTAGGCGAACCCATAATACAAATATTAGGTAATGACAGACTACTTATTCAATTACCAGGTATACGAGATCCCGGTAGGGCTAAAACTCTAATAGGGGAAACAGCCCGACTAGAATTTAAACATAGAATTACAAGAGTTGACCCAGAAGTTATCGAAGAAATAACTCTTGAAGATGTTATTTCTGTAAAAGCAGATGACTGGAGAGCTGACGGGAAAATAGTTAGCGAATTAACTCCTGAAGATATAAACGAAAACACCCAGCAAACAGTCTCATTCCCTGGAATCCTCGTAGAATTATCAGATTCAGGCAGTGATTTATTTGAGAAGATAAGCCTTGATTTGGAACAATCCCTAGCGGAAGCTGTAGCATCTTCTCAAACTGGTGACTTGAAACCACCAGATGTTTTAAATGTAAATATTGAAGGTGACGAAGTTTTAAGATTCACTACTTTGGGAGGAAGAATCCAACAGATACAAGATTCTAATAGATTCATGATTCTATTACCTGCTGCGTCGGAAGACGTCACAGACACCATACTAACTAGCCAAGAAGCAGGAGAGAAAATCGGATCCAACCCAAAGTTATCCTTTGAGATACAAAAAGGCTACATAGACGAAGATATAGGATTATCTGGTGATGACTTAGATAGTGCTTACCCAAGTCAACACCAAGGATCTGGAGCCCCTATAGTAAATATAGAATTTGATGATCGGGGAACTAAGTTATTCGGAGAATTAACAACTGATATATACGCCCAAGAGCAATCTAGCGGTCAAAGAGACCAAATAGCTATCATACTTGATGGAGAAGAACTTATATCTCCTGTAGTTCAATCTCCTATAACAATGGGTACCGCGATTATTCAAGGGTCTGACTTCACATTAGAAAGAGTTAAAGATCTAGCTTTGTTATTAGAATCTGGACGCCTTCCCGTTCCAATAGATTTGATCCAAGAGCGAGATGTAGATGCTATTTTAGGAGCTGACTCACTACGAAAAAGCGTCATCGCTGGAATAATTGGGTTATCCTTAGTTTTATTATTTATGACACTCTACTACCGTGTACCAGGGCTGATTGCAGCAATATCACTAATTATCTATGCATTAATGGTTTTAACATTATTTAAAATGATCCCAATTACCTTAACTTTATCTGGAATAGCAGCGGCCATATTATCAATAGGAATGGCTGTAGATGCCAATATATTAATATTTGAACGAATGAAAGATGAATTAAGGATAGGCAGAACAACATTATCTGCAATTAATATAGGTTTTAACAGGGCTTGGCCAGCAATAAGAGATGGAAATGTTTCAACATTAATAACATGCGCTATCCTGTACTGGTTTGCAGATCAATTAGGAGCATCTATTGTTCAAGGATTTGCAATAACACTAGCTATAGGTGTAGTGATTAGTATGTTTTCAGCAATAGTTATTAGCAGAACACTGCTCAGAGTATTAGCTTTAACTCCTTTATCAAAAAATATTCATTTTTTTATCCCATATCTTGGAGATAAAAAAATTAAAGATCAGAGTTTAGAAAAGTAAGGAATATACAACATGAATTTTGTAAAAAATAGATTTTGGTTCTTTATACTATCCTTACTAGTAATTTCTCCAGGAATAGTGTTTCTAATACTAGCACCTGGATTAAAACCAGGGATAGATTTTACTGGCGGATCCAGTATGACTCTAGTATTCCCTGAAACACCTGAAATATCTCAAGAAGATTTGCGTAATCAATTAACATTAATTAATTATCCTGAATCGACTGTTCAAAATATGGGCAGTAACTCATTCTTTGTAAGAACGAAGGAATTAAATGAAGAAGAAAAAGATCAATTAGTTCTAGATTTGACTAATACCCTAAGCCCTAATGCTAGCTCTGATAATGTACTTCAAGGATTTGATTTGGTATCTCCTGTTGTTGCTCAAGAAACTGTGCTGAATGCTTTTTGGGCAGTGTTAGCAGCATCTATAGGAATATTTTTTTATATCTGGTGGGCTTTTCGAAACGTACCTAGTCCATTTAGATATGGACTAGCTGCAATAGTAGCTCTAATACATGATGCAATAATAGTAATTGGAATATTTGCTATTTTAGGCGAAACGATGGACATGGAAGTTAATACTATGTTTTTAATAGCACTATTAACTGTTATTGGATATAGCGTTAACGACACGATAGTTGTATTTGATAAAATTCGTGAAAATGTACTTTCTTACACTAACAGGCCATTCACTGAAGTAGTAAATCTTAGCATTTCTGAAACAATAGGACGATCAGTTAATACAAGTTTTACACTACTAATAACATTATTGGCTTTATTGTTATTTGGTGGAACAACCATACGGGAATTCTTAATTGTATTACTTATTGGCGTAATTGCTGGAACATATAGCTCAATAGCAATCGCTAGCCAAGTATTAGTTACCTGGGAGCAAAAAAGTTTAAGGATTCCATTCAAGAAAAGTTAACTTTTGATATTAAAATGTCAGGACTATTCTACCTGCCACTGAATTTGATCTAAGCAATGTAATCGCATCAGGCATACTCTGCACAGGTACAATATCAACAACAGGATTAATAACCTTTTTAGAAATCATGTTTATCACGCTATTAATGTGACTAATATTAGCACCAACAGAACCTAAAATAGATATCTCTCTGAATAATATTTCGGCCACGTTAATAGAAGCTAAAGAAGAGTCAATTTGGCCTAAAAGAATCATCCTACCTTTGTTGGCAATGCAATTAAGTGAATTTTCGAAGAAAGATCCCCCTATCGGATTAAATACTACATCCGCCCCCTTATTTTCAGTTAATGAAAATACAATTTCTGATGGTTCTAAATAATCCTCAATTAAAAAAAAATGTTCAACAAATTCATTTAATTTTTCAAATTTTTCTGATGAAGACGTAAAAGCTATCACATTAGCCCCCAAAGCATTAGCAATTTGAGCAGCATGAATACCCAACCCTCCTCCAGCTCCAAATATGACAACATCCTCCCCTTTTTCAACACTAGAAACATCTTTCAAAGCTTTAAGGGACACCGCCATAGGGCAAGCTATCAAGGATGATCCTATAATATCAAAAGAATTAGGCAATCTAACTATGTTATTTCGCTTTAAAGCTATATATTCGGATAATCCACCGTCACGACCATGCCCAAACCCTTCTGCATTCTGACAATTATATTCTTGTCCAGTAGCGCAAAGTATGCAATTTCCACATGAAGAAGTTAAAGTGCAAACAACCTTATCATTTATTTCTAAATCAGAAATGGATTCTCCAATTTCAACAACTTCACCAGAAAACTCATGACCTAAAACCAATTCATCCTTAACCCCTCTTCGTAAAACCCCTTCACTGATTAACAAATCATGATAGCAAAGGCCTACAGCCTTAACTTTTATAAGAATTTCATCATCTGATATTTTAGGTATATCTATATCAATAAATTTAAATGTTGGAGGTACGCCTACAGAATCTAACACTAATTTCTTCATAAATAATTATTCCGATATATCCCCCAAAGATTCAATCATTTGCCAAACAGTTCTATTCTTATCAATAGTTTCCGGAGTCTCTTGAGCAAATGATGTTCTTGATAACAATCTATATATTTCTTCAGCTCCTTGGTGAAATAACGGAGTTACACCTAATTCTTCAAAAGTCATAGATATTTCTTGCATCTCGCCAATCCACCTATGAGAGTTAGCAGGAAGAGAAGACAAGTTTTTTTCCATCGCCTGATAATGATTCCCTTGACTTGATCCAAGTTCATCTTTCAGATAAGTTAAAACACCCATTTTTTGGGCTGCGATCAGTAAAGCTACCTGCAATGTATTTGTACCTTTTGTAAGAGCCGCATAACACATTTTTATAGCAGAAGCATCACCCACTTTGTTACTTATAATTTGAATAGAAATACCGCACCCATCTAATATATCCATAACATGAGCATCAGGCCCAGACATATAAAACCTTGGAACATCACCCTTATCTGGAGATAAACCAATAATGCCTCCGTCAATAAATTTACCTCCAGAATTATTTATTTTTTCTGCCAAAGATATTGATTTAAAGGGAGAAATAGCATTGCAGTCAGCAAAATAAATTTGTTCCCTGTTACTTGATTCAAGAATATTAGCGATTTTATCGACTAACTCATAGGCATGGTCTGGAGGCAAAATAGACATAATTAAATCTGATTGCTCAACAAGTTCTTTATAGTTATTTAGAATTTTAAATTGAGCGGCGTGTGCTAAATTTATTGTTCTTTCGCTGCGACCTTCTAAACAGGTAAAAATATTAAATCCATGTTCTGCAAGAACTCGTCCTACAGAATGACCCATATCTCCAGGGCTAATAACAGCTATATTGCGAATCATCAAATTGCACTTCCTTAAAAATGAAAAACTCGAATTTGATAATGTGTACCAAGTTTAATAAATCACAGTCAGATTATAAAAAACGCACAGAATCTAGTAAAGCTCATCCTTGATAGTATAAAATTTAGGTATGGTAAATAAGAAAACCTTCAAAAAATATAAAACTTATCTAAATGACGAATTAGAAGCCGCCTCAATTTATAACATATTAGCTAAAAGTTATATAAACCCAGATAAAGCTTCTATATTTATTAAATTAGCTGAATCAGAAATAAGACATGCCTCTCATTGGGCAAAGCTTATAGGATTGGAAAGCTCAAAACTGAACTACAACAAAAATACTATCCGAACAATATATGTCAAATTAGTGTGCAGATTATTTGGACCAGATAAAATTTTACCTTGGCTGGCAAGAATCGAAAGCGCTGGAGTAAGAGTATACGATAATGACCCTGAAGCTAAATTTTTATCCAGCGAAGAAAGAAATCATGCTAAAACAATCTTACAAATGGCATCCACTATTTCACCAAAAAGTCATCAGTCAAATGAATCTACTATTAAGTCAGTAGCTCAAGGTAATGTTAGAGCCGCTATACTAGGAATTAACGATGGTTTAATTTCAAATTTTTGTCTTATTATGGGGTTTGCGGGAGGAGCAACCGCTACAGGTAATCCTGAATACATACTATTAGCTGGATTTGCAGGTCTTTTAGCAGGCTCATTATCTATGGGGGCAGGAGAATATGTTTCTGTAAAAGCTCAAGTTGACTTATATGAATATCAAATCAGTAAAGAAACTGAAGAACTAATATTATGGCCCGAAGAAGAACTAGAAGAACTCAAATTAATATATATGGCAAAAGGATTATCCGAAGATTTAGCAACAGAAACAGCTCAATCAATCATTGATAATCCAGAATCTGCTATAGACACGATGGTTCGAGAAGAATTGGGGCTTAATCCAGATGATTTAGGCTCACCAATTACTGCTAGCATCACAAGTATTTTGTCATTTACAATGGGTGCCATTGTTCCAATTATTCCTTTTATGTTAACTTCTGGCAATCTAGCTCTAATACTAACCAGTTTACTCAGCATATTTTCTTTAATGATAATTGGAGGGATAACTGCCTTAAATACAGGCGTTAATTTGCTAAAAGGATCTATGAGAATGCTATTCTTTGGGTCAGCTGCAGCCTTAATTACATACATAAGTGGTACTTTAATAGGTGTAGGACTATCATAATATTGATAAAATAGTCTGAAATTAAAATTAGGATATGCTGTGAAATTAACAAACTCAGAATATAGGCCGCGTGCGGCTGATCTTGATATGAACTTAGGAATCTTGGAAAAGGGGCCTCAAAATTCTATTACAGATGTTTCTGATGTACGGGTAGGTCATAAAACAATAATATCGGGTGAAGGGCAATTACGGTCTGGTCAGGGACCTGTAAGAACCGGTATTACAACAATATTACCTCATTCAGGAAATCTATTTAGAGAAAAAGTTCCTGCAGGGGCTCATGCATTAAATGGATTTGGGAAATCTATAGGTATTATGCAAATAATGGAATTAGGAAGACTAGAAAGCCCTATCGCTTTAACGAACACACTAAATGTATGGTCAATAGCTGACGCTATGGTAAATTATCTATCTGAATTAAATCCAGGGGTCAGATCTTTTAACCCATTAGTATTAGAATGTAATGACGGTTTTTTAAATGACGTGATTGGTAAACACGTAAAAAGCAATGACTTAATAGACTCTATTAATGACGCGTCTTCTCCTAATATATTTGAAGGAAATGTAGGGGCAGGGACCGGAATGACAGGATTTGGATGGAAAGGAGGGATAGGGACAGCATCTAGAGTCTGTGAATCACTTCTTGGAACTTATACAGTTGGGGTTCTAACCTTATGCAATATGGGCGACCCATCAGACTTAAGGATGGCTGGAGTTCCTATTGGAGAACACTTAAAACCACCAGGTGTTTCTGATGAGACTGGGGGTTCAATTTGTTTTGTCATTGCAACAGATGCTCCAGTAACAGCAAGACAATTAAATAGAATGGCAAAAAGAGCTCCTATTGGGTTAGCTAGATCAGGAGGAATTATAAGCCATGGAAGCGGATCACTAGCCTTAGCTTTTTCAACCTCACAAGAGAGACCACAAATTGATGACGCACATTTAGCTTCTATATTCAGAGGAGTGGTTGAAGCAACTGAAGAATCAATTATAAATTCAATTCTACGTGCTGAAACGTTGGAAGGCAGAGATGGAAATATTAGAAGGTCAATCCCTATAGATTCTCTTGAAAAAATATTAGAAAGATACAAAACAGATATTTCAAAAACTATCCATACTGAAAATATTGATGATATTCACTAAAAAAAATACTATGACATATTCAATTTAATGTGTTTGAATTAAATCCTAATGAATAGGTCATAGTAAAGAAAGAATTAGCCGAATGATTAGGATAATATTCGTTTCTTACCATTACTATGTTAAAATTATCAGGTTTCTCATTTTTAAAGAATTATTAGGGATTTTTAGATGGCCAACTTAAATATTACAGTAGAAAAAAGAGACATATTAGGTAAAAAAGTATCTAACTTACGCAAAGCTGGGATAACTCCTCTTCATCTTTATGGAAGTGGTATTGACCCACAATCTCTTCAATGTGACACAGTTGAGCTATCAAAAATAATATCTCAAGCAGGGACCAATATTCCTGTTACTATAAAGGTCTCAGGTTCAAAAGATGATAGTCTATGCTTTATAAGAGAAGTCCAATATCATCCAGTAACAGATAGACTAATACATGTAGATTTTTTTAGAGTTGATGTTGAAAAATCTGTTAGAGCTGAAGTACCAATAATGTTAGAAGGCACATCTCCTGCTGTAAGAAGTGCAGGGGGTACTTTATTGCAACCGCTACAAACTGTAACAGTTGAAGCTTTACCGTTGGATGTCCCGGCATCTTTAATTCTTCAGGCAGATTTATTGATCGACTTTGAAACAAAATTATATGTTAGCGATATAGCTGTAGACTCCTCTATACAAATAATCAACGATTCCGAAGAATTAGTTGCAAGTGTAGTTGCTCCAAGAGTGGAAAGAGAAGGATTTGATGAGAGCGCAGTAACAGAAGAAAGTGTAAATGAAGAAAGTAGTGACTCTACAGAGGATTCAGTTGAAAATGAAGATGAATCTGAGTCTGAATAATACTTAATATTTACTGAACAATTCACCCCATTTTGTTTTCATAGCTTTATCGATCCGCTTCTTACCAATAACATTTAACCAGTATTTATTATGGTATAGATTAGAAGCTATATAAGCTAAAGGTGTTAACCAAGACCTCAGTAAAATTTTCTCTAAAGGTTTAAGGGGTCCCCAATATATTAGTTTTTGTCCTTTACTCGCAAAAGTATTGCCTACATTAAAATTCCAGTTAACTTTCTTTACGTCTTCACCTAAAACTTCAATGTTTTTTATATCACCGCACCCTAATCCAGATTCATGAGCAATTTTTATAAATGGAATTTCTAAAGGGTCAAAACCCATCATGTGTGCTGATACAGCATCAACAGCAACTTGATCAGCACCTGCAATAATTATATTTTTTTCATGCCATGACATAGCTCTCGGACCTGATCCAGATCCGGCAAAAGTACCATCCGTCACTGCAAAAATACCCGGATGAATTCGTTTTTGTATACGCAATAGATCCACTAGTGTTTCATGTATAACAGAATGAGTCCAATGTCTTTGAAAATTTAACAGCCCTCCAAAAGCATTCTTCATAGCACCTGTTATTGTCGTAAAAACATGAGTTTTCATAGTAGGTAAGTGAATTATGTTTTTATCAACTAAAATTTCAGGTATATGGATCCCTTTTTTATAAATTTTGTCCAAAACCAATAAATCATTTATCTCATTAAAAGGAATCCATTTCATGTCCTCTAGATGGACACTTTTGAGATTGTGCATCTCTTGAACTGACTTATGTTTATTGTTTAATTCGCCTTCTCTAGAATCAACTACAACCGTACCATTGTGTGCTGGAATAATATTATTAAATCCATCACCTTTCAAAGCAGTAATAACTCCGTCAAGTTGCCATGGAGAAGTTGAGCAGGCAGGATAATAATGCTGCCATGATGTATTTATTTTTAATATTACATCAAGAGAAGGTTCTAAATAATCCTTATACTCGGCTAACTGCATAGCTGCTTTAATATCACCTAAAACAGTTTCAGGTGAAGTCTTAATAACTGCTACCTTAGAGTCTAAAATAGTTCCCACTTTAAAATTTCTATGAATCTAGATAGTCTTTAAGCTTTTTTGATCGATTTGGATGCCTTAATTTTCTTAAGGCTTTAGCTTCAATTTGACGAATTCTTTCTCTAGTGACTCCAAAATCTTTACCTACTTCTTCTAAAGTCCTACTTCTACCATCTTCTAAACCAAACCTCAATTCTAAGACTCTAGCTTCCCTTTCATTTAGAGTATGTAAAACATCAGTGACTTGTTCTCTCAAAAGTTGGTATGAGGCTGCTTCAACAGGTGCTAAGGCAGTTGTGTCTGGAATAAAATCTCCTAAATGACTATCTTCTTCTTCTCCAATAGGAGTTTCCAATGAAACAGGTTCCTGAGAAATTTTTAATATTTCTCTAACCTTGTCCGGAGATATTTCCATCTCTGCTGCTATTTCTTCACTTGTCGGCTCTCTTCCATATTCTTGAACTAAGCGCCTAGTAACACGTAGAAGCTTATTAATCGTTTCAACCATATGAACTGGAATTCTAATAGTTCTAGCCTGATCTGCTATTGCTCTTGTAATAGCTTGTCTAATCCACCAAGTTGCATAAGTGCTAAATTTAAATCCTTTCCTATAATCAAATTTTTCAACCGCTCTTATGAGACCTATATTCCCTTCTTGGATTAAATCCAAAAGGGACATGCCTCTACCGATATATTTTTTGGCCACGCTAACAACAAGTCTCAAATTGGCTTCAGACAAATGTTGTTGAGCTTCATCTCCGCCAGCTTTAATCTTTTCAATTGATTGCCTAAATAACAGTTCATAAGGTTGCATCAATTCATCTAAGTCATCTGAATCAGCAGCATCACGAACTTCGGCTAGTGTTAAATTTTTATTTAACACTTTAAAAATATCATCTGGCATAAGCCTAGTATTAATAGAAGCTTGCTTGATCATCTCTTTAAGATCTTCCATAGGTGGAGGATCTTGATCAATTAATTCGGAATAGATTGCAGATATTTGTTCAAGAATTTCATCTTGAAATATACCATCAACAGCCTCTCGTATATCAGGATTAGCCATCAAGTCTGCAAGAGTGCCGTCAAATGGAACCTCTTTTGCAACTAAGAGCGCTTTTATAATATTTTCGCTATCACCTATAACTTCTAACATACGAGCAACAATTTCACGAGATTTAGGGAATGGCTGATCCATATCAGCATTAGACTCGCTAAGCCTTTCGACATATCTCTTGGCTTCAAATTTCCTTGCTAAATCTTGCTCTTGAGCTGCTTTTAATAAATCGACTCGACCTATTTCTCGTAAATACATTCGAACAGGATCGTCTATAACTTCACTAACGCCTATTTCTTTTTCCCACTCTTTAACAGCTTTAGCTTTTAGATCTTCTAAAGAAGGAGTAGTCTCTTCGGTGTCTTCATCATTAGAATTAATCTCCATACCCAGTTCCATAACTGAATCATCATCATCATCGTCGTCTTCTTCTTCAGTTACTTCTTCAGAATCATTATTATCTTCTAATATGTATCTATCTTCTTTAGTAGGATTACTATTTAATGCTTCATCAATTAACTCTGAATCACCACCAAGGTTCTGAATTCCATCAGTTGACATTAGGTCTCCTTATTATGTAATACATTCAACACTAACATTATTTATGAATCTTCGCATTTATTTGAATATCTAATTTTAGCAAATATTATTAATTCATTCACTGATAAGTGTCTAAAATTTCTTTATCCAAACCCATTAATAATTCTTGAACTTCCTGATCAATGATAGTCGGATCTTCCATAGAGTTAGCAACTGTAGCTCTTCTAGTCATCAAAAATCTTCTTTTAATAAGTCGTATATATTCATATAAATTCTGAGAAAGTTCCGTATTAGTCATCTCAGGAAAATCGTGAACAACCACATTCTTATACTGAACTTTTAAATGATCTCCTAATAAAGATTCAAACATTTCATGAGAATCAGTATCTGTATCTAGCCACATTCTATATAACTGCCTACATTCTTCATTATTGAAATACATATCAACCAAATCTGATTCTTGAAAACTTTCTTTTAGAAAAAAATTCTTAAATAATAAAGATAGAATTTTCTCATCTAATATATTGTCTTCATTTTTTTTAATATTGCTAGGCCTTATTCTTTCAGTTGTTGATGAAACAAAAGACTTATTATTTTTAACCTCAGATCTTATTAAATCAATATCAATATTTAGTTTCTCAGAGATCTCAACTAAATATTGCTCCCTATCCAAAATTTCCATAGCATTCAAAATTGGAGATAGCACATTAAGAATTCTACCTTTACCACCTGGAGAATTAATGTCATATTTCTCAAAAACCACATCTGTCAGATAATTAAATATTGGCATTGCTGAATCAATTACATCGTCCCAATTTGATTCTGAATTCCTTATAAATTCATCAGGATCTTTACCTTCTGGTAGAGATAAGACTTTTAACTCTACAGGATTATCATTAAAAACTGATTTCTGTTTAGTGTCCCTGCCGTCAAAAACTTGCCATGACGATTCCAAGCTTCTCAAAGTAGCTTCTTGACCTGCAATATCTTGATCCAAAGCCAACACAAAAGTTTTTGCTAATCTTTTAAGCTGATTTACCTGCATAACGGTAAGAGCTGTCCCCATAGATGCAACAACATTTCGATACCCATGTTCATGTGCTGCTATAACGTCCATGTACCCTTCCACAATAACACCCGTATCAGAAGACCTAATAAAATCATGGGCTAAATGCAATCCATAAACGAGACTTTGTTTATCAAATATACTTGTAGCAGAAGTATTAATATATTTAGGTGGAGACCCATCTAAAGTTCTTGCTCCAAATCCACATACACGTCCCTTAGCATCATGAATTGGAAACATCAGCCTCCCTCTAAAAAAATCTCTTACTCTACCGTTATCTGTCATCGCTAAAAGACCACATTTCAAAGCTTGATCAAAATCTATTTCATGAAAAGCTAAATGATTTTTTAAGGCATCCGTTGACTTGGGGCTGTAACCTAAAGAAAAAGAATTTACAGATTCTTCTTTTATGCCTCTTAAAGATAAATATTCCCTAGCTGTAGAAGCCTCATCTGAAAATAATGCTTCTTGAAAAAATTTTAATGCAATATCATTAATATCATAGAGGGGCGTTTTAGTAGAAGATGAACTTTCAAATGATATGTCTACACCAGCTCTAGGCGCTAAAACCCTCAAAGCTTCTACAAATTCAACTTTTTCAGATTTCATAACAAAACTAAACACGTCACCACCTGTTGAACATTGTCCAAAGCAATGCCAAGTCTGACGAACTGGATCCACTATAAAGGAAGGTGTTTTTTCATCATGAAAAGGACAATTTGCTTTATAATTACGTCCAGACTTTTTTAATTGAACAGACTCAGATATAACATCTACAAGGTCAATTTTTGACTTTATTGCATCAGTATCAGCCATAATTTAATCCATTAAATTTAACTATCTGTTTCTGAATTACCATAACTATATTCAGAAACTTTTAATATCAAATCTTTTATACCATTAATATGCCATTCTGCGTGGTCGATATGTGTATAAATATCTACTAAAGAATCTGCTATAGACTCCCAATTTTCAGAATCATTTATTAATTTTTGCATCGAATCCGTAAGACCAAGATGAGAATCCCATATATCTCCTAGGCTAGTAGCTAAATTTGCAACCTCACCATTCATATCATTAGGCAATCCCATTTCCTGAAATTTAACCAAAATTTTATGCGCCATAACAGATTTTTGCCTAGCTTGTGCTAAATTTGGTTCTAATGATGATTGATCGCTATGTTCCAATATTTTAAACCTCTAATTATGATTTTGATCGGCCATTCCGTAATGCGTAATATAGGAAACCCAAGTCTCTCTAATATATTCTAAAGACTGTTTTTGTGAGTGATCTCCCATATCATTTATAGATTCAAAGATTCTTTTCCAGATATCATCAACTTCTTTCTTCCAATGAATATATTCAGGGCTATGAGCATCCCTTTGCATGCCCTCTAAATGTTCTAAAATTTGACTAATACTATTAGCTACAAATCTTGAAAGAAATTTATCTGAAGAATTAGATGCATTCATTCGGTGATTATATCAGGGTATTAAATTATTATCAGAAAAATTTAATGATCTATTATTAAATACTTTTGAGATACCTGGAGATAATTTTTCTGCAACCCTAATTGCATAATTGTCAGTCATACCTGATATATAGTCTATAACTGCTTTGGATGAGGTTTCGCTGCGTAATTTGTATTCTTCAGGAATCGCATCTTTATTGGCGGTGTAGTAATTAAATAATACATTTATAATATCTCTGGCCGTATGCCCTTCAAAACTGTCATCTTCAGGAAGATATACGTTTTGAAACATATATTCTCTAAGAATATTAACGGCTTTTCTGACAGATTCACTCATAGTTATTAATGGAATCCCTTGAAAATCAGTAAGCCCAGAACAATCCCATGAATTTAATACAATATCTGAGATCATAGTATTAATTCGCTCGGAATGGCGATTTCCCAATATTTCATTAATATCAGCAGGGAGATCTGATTCTTTAATAACACTAGCTCTCACTGCATCAGCCAAATCGTGATTTAAGTAGGCAATAGCGTCCGATATCCTAACAGTTTGAGCTTCTAAACTTAATCCGATTTCGTCTGTGCCGGACAAGAAATCACCTCGAGGTTTAGAATGATGTAGTATCCCGTGGCGAACTTCCCAAGTTAAATTTAACCCATTTCCATCTTTTTCTAATCTCTCAAATATACGAACACTCTGCTTATTATGACGAAAGCCTTCTGGGATAAGTTTACCTAATTCATCTTCGCCAATATGCCCAAATGGAGTATGGCCAACATCATGTCCAAGTGCGATAGCTTCAGTTAAATCTTCATTCAAATTAAGAGCTCTAGATATCGATCTGGCAATCTGAGATACTTCTAATGTATGAGTAAGTCTTGTAACGTAATGGTCGCCTTTAGGAGCAATAAATACTTGAGTTTTATGTTTGATTCTTCTAAATGCTTTTGAATGTATAATGCGGTCGCGATCTCTCTGGAAATCCGTTCTAAAATCACATTTAGACTCTTTACGGTCACGTCCTTTTGTGTCAACAGATTTTAATGCAAAACGAGAAAGAGAATTCTCAGATTCTTCTAACCTTTGTCTTACTCCTAATTCTCCATGAAGCATATAATTTTATCTGTGATGACCATATTTAGCCAATAAAGCATCCTTCAAGCGCTCAGGGGAAAAATCTTGAGCAATACAAACATCAATTAATTCTTTTTCCCCTGCTTCGACTTTAGCGATTGCAGAATCTAAATCAGAAACAATATCTGAAGGGATACTAATTACTCCATGTTTATCTCCTAACAATATATCTCCGGGGTTAACTATGAGGCCTCCAACAGTTACCGGTATATTAGCCTCAACAAGATGAACATGAGCTCTGGAAACCAATTCTGTAGTAGCAAAAGCGTTAAATCCATGCTTTTGCATATCATCTAAATCTCTTACTCCACCATCAGTTACAACACCAACACAATTTAATGAACTAAATACAACTGCTTGCACCTCTCCCCAAAAAGAACCTATCACATCCGGGGCATCCAGATCTTGCATAACTATAACTCTGGGTCCCGGTATTTTAAGGATTTCATCTACAAATTTAACTCTCGAAAATGTAGTGTCTTCGGTTGGAGCTTTAGAAGCTTTAATAGTTGCGGTTACAGCATGGCCTGCCATACCTCCCATATTTGGAAACATACTTTTAATATTAGGCATCATGAAACCATCAGTCTTAGACCTAATATTCATACCTTCTATTGCATTTGACACAGCACATGTTTGCATTTCACTAATTTTTTTGATTTGATCTTCGGTAACTTCAGACATTTGAATCTCCTACTCTCTAAAAACTTTGGTGTCTGAACATATTAGGATATTATCGCCAACTTGACCATATGTAATGCAAGTCTATAATTAAAATTCCATCTAAACGATATATTTATGTAAATTAACGACAATTGCAAAAAGGAGATTCACATGACTAAAGGGAATGTAGGATTTATAGGATTAGGTATTATGGGAAAACCTATGGCACGTAATCTAATTAAAGCTGGTTACAGTGTAACTGCATACGACTCAAAAGCGACTTCAATAAATGAACTCGTAAAAGATGGAGCAAATCCCGGGGAATCTGCGGCTGATGTGGCGTCAAAATCATCTGTAACAATAACTATGGTTCAAGATTCGCCGCAATCTGAAGCAGCAATATTAGGTCCTAAAGGTATATTGGAGGGAGCCTCTAAAGGAGATACCGTAATAGACATGAGCTCTATTGCTCCAGGGTCTTCACAAAAAATAGCTCTTCAATGCGAAAAATCAGGAGTAGATTTTTTAGACGCTCCCGTAAGTGGTGGCGAAAGCGGAGCAATCGAAGGAACTTTGGCAGTAATGGCTGGAGGTAAAAAAGAAATTTTTGAAAATCATTTTGAAATGATTTCATCAATGGCAGGGAGTATTGTTCTTTGTGGGGGATATGGAGCTGGCAACACAACCAAGTTAGCAAATCAAATAATCGTCGCCGGTAACATAGCAGCACTAGGAGAAGCATTAACTTTAGCCAAAAAATCGGGAATAGACCCCAAAACGGTATTTGAAGCTATCAAAGGTGGTTTAGCAGGCAGTAATGTCATGAACACTAAGGCGCCTATGATGCTAGAGGGCAATTTTGATCCGGGATTCAGAATCAATTTACATCAAAAAGACTTGCACAACGCAATACTTACAGGTAGAGAAGTAGGGGTACCACTAGTAATAACAAGTTTAGTTCAACAAATTATTGGTTCATTAATTAATGACAATAAAGGCGATTTGGATCACTCCGCTATATCAAATTTTATGGAAGATATGGCTGGAGTAACTATTTCAGGTAAATAACAATGCAGACAAAAACATGTTTTATTGAAACTCCAAAAGGATATAGTTTCAATAAAACATGTGATTTCTTATTTTCTCCTGAAGGTATTTCTCCTAACGGAAGGGTTTCTACAACTTTTTACGACTCAGTAACTTACAAAAAAGTTATTAAATCTAGTAGCGGTTTATTACTATCAGAAGTTACTGACAATTCTGATTCTTTGGAAGTTACTATTACAGGAGACAATTTATCTGACCAAGATATAAAAGAAACAGCAGATATACTATCCAGAATATTGGGATTACACCAAAACCCTAACTCATTTTATAAAGCGCATGAATCAGATCCTATTCTAGGACCTTTAATTAACAAATATAAGGGTCTCCACATACCTCAATCAAACTCTATATTTGAAGGATTAGTAACAGCAATAGTCGGACAACAAATAAACACTACTGTTGCCAATATGCTTCGGAGTTTACTAATAGAGAAATATGGTGAATCACTAACCATAAATGGAGATACTCACTACGTATTTCCTACTCCTGAGAAAATAATGTCTGTTGGTATTGACGAATTACATTCCAATAAATTTAGTTATAGAAAAGCAGAATATATTTGCGGGATAGCAAAATCTATATGTACCAATGAACTCAATTTAAATAATTTATCCAATTCTAGCTACGAAACATCAATGGCGGATTTAATAAAACTAAGAGGTGTAGGGGTTTGGACTGCTCAATGGCTACTGATAGGTTCTTTAGGATTCGAAGACGGATTTCCATCTGGAGATTTAGCATTGCAAAAAATAATAACAGAAAAATTAAAAAGAAAATCCCTAATGTCAGATGCTCAGATTTTAGATTACTCAAATATATGGTCTCCTTATAGAAGTTGGGCGACGATATACCTGTTTGCAGATATCCGAAATGTCCTATAATCCCAAGTAATATCTTATTAGTTATTACTCAGAAACTTAATAATAATTCGTAAAACCTCAGAAGGGTTCTCTTGTTGTACCCAATGGCCAGCATGATCAATAAATTCAGTTGGGATTTTTTGATCAGCAATTTCGCATTGCATAGCACCTAAAGCACCTGGTATTTGATATGGCCCCCAATCTTGCTTCCCAGCAATAAAAAGAGCAGGAATATGTATTTTAGAACCTGAATAAGGATTCAATTCTTTTTTATTACCCGAAGTAACTGCTGCTCGATACCAATTTAACCCTCCTTGAAATCCTGTTCGATTATATTCTATTTCATATACGGTTAAATCTTCCTCATTTAACCACTCACATGAATTAATATAAGAATTAGGCGGCATTACTTTTGAAACGGTCTCTGGCATATCTTCATTCAAGTCCATAATGTAATAAGTCGGCATTTTTTCTAGTTCTGAAGCAATCCAAGATTCAAGTTTAAAAGGATTATTTTGAGCCCAGTCTGCGCTTTTATAATAATAATACGTTCTAATAAAAGACCTTAACCCCATATCCGATTTCATTAAATCATCATTGGCTTCGATAGTCCGATAGTAGTCTTGATAATGTTTCCTTGGCCTATTCAGATTTGCTAAATCTTTAGCAATAGCACTAGAATTTTTTTCTGATGACATATTACTAATAATCGGTATTTTTAATGACCCAGTAAATGGAGCGCTCATCATGATTACAGACTTGTACATATTTGGGTATATCAATGAAGACCATGCTGCGACAGCTGCCCCGGCATCGTGTCCAATAATGCATTCTACATTTTTGTAACCTAAAGCAGTTACTAAATCAAAGATATCTTTTGTAAGATTCGTATGATGATAAGAAGAAAGATCATTAGTATACGAATTATCCCACCCTGTAGTTTTACCAAATCCCCGTTGATCTGGTGCTATGACATGAAATCCTTGTTTAGCCAAAGAAGGGATAATGTACCTCCAACTAAATGCTAATTCCGGAAACCCATGCAATAAAACCACTAAAGGATTATTAGGGTCCTCAAAACCTGCCTCTAAAAAATGAATGTTTAAACCATTAACATTCTCACAAACAGAAGAGCGGTAATTTACAGACATTATAGTAAATTATTTTTTCTTTTTATCTACAGATTTCTTTGGAGATGTTTTTTCTTCTTTAGCGGGTTCATCTTCAATTTCAAACTCTCTTGCGCAATATAACGAAGACACAGAATCCCCTGGCTTAGGATCAAATATCTTAACTCCTTGAGAAATACGTCCCTTAGTCTTTTTAACTTCCCTAAGGTCTATTCTTATAATCTGTGCATTTTCTGAAACAATATATACTTCCTGAGCATCATCAACAATTTGAGCATCTGCAACAGGGCCTGTATTCTTTGTCAGATTCATAGCTCTCAGACCTAATCCTGCTCTACCTTGTCTTCTATAACCATATCCGTCACCTGAAGCAGGACCTAAGCGATTAATCTTGCCTTTACCCAATTTACTAATAACCATTAGACGACTATCATCATTTCCAACATCCATCGCCACAACCCTATCCCCTGTTCTTAAGGACATTCCCTTAACTCCACCTGCAGCTCGTCTTCTTATTGGCAAATCATTAACTGAAAACCTAATTCCCATACCCTGTTCAGATATAAATATTATGTCATCGTCATCTTTAGCCAATTTAACAGAAACTAATTCATCATCATCTTTTAGATTCATAATAATCAGGCCAGATGGACGTATTTTCTCTACGTCACTTAAATTGATTCTCTTAACCCGACCTTTACGAGTGCCTAAAACTAAATATTGGTATTCTTCGTATTGTTTCTTACCAACACCAATTAAAGCACTAATAGATTCTGTATCCCATACATTTATTATATTTGCTACAGGTACCCCTCTTGTATTCCTGCTAACATCAGCTCTTAATTCGTAGCCAACTTTAGACAATACTCTACCTTTATTTGTAAAAAACATAAGTTTGTCATGGGTATCAACAACTAATAAGTCCTTAATAGGATCACCATCTTTTGTGTTCATTCCAGACACACCTTTGCCACCCCTGTGCTGCCTTCTAAATGTGTCTGAAGGTATGCGTTTTACATATCCACCTTGGCTGTATGTAATCACTATTTGCTCGTGAGCTTCTAGCTCCTCTCGACTTAAATCCCAATCTGCAGAGCTTATTTGCGTTCTTCTCTTATCCGCAACTTTAGTTTTTAATTCTTCTGTCTCATCTTTAACAACTGCCCTAATCTTATCTTCATCAGCCAACAAATCTTTCAGATCTTTAATAAGCTTTTGTAAATCTTGATATTCATTTTCTAATTTTTCAATTTCTAATGCAGCTAACCGTCTCAGCTGCATATCTAATATAGCTTGAGCTTGAGGTTGATCTAGATCAAATTTAGACATTAGGTCAGTTCTAGCTGACTCAACATCATCTGAACTTCTAATCAATGCTATAACTTCATCAAGATTCTGAATAGCAATTCTTAATCCAGCTAAAATATGGGCTCTATCTTCAGCTTTTTTCAGTTCAAATTCTGTTCGCCTTCTAATAACTTCTTGCCTAAACTTAATATACTGCTGAACAGCAGTTTTTAATGTGACAAGTGCCGGCTTTCCATCAATTAAAGCCAACATGTTTGCCGAAAAAGAAGATTGAAGAGCCGTTTGTTTGTAAAGATTATTTAAAATAACTTGAGGCTGAACCCCATTGCGTAATTCATAAACAATTCTCATCCCGTCTCGGTCAGATTCGTCTCTGATTTCAGATATACCTTCTATTCTCTTATTCTTAACTAACAATGCAGTTTTCGCTATCAATTCCGACTTATTGACCTGATAAGGTAATTCCGTAACAATAATTCGAAATCTACGCCCTGAAGAAGAACTTTCTTCAACTTCTGCAACTGCTCTAACTATAATTTGCCCTTTACCGGTAGTATATGCATTTCTAATACCTTCTTTTCCCATAATTGTCCCACCAGTTGGAAAATCTGGCCCTTTAACATATTTAATTAAGTCTTCTGATGTTAAATCCGGATTATCAATTAATGCATTAATTGCGTTGCAAACTTCTCTAAGATTATGCGGAGGAATATTAGTTGCCATACCGACAGCAATACCAGACGCCCCATTAACTAATAAATTGGGGAGCCTCGCAGGGAGCACAGATGGCTCTCTCAAGGTGTCATCAAAATTTGATGTCCAGTCAACGGTATCTTGATCTAAATTAGCTAACATTTCATCGGCAACACTACTGAGTCGAGCCTCTGTGTATCTCATTGCTGCTGCTGGGTCATTATCAATACTGCCAAAATTACCTTGGCCGTCAACTAAAGGCATTCTAACTGTAAAATCTTGAGCCAACCTAACCATAGCAGCATAAACAGCCCCGTCGCCATGCGGGTGCCACTTACCTAAAACTTCTCCAACCAACCTAGCGCTTTTCTTATATGAAGAATTTGATCTCATTCCTAGGTCATTCATGGCGAATAGAATACGACGCTGCACAGGCTTAAGCCCATCTCTAACATCTGGTAATGCCCTAGACACTATCACGCTCATTGCATAATCCAGATAAGAGTCCCTCATTTCTTCTACTAATTGAGTCGGTTCTACAAACCCGAAATCTGTCTTATTTGTTGTCATAAATTCTCCTATTCTTGCCTAGGGATTTTAATAAAAATGAGATCTCTCATAACATCACTTAAATTTTTATGTTTACCCTATACCAAACCATCATTTTTAAAGCTTTTGAAAGCAAGCTAATTCATGACTGGATTATACCACAAAAAGTAGTGGTTTAGAGTCATTTAAACAGCCTATATTGTGGATTTAGCCTTTTCAACTAAAATATTGAACAACTTGTCAAAATGAGGAGGCATTTCTCCGCGTCTTTGAGGCAAAAACTGAACACCTAAAACCCAATCGTGCACTGGACTCTCTAACGCCTCAATAATTCCATCTTCTAATCCCCAAGCAGTAGACATCAACTTTTGTGCCTTACCAGACTCTCTAATGCATTTTTTATGATTACTATTTACCCTAACAAATCCCCCAGACCCCAAAGTCATAGATAACCGTGAGCCGGGCGAAATAAATATTCTATGGTAATTAACTGCGTCGTTTTCATTATCAGCGTAATGGTCATTTTCTATAGAAATATCAGAGATAGATCCTCCAAATGAAACGTTCAAAATATGCATTCCACTGCCAATCCCCAATATTGGGATTTGTTTTTCTAATGCCACACTTAATAAATCGCACTTTTTTTGCTCACTATTAGAATCGTTAAAATCATCCGGCAAAAGAAGAGCATTTATTTTTTCAATTTCATCTGATGCGGAAATAATTTCTTCCGAATCAATAATTTGGACACATGCACTAAGCTTTAATAACATATCTTCATAAGCTGATATATCGATTTTTTGTGCCCGTGCAATTCCTATAGTAGGGATATCTGGTTTCATTTTTCAGGTCTCTATTAATTTAATGATAATTAGGTTTTCTTTTTTCCCTAAACGACGTAAGGAATTCTTTGTGGGCATCTGTTTTCGCAGCTTCATTAAAAATATCCATCTCATTTTCCATTACTTGATTCGTGTCGTCTAAGAATTGATGTTCACGCATCATTTTTTTTATTTCACCAAGCTGCCATTCAGGATTAAATGCTATTTGTGAAGCCAATTCTATTGCTTTACCCAACATAACATCATCAGGATATACATAATTGACTAAACCAGAACTCAAGGCCTCTTTAGAATCAATCATCTTGCCCGTAAGCATGAATTCCATCGCTTTCCCGTGACCAACAGCTTGAATAAGCAAATGGCTACTTGCATATTCTGGTACAAGACCAATATAAGCAAACCTAAAAGAAGCTTTGGCGCTTTCGGCCATAATTCTAATATCACAACTCAATGGCATAGTTATACCTAATCCAACAGCGACTCCGTTCAAGGCACATATAACGGGTTTGGAATATTTAATAAAGTCAGGCCATTTTGGCAAAAAAGAATCAACTGGAGATCCTCTAAATTCTCGGTTTTCAAAATCACTTATATCAGCACCTGCACTGTATGCACGGCCAGATCCAGTAATAACGATAGCTCCTATTGTAGAATCGTCATTAAAAGTTTCCATTTGGTCACGCAATTCTTTGTGCATGGTACGATTCATCGCATTTAGATGATCTGGCCTATTTAATGTAATGATACCTACCCTGTCTTTCCTATCAACTAAAATAGTTTCAAATTTAGAAATAGTCATGTTGCCTTCTTTTTAACTAAAGTATACCCAAGATCAATTTTATATTATTATCATACCCTTACATGCGATATAAATTGTCACAATATCTTATCTTTTTTAAATGGTGATATAAATGAAAATTACTAATATAAAAGCTGTGTATCCTAAATATAAAGCAATTCCACCATCTTGGAGAACTCACTTATGGCAAATAGTAGTCAAAATTGAAACAGATACAGGAATTGTTGGGTATGGCTATGGTGGCGGAGGGAAAGCTTCTGTAGAAGTAATAAATCATCATTTTTCTGAAATACTAGTAAATCAAAATGTAGACACAGTCGCCGATATCAGTAAAATCTGGGATCAAATGTATTTTGAATCTATCCCATATGGACGAAAAGGGATAGCTATCATGGCAATGAGTGGAATTGATTTAGCTTTGTGGGATTTATTAGGAAAAGCTGAAAAGGTACCCGTATATCAATTAATAGGCAAACGTAATAAAGATAAGGTTCGCTCATATGCAACAGGAACAGACCCAAATTGGTATGCAGAAATGGGATTTACAGCACATAAATTCCCTCATCGATGGCATTCTGACCAAGATTATGACAGCGCAATATCACAGTCAAAAATCGCACGCGAAATATTCGGACCTGACGCTTTAATAATGATCGACACATACATGACATGGGATACTGAGGTAACCAAAAGTATGTCTCAACGTTTAAAAGATTTCGAGATTTACTGGTTTGAGGATGTCCTAACGCCCGATAATCTTAATGAACAATCTATGCTTAAAGAATCAGCAAAGCCAACATTGATTTCTGGAGGGGAACATGAATTTACTCACCATGGATTTAAAGATATTTTAAATACTAACGCACTTGATCTATGGCAACCTGATATTACATGGTGTGGCGGCATTACAGCGATGATGAAAATTCTAGATTTAGCTAATAGTGCAAATATACCTGTAGTACCCCATAGAGGTGGAGAAATATGGGGTCTCCATTTAATTGTTTCTTCTTCATGTGATGATTTAGCAGAAGTATTACCAGGAACTCGAGACGCAATAAAAGACAACCTCTGGATCGGAGAACCCAATGCAGAAAACGGATTTATATCTCCAAATGACAAGCCAGGGTTTGGCGTAGATCTAAATGAAGAATTATGCTAAATCTATAATTGTTAATATGAATTGCAATAACAAAATCAAATATCCCAACAAAAATGCTGCATTGTTTGCTTTATCCCAAATTAATTCAGATTCTTCTAATGATAGTAGAAGTCAAACAGCATACGAATGCAAACACCATGAATGCTGGCACACAGGTCACCCAAAAGATTATTCAAACAACCCAATTGCAAGAATCAATCAAATTTTTGAACAAAATCAACCTTCTAAAAGAAACAAAGGAAAACGAAAGACTACTTAACTAATGACGACCCTGAACGGATTTGAATCATAATCGGGATATTTATTATCAGGAATATATCCGAAATCTTCCCCATATAAATCAAGCCAATCTAAAATTGTATCTGCATAAGCGAAATTTTTAGTTACTGTAGCAGAAATAAAATCCATTATTCTAGAGTAGCTATCTTATTAGAATTAATATAATCCCAATCAATATCACAACCTAATCCAGGCTTGCCAGTAGCTTCAATCATTCCATTCGAGTTACGTTTTATATTTTCTGTAAGACCAAACTGATGTGCCTCAAGAGGTTGCCACCATTCAAAATAAGTACAATTTTTAACCGAAAATATAACGTGAAGATTAGCCATATCCAATGTCGGATTTCCTGCGGTTCCAATCTCGCAATTCAATCCAAATCCCTCGGCCAAAGAACAGAGTTTTTTTAATCCGGTAATTCCCAGCTTATCTGCCGCACCTCTATAAGATCTATTAGAATTAGCTCTTATAGATCTAGCAGCATGGAAAAATTGGTTTTCAGATTGATCACTCATACAAATCGGAACTTTAAGTCTCTTTGTGAGTTCAGATATAGTATCTATTTCATAATAAGGTACAGGATCTTCATACCAGTAAAAGCCATTATCATCTAAGGCCATACCAATATTCAAAGCCTTAAAATAATCATATCCACAATTAGGATCAAACATTAGTTGAAAATCATCTCCAACTGTATTGCGAACTAAATCTACCATCTCTATAGTATCTTTCGTATTAAGTGAACCTGGGTGAATTTTATAAGCCCTAAAACCATCATTCATTATTTCATGTGCCTCTTCAATATACCCTTCGGGACTGGTATATCTTGGCAAGTATGTTGCATAAGGTTCGATTTCGTGTCGCTGAGCACCTAACATTTTATAAATAGGCATTTCAGCTATCTTCCCCGACAAGTCCCAAAGAGCAACATCAACCGGAGCCCAAGCAGGCATACTCATACGTTTTCTGCTAGAAAGAATTCTCAAAGATGACCATATTAGTTCTCTCTCAGATGGATCTTTTCCAATCAGAATTGGTTTCAGTACCTTCAATATTAAAGGATAAAGTTGATCTCCTCCGTTACGGAATTCTCCAATAAAACAATTGCCTTCAATTCCTTGATCAGTGAAAATCCTTAAAACGCCTTGAGAAACATTCCCCGAAAACCTACCCAAATCTGAATCAAGGCCAACATCTGGCAATTCTCTATTTATCACATCAATTTTTACATCTGTTATCTTAACCATAGATCAGATTATATCGAGTAATTCATAATATTGCTAAAATATACTAACTAATATGAAATTCTTAATGCCATACAATAGAAACCAACTACTGAGTTCTTACAACATCAAG